>BNJV01002252.1_pt1 | contig 296156 bp, 279 predicted proteins | sample 8540591 | NCBI WGS metagenome assembly BNJV01 (sample SAMD00202457, study PRJDB9452) | human saliva metagenome | host: Homo sapiens | reverse complement strand
TATTTTCTAGACAGACTCATCCCGTCATCCTTCGGACCGGGTCATACGTGGGCCTACCTTTAGTGCAGGTAGACGCTTTGACAACGTCGTCAATTCTCTCAGAGATAGAGCTCTTACGCAATACAAACACGAGTTAAGTGCTTAAGAACACTTAACTGCCTCTGTCAATCTGAGGATACTCCCGCGATGTAACTCTCAGGGAGCTTTCAATCTATTTTCAGTAAGTTCCATGCGCTTTATTGCTCGTAATAAAGCTTTTAGGTCTAAAGACTCTCGTATCGTAGAAGTATCACTACAGCCTAAGGAGAAACCATGTCTCAGCCGACACAACCTCATCAGGCATCCTCTAGCTCTCACTCTTCATCTCAGAGCCCTCAGTATGTTCAGCCGCAAGGTCTCGGCTTGTACGTTCCCCCGTCCCTGTCGGGTCCGTATCCTCAGCCTCCTGCGCAGCGACGCCGAGTCAACGAGGATATCTTCCTCAATATTGTTCTGTACATTGGTTCGCTCCTGCTCATTGGTGCTGCGGGCCTTTTTGTCACCTCGGTGACTTCTTCTCAGGATGAAACGGCTATCTTCCGTGTCCTCGCAATGGCGCTTGGAGCAATTGTCTTCTACGGAGCCGGTCTGCTCACCTACCGTTTCGTAGAGCGCCTGCGTATTGCCTCCTACTCTTTTGCAGCAACGGGTCTTGCATTTATTCCTCTGACCGGCGTTGCTATCTATGTCCTCAAGATTTGGACTGAAGGACGCTACATCTGGCTCCTCACGTCTCTGGTTGGCACTGCAGCCATTGTTGGAGCCTGCGCCCTCATGCGTAATCGTGTGATGGCGTACCTGCTGATTTCGTTCATCGTTTCGGACTCGCTGGCAGCTACAAAGGTGTCGGCTCTGCCTTTCGTTTGGTATTTCGTTTCTCTGACTGCCGTTGCCACTGTTCTGGGTTTGGTTCTGCACTTTGCCCCGAATGCGGCCCCGAAGGGCATCCGGGAAGGTCTTGTTGATTCTTCCCGCATTTGTTCCGGCTACTGCCATCGCTATTTTCTTCTTCACCAACGATCTGAGCTACACGGATGCGGGTATTGCGTTTGCAGTCATGTCTGTGCATGCCATTCTTTTCACGTGGCTGAACGGCACGGCAGATTACTACGCCCAGGCACGCATCTACCCAATTGCGTCTATTCTCTCCTTCATCATGGACTCGGATCACGGCCCGTGGTTCCCCAGTATCTTCTTCGTCTCTGTTCTGGTTGTTAACCTGATTTCTGCCTACGTATTTATTCCTCGTCTGCAGAAGACTATTGCTGGTTCCGCTCCTGCTGCCGCTGAACAGTCCGAGCAGGTGCAAAGCACCCCGGCTATCCCCTGGGCGAAGGAAGCTCTTCACCAACCCGCTCGCAAGATAGAGTGGTTGCCGGCAATTGACGCATGCGTCGGCGTATTCTTCTCCTTCTTTGCTCTCCTTGATGCCTTCTACACTGCTCACGTCGCTGATAGCGTTACCTACGCAACGCGCTGGAGCACTTTCCTTCCCTATGCAGAGGGTAATCAAGGTGTCTTCCCCGCGCCCTGGGTTATTGGTGTCCTCTGCATTGTCAGTTTCTTGCTGTACCGCAAGGCAATTCAGCCTCTGGTGCTCATGAGTTTTGTAGCGCTCATCCCGGTCATTGGCATGTATGCTTCCCCTGGCAACCAGGGAACGTTCTACCTCTTCTTTGCCGCGGCTGTAGTCATCTATCTGGTCACTGCTAAGGCTCCCGAGGCACGTACTGCTGGAGCGGTACTGAGCAACATCGGTTATGCCATTGGTATGATTCAGCTCTTCCTCGCTCTCATTCCTGAGATGCAGACTTCTGAGTCACTTTTGATGTTTGCGTTGGTCTGCGCCGCTATTGCGCTACTGACTTTTGTCCTCTCTCAGGGCGTTGCAGCGCAGAACGCAAGCTACCGTCTTGTAGAGATGTCGACGTACCTCTTCTTGGGCGTTTTTGCTCTCTTCGTGGGGTACGTAGCTAACCATGCTGATGGCGGAGCACATGGCCGATTCTGGGTTGGTTTCCCTCTCTTCTCGGGTGCCGTCCTCTTCTTGAGCGTCCTGAGCGCTCTTATTCTGGCCCGCGCGCTACGACTTTCGGATGTTGGTTCCTTCCGCTCCACGCTTGTCATGTTTGTCCGTATCGCGTTCTACGCGACTCTGCTTATCGCGACGATTGGCTCGCGACACTACCTGCTGTACGACTTGCAGAAGGAGTACATTGCTGTAGCACTGCCGGCGCTCCTGACCGTCGTTTATGGTGCGCTTGGTTTCTTTATGCCGGTTGGCTCTTCGATTCGTTCGGAGCTACTCACCGTTGCGCGGTTCCCCATCTGCTGGTCGGTCATTCTGCTCGCGATCACCGGCAATATGAAGGAATCGCTCGTAGACTTCCTCGTACTTGCGCTGCTGGCGGTTCAGGCTCTGTGCAGCGTGCTACTCTACGCGTACTCCAAGCGAAACTACGAAGCATACGCGGCGGCGATTTTCTTCACGCTCGGTTCTGTCCTGAGCGCAGGCCGTTTCATTGGCGATTTTGATAATCTTCTGTTCGCGGTAGCAACTCCTGCTATCTTCATCTCTGTATGGGTGCTTGCCCTTATCTTCAGGGTCTCCCGCATGCAGATTGGTGCCTCCATCAGCATCACGACTTTCTGCATCGGTGCTCTGTGGAATCTCTTCAACACGAGGGAAAGCACAATGGAGATGACTCTTCTGGGCTACTACGCTCTGATTGCCGTCATCATCCTGTTCGTTCTGAAGGTCACGCTCCCGGTTGAGGTCTTCGGTGTGAGGGCAAATGTTCGTCCTCGCATCGCTGTTCCGGCCGGTAATACGATGGTTGATTTGCCGATGCACGGCCCGCTGGGTGCCCCCTACGCGCGTTTCATGTCTCGCCGTCCCCTGAGCCAGGGTATCTATGCACCGGTCAATACGCTGCTGATGATTCCCGCTCTGGCGGTGCTGGGATTCTACACCTTCGTTGGGTTGGTTTTTGAGCCCAGGCAGGTGGAGCTCAACGCACTTCTCTGGGGTCTGGGTGCTCTGTCCTTCGTATCTGTCACCAAGGCGAAGAACCTGCCGATTGTCTGCACCACGGCGTTCAGCCTCTTCATCGCCCGTCTGGTCATTGATTACTCGAAGTCCAACCCCCTGAGCGTCATTCTTGAGGTTGCTCTCCTGATTCTGCTGGCTGTTGTGGCAGCCAAGGTTCTCAAGAACTTCATCGCAAAGAGGCCTGTAGATACGCAGGTATCGGATTCTCCTCTGTACTGGGCTTTGGGTCTGCAGGTGTTCCTCACCCTGGTAACGTGGGCAGTTCCCGCTGATGGTCCGGATATCGTGGTGTTGGTACTCGGTATTGCCCTGACTCTCCTGAGCGCTCTGCTGCTCGACCGAGTCTGGACCTATATCGCAACTGCTCTGGTCACCCTCGACCTGGCAATTTTGCTCAACGGTCTGAACCCGCTGACCCTGCTAATCATCTCGATTTTGCTTATTGCCGGCGTTATCTGGCGTCTGCTGGCGCGACAGAATAAGCAGGATGTGGTAGCTCCGCACCAGGGTTCTGAGCAGCTCGAGGACTTCCCGCCGTCTCAGAATCAGCCGGGTATGTACCCTCAGAGCAATGTCCAGATGCAGCAGCCCCCGGCTCCTCAGCAAGGCTACGAGCCTCGTCATGAGGAAAACATCTAGCTATCAGCACGTATAGGTTCTATTCCTACGGCATTCTGTAGTAGGATTACCTATGTCCCTTCCGAGGGGCAGTCATTCGAATTGCGGTTCCCAGCCTTCGGGCTGGGAACCGTTTTTCTTTGTCCGAAGATTTTATATTCCTATCTGCAGGGTCTTTAGACGCTCCCCCGCCGTAAGCCGGTCCGCATGACCCAGCTTCTGTCTCCGAGCCAGCAGATCTCTGAACGGAGTAGGCAGTCGTTCCTCTGCTCCCCTGCCCCAGGGCTTTCCACATCCAGCTTCTTTCCATATCCAGGAGTTCAGAATCTACGGCTAGAGGGTACGGATATGTCATACCGCCGCCGGGGAGGGTGTTCCCTGCCGTTACAGATTCACCGTAAACTCCACTATCAGCCACGCATACCCCCTCAGAAGCCTTGAGCGGCTACTAGGACGAACTGATAACGCTCAGAGCGGTTTCGTACAGTCCAGCAGATAATGCCGTTCTCTCCTTTGCCAGAGCCTTCAGCAACCCGCAAAAGGGCATAACAAAAGGACCCCCGCAGATGCGGGGGTCCTTGAGTATCGCTACCTGATGGAGAGTCTCCCCTCCGGCAGATTTTTAGCGAATTGTCGTAAATTTACGGCAATTACTTGATGATCTTGGTAACGCGACCCGAACCAACGGTGCGGCCACCCTCACGGATAGCGAAGCCGAGGCCCTCTTCCATTGCGATGGGCTGGATCAGGGTAACGGTCATCTCGGTGTTGTCACCGGGCATAACCATCTCGGTGCCCTCGGGGAGGGTGATAACGCCGGTCACGTCAGTGGTACGGAAGTAGAACTGAGGACGGTAGTTGGAGTAGAAGGGGTTGTGACGGCCACCCTCATCCTTGGAGAGGATGTAGACGTTTGCCTCGAACTCGGTGTGGGGGGTGATGGAGCCCGGCTCCACGACAACCTGACCACGCTCAACATCGTCACGCTTCAGACCACGCAGCAGCAGACCACAGTTCTCGCCTGCCCATGCTTCGTCGAGCTGCTTGTGGAACATCTCGATACCGGTAACGGTGGTCTTCTGGATCGGACGGATACCGACAATCTCGACCTCGGAGTTGATCTTCAGGGTACCGCGCTCTGCACGACCGGTAACAACGGTGCCACGACCGGTAATGGTGAAGACGTCCTCGATGGGCATGAGGAAGGGCTTGTCCTTCTCACGCACGGGGTCCGGAATGTAGGTGTCGACTGCGTCCATGAGCTCCTCGACCTTAGCAACCCACTCGGGGTCGCCTTCGAGAGCCTTCAGTGCGGAAACGCGAACAACGGGAGCGTTGTCGCCGTCGAACTCCTGCGAGGAGAGGAGGTCACGGACCTCCATCTCGACGAGGTCGAGGAGCTCTTCGTCGTCAACCATGTCTGCCTTGTTCAGTGCAACCAGCAGGGTGGGGACGCCAACCTGGCGAGCGAGCAGAACGTGCTCGCGGGTCTGTGCCATGGGGCCGTCGGTAGCAGCAACCACGAGGATTGCGCCGTCCATCTGAGCCGCACCGGTAATCATGTTCTTGACGTAGTCAGCGTGGCCGGGAGCGTCAACGTGTGCGTAGTGGCGCTTCTCGGTCTGGTACTCGATGTGAGCAATGTTAATGGTAATACCGCGCTGGCGCTCCTCGGGAGCGGAGTCGATCATACCGAAGTCGCGCTTCTCGTTCAGGTCCGGGTACTTGTCAGCCAGAACCTTGGAGATTGCTGCGGTCAGGGTGGTCTTACCGTGGTCAACGTGACCAATGGTACCGACGTTAACGTGAGGCTTGGAGCGCTCGAACTTAGCCTTAGCCAAGAGTGTTCCTCCTAGAACGATTGAAAACATGCACGCGGATCTTCGCTCCGGCGCATCCCGTTATAAAACGGTCTAGCGTCTACAATAGCGGATTACGCCGCAGAGATGAAACTGTTCATGCTCTCAATAATGGATTTAATTGAAAATTTTAGCGTGGGCCACAGGTTTTTAGCCCGTGGCCCACGGGTGAGACGCGAAAATTACTCGCCGCGGCTCTTCTGAATGATCTCGTCAGCGACGTTCTTGGGAACCTCGCCGTAGCTGTCGAATGCCATCGAGAACACTGCACGACCCTGGGTCTTGCCACGCAGGTCGCCAATGTAACCGAACATTTCGGTCAGGGGCACGATAGCCTTGATGATCTTAACGCCGGATGCGTCCTCCATGGAACGAACCTGGCCACGGCGGGAGTTCAGGTCGCCGATAACGTCGCCCATGTACTCCTCGGGGGTACGAACCTCAACGTCCATCAGCGGCTCGAGCAGGACCGGGTTAGCGCGCTTAGCGCCTTCCTTGAAGACCATCGAACCAGCGATCTTGAACGCCATTTCGGAGGAGTCGACGTCGTGGTAAGCACCGTCGATCAGGGTTGCCTTCACGCCCACCATCGGGTAGCCAGCGAGGACACCGAACTTCATAGCGTCCTGGATACCAGCGTCGACCGAGGGGATGTACTCGCGAGGAACGCGGCCACCGGTGACCTTGTCCTCGAACTCGTACAGCTCTTCGCCATCCAGGGGCAGGGGCTCGAAGGAGACCTGCACCTTTGCGAATTGACCGGAACCACCGGTCTGCTTCTTGTGGGTGTAGTCGACCTTCTCGACTGCCTTCTTGATGGTCTCGCGGTAAGCAACCTGAGGCTTACCAACGTTAGCCTCAACCTTGAACTCACGCTTCATACGGTCAACGATGATGTCCAGGTGCAGCTCACCCATACCACCAATTTCGGTCTGACCGGTTTCTTCGTTCAGCGAAACGGTGAAGGTGGGGTCCTCAGCGGAGAGCTTCTGGATAGCGGTGGACATCTTCTCCTGGTCACCCTTGGTCTTGGGCTCGATAGCCACGAAGATCACGGGATCGGGGAAGGTCATCGACTCGAGAACAATCGGGTGTGCGGGGTCGCACAGGGTGTCACCGGTGGTGGTGTCCTTCAGACCGATTGCAGCGTAAATGTGACCTGCGGTGATCTCCTCAACAGGGTTCTCCTTGTTGGAGTGCATCTGGAAGAGCTTACCGATGCGCTCCTTCTTACCCTTGGTGGAGTTCAGAACCTGCTGGCCCTGAGCTGCGGTACCGGAGTACACACGGGTGTAGGTCAGCTGACCATAGAACGGGTGAGCTGCAACCTTGAACGCCAGTGCTGCGAAGGGCTCCTCAGCGGATGCCTTACGGGTCAGCTTCTCTTCCTCGTTGGAGGGGTTGGAGCCGACAACGTCCGGAACGTCCAGCGGGGAGGGCAGGTACTCGATCACAGCGTCCAGCATGGGCTGAACACCGCGGTTCTTGAATGCAGAACCACAGAGAACGGGGAATGCCTCACCGGAGATAACCAGCTGACGGATACCAGCCTTAATCTCGGGGATGGTCAGCTCGCCCTCTTCGAGGTACTTCTCCATGAGCTCTTCGCTAGCCTCAGCAACAGCCTCAACCAGCTCAGCGCGGTACTGTTCAGCCTTCTCAACCAGGTCAGCAGGAATGTCCTGAACCTCGTAAGAGGAGCCCATGGTCACGTCACCCTTGGCGTCGCCGGGCCAGACGTATGCCTTCATTTCGAGCAGGTCAACAACACCGAGGAAGTCGCTCTCAGCGCCGATGGGGAGCTGAACAACCAGCGGGCGTGCGCCCAGGCGGTCGATGATGGTCTGAACGGTGAAGTAGAAGTCAGCACCCATCTTGTCCATCTTGTTGACGAAGCAGATACGGGGGACATCGTACTTGTCAGCCTGGCGCCAAACGGTCTCAGACTGGGGCTCAACACCTTCCTTGCCGTCGAACACAGCAACTGCGCCGTCGAGGACGCGCAGGGAGCGCTCAACCTCAACGGTGAAGTCGACGTGACCGGGGGTGTCGATAATGTTGATCTGGTTGTCCTTCCAGAAGCAGGTGGTTGCTGCGGAGGTAATGGTAATACCTCGCTCCTGCTCCTGAGCCATCCAGTCCATGGTGGAAGCGCCGTCGTGAGTCTCACCAATCTTGTGGTTAATACCGGTGTAGAACAGAATGCGCTCAGTGGTGGTGGTCTTACCGGCGTCGATGTGCGCCATAATACCGATGTTGCGGACCTTGTTAAGGTCGGTGAACACGTCAAGTGCCACGTTATTCTCCCTAAATGAGATACTCCGAAAGCCTGCCGACTCGAATCGACTCGGCAGGCTCTAAACGGAGAATTACCAGCGGTAGTGTGCGAAGGCCTTGTTGGACTCGGCCATCTTGTGAGTGTCCTCGCGACGCTTCACAGCGGCACCGAGACCATTGGATGCATCCAGGATCTCGTTCATCAGACGCTCAGTCATGGTCTTCTCGCGGCGCTGCTTGGAGAAGCCAACGAGCCAGCGAAGAGCCAGAGCGGTGGAACGGCCGGGGCGAACCTCAACCGGAACCTGGTAGGTTGCACCGCCAACGCGGCGGGAGCGAACCTCGAGAGAAGGCTTAATGTTGTCCATAGCCTTCTTCAGGGTTGCGACCGGGTCAGAACCGGTCTTCTTCTCGACACCCTCCAGGGCACCGTAGACGATGCGCTCTGCGACGGACTTCTTGCCGTCCAGCAGAACCTTGTTGATCAGCTGGGTGACCAGAGCGGAACCGTAAACAGGATCGTTTACGAGGGGACGCTTGGGAGCGGGACCCTTACGAGGCATTACTTCTTCTCCTTCTTAGCGCCGTAGCGGGAGCGAGCCTGGCCGCGACCCTTAACACCCTGGGTATCCAGAGCGCCACGAACGATCTTGTAGCGAACACCGGGGAGGTCCTTCACACGACCACCGCGAACGAGCACAATCGAGTGCTCCTGCAGGTTGTGACCCTCACCGGGGATGTATGCGGTAACCTCGACGCCGCCGTTGAGCTTGACACGAGCGACCTTACGCAGTGCCGAGTTCGGCTTCTTCGGGGTGGTGGTGTACACACGGGTGCACACGCCACGCTTCATGGGGTTGCCCTTCAGTGCGGGCGCCTTGGTCTTAACGACCTTGGGAGTCCGGCCCTTGCGGACCAGCTGCTGAATAGTAGGCACGTTTTCTCCGTTGCTTGATCAGGTTTCTCGTTAGAGAAGCCCGTATAAACTTACTGGCCCCCATCACGTTGGATGGGTGCTCTCGGTTATCAGAAACGCTCGGATGCATATCCGGTTGGTTTCTATAGGTTCCTCGACATCTCGGCGAGTTCTCAGGGCTAAAATTCCCCACCATCAGAGGTGAAAAAGTTTTTGGGCACGCTTAAAAATGGCATTTAGGCGTCAGCAAAAAGCAACGCCAAAGGACGGTATCCATACTGCCATTGATTCATCATGCCCGTGCCCTCGGGAAATATCCCGCGTAAACCCACCGGGGGTGGATCCTTGTGCACCGAGCTCAAGTACTTCGGATAAGACTATACAGGTTAAATCCCGCTTAATCTAGCGCCAGAGCGGAGATTCTTTGCTTTTAAGCCCCCATCCAAGGGTAAAAGCTGATGATTTGCCTCACTTAAATTACATTGTTGGGATTCACCCCCTCCCTCGCCACCTTCTTGACGCACTTTAAAGCAGAAAGCCGCCAAGAACCATCTCAATGATTCCTGACGGCCTCAACAACTGCGGGAGGCGAGCGCAAAACTGCACCCACCTCCCGCAAGAGAGTATTCAGTTATAGGTTCACCGTAGCGACTGCCGAACTACACCACCTGGAAGACTCGAGTCTGCCCCTCAAACGGGGTAATAGTCTTCGAGTTCTTCTTGGCATTGCCGTAGTAACGGATGCGGTACTGGCCCTTAGGGGTATTTGCCGGAACGTTCCAACGCACCGTCACCTGAGACGCAGACACGCCAATGCGCTTCCACTCAAAGAAGGTGTCCGGGTTGTTATCCGCGGTGTAGTACTTCCAGGTATTACCCACACGACGCTCAATCACGAAGTAGCTACCATCGTGATGCATGTTGTTATTCGGGTGCGCACCCACAAAACGTGCTGATACCTCCTGACGGCCGGCAATAGCATCCTGGGGCTGCTGGGTCACCTGACCGTAGCGCGTACCAAACATCGGAGTGTCGTAGACGACCTTACCCTGCAGGCTAGCTACCGGGCGACGATCATTCGGACGATTACCGATACCCAGAGGGGTGCCGTTCTTCAGGGAAGTTCCAACAACGTTAATAGTCTGGCGGAAGGCACTGGAGGTGTAACGGCCAAAGAGGGTCGCACCGCCTTCGTACTGCTGCGAGTCGTATTCCTCAGGAGTCGTGACGTAGTGGTCGTAGGCATTGGTGTAGCCCTGCAGAATGATGTGCGATTCAGGAACGCCGAAGAGCTTGGCAGCATCCTGGCGGTACTGCACACCTACTGCACCGGTAAACTCGCCGGGCATACCCAGCAGATAGTAGTCACCGAAGCGCATAATCTGCACCGGATACTTTTCCTGAATGATCGTTCCATTTTTTGCAGAGAAGAGAATGCCCTTCGGCTGCTGACAACGCGTCTGCGCCGCACTCGGAGTGAACACCAAAGTACCCAGAATAGAGGGGCGACCCGAGCCTTCCTTATAGACAGCCCAACCGCCGCCGCCATCCTCAGTGGAACCCGCACCGAACGGAGTACCCAGGAAGCCCTGACAGGTGCGCTCATTCTGGCCGCTACCGGTGTACTTGGCATCCACGTTCATACCCGAGAAGTTGAAGTACGAAATGCGCGAATCCAGACCCTTACCAACCGGAGTACCCGAGCTCTTCAGCTGAGAACGCACGGCGTTAGCCTGCTTCTCACCCTGAATCTTCACGTTCTTGAACTGGTCATTGGTCGGCCCCTGGCCGGGCTTCAACCAAGTATTCGGGGAAACGTCACCAGCATTAGCATTCGCAAACGCCGCCACGAAACCATCGCCACTACCGGGAACATTGCGGTCAACACCGTGATCCTGAGTCTCCAGCAGGTACTCCGCATACCCCTTGTTATCGCTCGAAATCAGAGTATTCTTCGAGGTCAAAGACGTCGGGTGAATCGCGTACCAGTTCAGCACCGCACGAGTCTTGCCGTTACGCTCCAAACGCAGAGTCATATTGGTCGGATCGGTACCGCCAGGCAACTTGGAACGAAGCTCAGGAGAATCCAGATTAAACGCCTCACGGGAACGGTTAGCACCAACACCGGTCAGCTTCGAAGAAGAAATCGTCAGGTTACCAGGAGCCAAATCCTTGGTTGCCTGGCGGATTGCCTTCAGCGAACCGTCCACCTGGGCGTTGAAGGTGTCCTGATGGAAACCCAGAGTCGTAATGTTGTACAGACTCTGGTGCGTAATACCACCCGGAGTTGCGTGAGTGTGAGTCGCGGTAATCATAATGTTCGACTCGTCATACGCGGAGCCAAACTCTGCACGGATGCGCTTCACCAGTTCATCACGCAACGACTGCCAACTGGTCAGCGTATCAAGCACAACGATGAGGTTGCGCTTACCCGAGGCGCGGTCCACCGCAATGAAAGCACGTGCGTACTGACGAGTATGCACACCGCTACCCTTCTGGGAAGAGTCGCCGTAGCCCATGAAGCCGACTTCACCGGGCTCGCCGGTAATATCCGCCGCACCCGCACCTACCAGGTAGGGGGTAGCGCTAGCGCTCTGAGAAGCAGGGGCTGCGGTTGCAACCTGACCGGCGGGAAGAATTGCGGACGCCGCAATAAGGCATGCTGCACCAATGCGAGCAAGAGAGTGGGTGGGTGCCTTAAAACGCGAAAAAACAGAGGAGCGCTTTTGCTCCCCTGCAGACAAGGAGGAATTCTGTTCAGACATCTGAGGTCGAGATGCTCCGGAAGACAGTCGGGTACCCTGATTCGTCACCCGTCCGGAAGAGAATGGAGTGATATGCATGCTTTCAAGAATAGAACCTAGTCAAAGGGCTTTCCAAGTTGAATTAGCATTATTCAAATATAGAATATTTATTCTTTATATAACCCAAAGAAAAACGAGCAAGTATTCTATATATGGCATTATTAGGGCGAATTACAAGGGGTCTCACAATATTTGACCGCCATCTAATTTCTTGCCCATTCAAGAAATTTTCCCAGTTTGAAAAATCATGCACTCCAATAATTTTTTCATAAATAAATCCGTCCACTAGGCAAAAAATATGCAACCTTCCCCTGAAGGATAAAGAATATTAAAGTACCGGTTAAAAGAAAGTCGCCTCTCCCCCACCTATTCGTTAAACAACAAAGAACGCGGATACCCGAGACAAACTCGAATATCCGCGTTCTTTATCAAGGACCAAGCCGGGTCTCTAAACCTCCAACCTGCCCCTCACGGCAGAAGCCTTAGTCCAGACCACGACCGTACTCATCCAGCGAAACAGCCATAAAGCCGCCGTTGCCGTAAGTGTACACCTCGTTATCCATCTGGAATGCGCTCGGGTAACCACCGAAAGTGTCCAGAGCCTGCATACGCTCCGCGGTAGCCTGAGCGCTGGGCTCAACCTCAATATCGTTGTAACGTGCCAGACCGGTACCGGCGGGAACCAGCTTACCGATGATCACGTTCTCCTTCAGGCCGAGCAGCGGGTCAGTCTTCGCCTCCATAGCAGCCTGAGTCAGGACGCGGGTGGTCTCCTGGAAGGATGCCGCCGACAGCCAGGACTCGGTAGCCAGCGAAGCCTTGGTAATACCCATCATTTCCGGACGGCCAGCTGCGGGCTTCTTACCCTCAACCAGTGCCTTGCGGTTAGCAGTCTGGAAAGCAATGTTATCAACCAGCTCACCAGGCAGCAGATCGGTATCGCCGGACTCAATCACGGTCACGCGACGCAGCATCTGGCGAACAATAACCTCAACATGCTTGTCGTGGATTTCCACACCCTGCGACTTGTACACGCCCTGAACCTCGCTCACCAGGTGCTTCTGAGCCTCACGAGGACCACGAATACGCAGAACCTCCTTCGGATCAACAGAACCGGTAGCCAGCTGATCGCCAACCTGAACGTGATCGCCGTTCTGCAGCTTAGAAGCTGCACGACGCAGAACAGTGTAGGACTGGGGCTCGGAACCATCGTCCGGGGTCACCACAATCTTGTAGGACTTCTCGGTATCCTCAATGGTCACGCGACCGGACACCTCAGAAATCGGGGCAACACCCTTGGGGGTACGAGCCTCGAACAGCTCCTGAATACGGGGCAGACCCTGAGTAATATCGTCAGCCGAAGCCACACCACCGGTGTGGAAGGTACGCATGGTCAGCTGGGTACCGGGCTCACCAATCGACTGAGCCGCAATAATACCAACAGCCTCACCAATGTCCACCAGCACATTCGAAGCCATCGAACGACCGTAGCACAGTGCACACACACCAATAGCGGACTCACAGGTCAGAACCGAACGGACGCGAACATCCTTCACGCCTGCCTTGAAGAGCTTCTCAATGAGCTCATCAGAGACATCGGAACCAGCAGCAGCCAGAACGTTGCCAGCCTCGTCCTTCACGTCAACCGCAAGGGTACGACCGTGAATCGAAGTCTCGACATCCTGGTGCAGACCGCCATCCTCATCAATCAGAGGCAGAACCAGACCGCGGCGAGTGCCACAGTCGTGCTCGCGAACGATAACGTCCTGCGAAACGTCCACCAGACGACGAGTCAGGTAACCCGAGTTAGCGGTACGCAGTGCGGTATCCGCCAGACCCTTACGTGCACCGTGGGTCGCGATGAAGTACTCCAGAACCGACAGGCCCTCACGGTACGAGGACTTAATCGGGCGAGGCATAATCTCACCCTTCGGGTTCGACACCAGACCGCGGATACCCGCAATCTGACGGACCTGCATCCAGTTACCACGTGCACCGGAGGTCACCATACGGTAAATGGTGTTCAGACCACCGTGAGAGCTCAGGTTCTCACGCATAGCCTCAGCAACCACGTCGGTAGCCTCGGTCCAAACCTTAATCAGCTCCTGACGACGCTCTTCGTCATCGATGGTACCGATCTCGAAGTCATCCTGAATTGCAGCAGCCTGCTTCTCGTAGCGCTCCATAATTGCCGGCTTCTCAGCGGGAGTAGCAATATCGGAAACAGCCACGGTCACGCCTGAACGAGAAGCCCAGTAGAAACCGGAGTTCTTCAGGTTGTCCAGAGCACGAGCCACAACATCCATCGGGTAACGCTCAGCCAGATCGTTAATCAGGCTACCCAGGCCCTTCTTATCTGCCACACCGGAGAACCAGGGGTAATCCTTCGGCAGAGCCTGGTTGAACAGAACCTGACCAACGGTGCAGTCCAGCAGCACGGGGTCACCAGCCTTGTAACCCTCAGGAGCTTCCCAGCCCTCAGGAGCAACAAACTGGTCACCTTCAAGGCGAATCTTCACCTTGGTGTACAGCTCAATCTCGTGACGATCCATCGCCATCAGAGCCTCAGACACCGAAGAGAATGCGTGACCCTCGTTCTTCTGACCCTCGCGAGGAGTAGTCAGGTGGTACAGACCAATGATCATATCCTGCGAAGGAACAGCCACAGGGCGGCCATCCGACGGCTTCAGGATGTTGTTCGAGGACAGCATGAGGATACGAGCCTCAGCCTGAGCCTCGGGAGACAGCGGCAGGTGAACTGCCATCTGGTCACCGTCGAAGTCAGCGTTGAACGCGGAGCAAACCAGCGGGTGTAGCTGAATAGCCTTACCCTCAACCAGTTTCGGCTCAAACGCCTGAATACCGAGGCGGTGCAGGGTAGGTGCACGGTTCAGCAGAACCGGGTGCTCAGCAATAACCTCTTCCAGAACGTCCCAAACCTGCGGGCGGAAACGCTCAACCATACGCTTAGCGCTCTTAATGTTCTGAGCGTGGCTCAGCTCCACCAGACGCTTCATGACGAAGGGCTTGAACAGCTCCAGCGCCATCTGCTTGGGCAGACCACACTGGTGCATCTGCAGCTGAGGACCAACCACAATCACGGAACGACCCGAGTAGTCAACACGCTTACCGAGCAGGTTCTGACGGAAACGGCCCTGCTTACCCTTCAGCATGTCAGACAGAGACTTCAGGGGGCGGTTACCGGGGCCGGTCACCGGGCGACCGCGACGACCGTTATCGAACAGCGAGTCCACAGCTTCCTGCAGCATACGCTTCTCGTTGTTCACGATAATCTCGGGAGCACCCAGCTCCAGCAGACGCTTCAAACGGTTGTTACGGTTAATCACACGACGGTACAGGTCGTTCAGGTCGGAGGTCGCGAAACGGCCACCGTCCAGCTGAACCATCGGGCGCAGTTCCGGCGGAATAACCGGAACAACATCCAGGACCATACCCAGCGGAGAGTTGTTAGTGGTCAGGAAGGCGTTAACAACCTTCAGACGCTTCAGAGCGCGGGTCTTCTTCTGCCCCTTACCGGTCTGAATAATCTCCTTGAGAGCCTCAGCCTCAGCCTCCAGGTCGAAGGACTCCAGACGCTTCTTAATAGCCTCTGCGCCCATAGCGCCCTCAAAGTACAGACCGTACTTATCAATCATGGAACGGTACAGAGCCTCATCACCCTCAAGGTCAGCGACCTTCAGATTCTTGAAGCGATCCCACACACGATCCAGGTGCTCAGCCTCACGCTCGTAGCGCTTACGCACCGACGCGAGCTGACGCTCAGCGTTATCACGCAGCTTACGCTTCTCAGCAGCCTTGCCGCCCTCTGCCTCAATACGAGCCAGCTCCGCCTCAACCTCACGGCTAATAGCGTTCACATCAGCGTTCAGAGCAGCCTCAAGCTCCTGCTTCTCACGGTCGTGAGCAGCCTGCAGCATCGGCAGATCCTCGTGACGAGCTTCCTCATCAACCTTAGTGATCATGTACGCAGCGAAGTAAATGACCTTCTCCAGGTCCTTCGGAGCCAGATCCAGCAGGTAACCCAGGCGGGAAGGAACACCCTTGAAGTACCAAATGTGGGTAACAGGAGCAGCCAGCTCAATGTGACCCATACGCTCACGACGTACCTTAGAGCGGGTCACCTCAACACCACAGCGCTCACACACAATGCCCTTGAAGCGCACGCGCTTGTACTTACCGCAGTAGCACTCCCAGTCCTTGGTGGGGCCGAAGATACGCTCGTCGAAGAGACCGTCCTTCTCGGGCTTCAGGGTACGGTAGTTGATGGTCTCGGGCTTCTTAACCTCACCAAAAGACCAACGACGGATGTCGTCGGCGGTGGCGAGGCCAATTCGCATCAAACCAAGCGAAGATTCGTTGGACATATCGGTCCTAATCTCTTTCTGTAAGTTTCTGAAGACTTGGGTTAGCGGGCGGGAACCCCACAACGCACGCGAGCGCATGCGGGGCTCCCCACCCTAGAAGGAGGCGGTGCTTATGCCTCGTCGACGGAGCTAGGCTCGTCGTGGGTCAGGCTCACGCCCATATCTTCTGCTGCCCGGAAGCCTTCTTCCTCCGAGTCGCTCATCTCAATAATCTTGCCGTCGGTGGAGAGCACCTCGACGTTCAGGCACAGAGACTGCATTTCCTTGATAAGAACCTTGAAGGATTCGGGGATACCCGGCTCAGGGATGTTCTCGCCCTTCACGATAGCCTCGTAAACCTTCACACGGCCCGCCACGTCATCGGACTTGACGGTCAGGATTTCCTGCAGGGTGTATGCGGCGCCGTATGCTTCCAGCGCCCACACTTCCATCTCACCGAAGCGCTGACCACCGAACTGCGCCTTACCACCCAGAGGCTGCTGGGTAATCATCGAGTACGGACCGGTGGAACGAGCGTGAATCTTGTCATCCACCAGGTGGTGCAGCTTCAGGATGTACTGGTAACCAACCGAAATCGGATCCGGGAACGGCTCACCGGAACGGCCGTCAATCAGACGTGCCTTACCGGAACGGTTGATCAGACGGTCACCATCGCGGTTCGGGTTCGAGTGGTCCATAAGGTCGAACAGTTCGTCCTCGTGGGCACCGTCGAACACCGGGGTTGCGAGGCGGGTCGGGCCGGATTCCTTCGGGAAGTTCGGCATGTGCTTAAGCCACTCGGGCTCGCCCTCAATCTTCCAACCCTGCTTAGCCAGCCAACCGGTGTGGACTTCCAGAACCTGACCAATGTTCATACGACCGGGCACGCCCAGCGGGTTCAGGATGACGTCCACGGGGGTACCGTCTTCCAGGAAGGGCATATCCTCGATCGGCAGGATCTTGGAAATAACACCCTTGTTACCGTGGCGGCCTGCAAGCTTGTCGCCGTCGGTAATCTTACGCTTCTGAGCCACGTACACGCGGACCAGCTGGTTCACGCCCGGGGGCAGATCGTCCTCATCGTTGTTCTCGCGGTCGAAGATACGGATACCGATGACGGTACCGGACTCGCCGTGAGGAACCTTCAGGGAGGTGTCGCGAACCTCGCGAGACTTCTCGCCGAAGATTGCGCGCAGCAGGCGCTCCTCGGGGGTCAGCTCGGTCTCGCCCTTGGGGGTGACCTTACCGACGAGGATGTCGCCAGCCTCAACCTCAGCACCGATGTGGATGATGCCGCGCTCGTCCAGAGCCGAGAGAACATCCTCGGACACGTTCGGAATGTCGCGGGTAATCTCCTCGGGGCCCAGCTTGGTGTCGCGGGCGTCAATCTCGTGCTCCTCAATGTGAATCGAGGTCAGCACGTCCTCAGAAACCATGCGCTGGGAGAGGATGATTGCATCCTCGTAGTTCAGGCCTTCCCACGGCATGTATGCCACGAGCAGGTTCTTACCCAGTGCCAGCTCGCCACCGTCGGTGGAGGGGCCATCAGCAATAACGTCGCGGTACTCGACGCGCTGGCCTTCCTTCACCACAACGCGCTGGTTGTAGCAGTTACCCGGGTTCGAGCGGGAGAACTTCATGATCGGGTAGGTGGAGACAGAGCCGTCGTCGTTACGGACGATAACGGTCTTAGCGTCCACGGAGGAAACCACACCGGGCTTCTTCGCGAGCACGGAGTCACCGGAGTCCAGTGCTGCGTACTTCTCCATACCGGTACCAACCACGGGAGCCTCAGACTCCAGCAGGGGCACAGCCTGACGCTGCATGTTAGCACCCATCAGTGCTCGGTTAGCGTCGTCGTGCTCCAGGTAAGGAATCAGAGCGGTAGCAACAGACACCATCTGGCGCGGGGAGACGTCCATGTACTGAACGGCGCCGGGAGCAACCAGAACAGCTTCGCCAGAACCATCGCCCGCACGGCAGAGAACCTCGTTCTCAGCGAAGGTGCGGTCAGCGTTCAGCGGTGCGTTTGCCTGTGCGATAACAACAGACTTCTCGTCGTCAGCAGTCAGGTAGCGGACCTCATCGGTCACGCGGCCATCAGTCACCACGCGGTAGGGGGTCTCAATGAAACCGAAGGAGTTGATGCGACCGTAGGTTGCCAGCGAACCAATCAGACCAATGTTCGGGCCTTCAGGGGTTTCAATGGGGCACATACGACCGTAGTGCGAGGGGTGGACGTCTCGAACTTCCATGCCTGCACGGTCACGGGACAGACCGCCCGGGCCCAGTGCGGACAGACGACGCTTGTGGGTCAGACCTGCCAGCGGGTTGTTCTGGTCCATGAACTGCGACAGCTGAGAAGTACCGAAAAACTCCTTGATAGCCGCCACGACGGGGCGGATGTTCACCAGGGACTGCGGGGTGATAGCGTCCACGTCCTGGGTGGTCATGCGCTCGCGAACCACGCGCTCCATACGGGACAGACCGGTACGGATCTGGTTCTCAATCAGCTCGCCCACGGTGCGGATACGACGGTTACCGAAGTGGTCGATGTCGTCGATATCAATCTTGAGGGAGATCTCCTCGCCGTCACGGACGCCGGGGATGCTGGTCTCGCCTGCGTGCAGAGCGCAGAGGTAACGAATCATCTGAGCGATGTCGTCCTGGCTCAGAACGGAAGCCTCGGGAGAATCCATGGGAACGTCCACACCGAGCTTACGGTTCAGCTTGTAACGGCCAACCTTCGCCAGGTCGTAGCGACGCGGGGTGAAGTACATGTTGTCCAGCAGAGCCTGGGCAGCTTCAACCGTCGGGGGTTCACCCGGACGCAGCTTGCGGTAGATGTCCAGCAGAGCCTCGTCGCGGTCCTTGACGGAGTCCTTCTCCAGGGTTGCGCGGATGGAGTCGTACTGACCGAACTCAGCCAGGATCTTGGACTCGGTCCAGCCCAGAGCCTTCAGCAGAACAGTCACGGACTGCTTACGCTTGCGGTCCAGACGCACGCCAACCTGGTCGCGCTTATCAATCTCAAGCTCGAACCATGCACCGCGGGAAGGAATCACGCGGGCAGAGTAAATGTCCTTATCGGAGGTACGGTCCGGAGCCTTCTCGAAGTAAGCACCGGGGGAACGCACCAGCTGAGAAACGACCACACGCTCAGTACCGTTAATAACGAAGGTACCGGCCTCGGTCATCAGGGGGAAGTCACCCATGAACAGGGTCTGCTGCTTGACCTCGCCGGTAGCGAGGTTCATGAATTCAGCCTTAATGTACAGCGGAGCCGAGTAGGTTGCGTCACGGTCCTTGCACTCCTCAACAGAGTACTTGGGGTCAGCAAACTCAGGCTCAGAGAAGGAGAGCTGCATAGTCTCCTGGAAGTCACGAATCGGGGAGATTTCTTCAAAAATCTCAGCCAGACCGGACTGAGCGGGGACAGAAGTGTCACCAGCAGCCTGCGCCTTCTCCAGACGCTCCGCCCAGCGCTCGTTACCAACGAGGCGGTCGAAGCTATCGGTCTGGATAGCAAGCAGGTTGGGAACCTTCAGCGGTTCGTTAATCTTCGCGAATGAAATTCGGCGCGAGACGTTCTCTGCGCCGTTAGCGGCGTCATGGTTAGAGGTGCTCGAAGCGACCAAAATGGGGATCCTTCCACAGACATGTCTGTTAGCAATCAGCCTCCCGGCGACATTACCGGCGACACGACAACCTCAGCCCCCGAATAAAACGGTGCTCGAAGCTATAGAGTCGGACGGAAAAACGTCACCTTCAGCCCGTGCCCACCGCTATATGAAGGCACAAAGGTTAGGGAAAGCGTAAATACTAACGATACAGGAAGAAAGCCCTTCTGTCTACCACACCCTCATCAGGAGTGCAAACCTGCCGCAGCGTGCACCTAGCATTCCACCACATTCACAGCCAAACCACCCATGGACGTCTCCTTATAACGGTGAGACATATCCAAACCGGTCTGACGCATCGTCTCAATCACCTGATCCAACGACACACGGTGCGTACCATCACCACGCAACGCCATACGAGCCGCCGTCACAGCATTCGACGCAGCCATCGCATTACGCTCAATACACGGAATCTGCACCAAACCACCCACCGGGTCACACGTCAGACCCAGGTTGTGTTCCATCGCAATCTCAGCCGCATTCTCGACCTGCTCGGGAGTACCACCCATCACCTGCGCCAAACCAGCAGCAGCCATCGAGGAGGCACTGCCCACCTCACCCTGGCAACCCACCTCAGCACCAGAAATCGACGCGCGCTTCTTATACAGCACACCCACAGCAGCAGACGCCAAGAAGAAATCAACAACCGCCTGATCACGAGCAGCCTGACCGCAATGGCGGATACCCTGCGTGTAATTCATCGCGTAATGCAGCACCGCAGGAATAATACCCGCAGCACCATTCGTCGGAGCAGTCACCACACGACCACCAAAAGCGTTCTCCTCATTGACCGCCAAAGCAATCAGGTTCACCCAGTCAATAGCGAACTCAGGAGACTTCGAAGGATCCTCCACCATCAAATCACGATGCCACGCACCCGCACGGCAACGCACCTTCAGAGGCCCCGGCAAATAACCCACACGCGCCAGAGAAGAGCCAATGCACTCCTTCATCACACGGTAGATATGCAAGATGCCATCACGGACCTCCTGCTCCGAACGCAGAGAACATTCATTCGTCATCTTCAACTGCGCAATCGACAGACCAGACTCATTCGCCATCTCCAGCAGCTCAGCAGCCGAACCAAACGGATACGGAGGGTTCATCAGCGACGCACAACCGGTCGCCTCCTCATCACCCTCAACAATGAAACCGCCACCAATCGAATAGTAAGTGCGCTCCAACAGCAGCTGCTCACCCGCAAACGCCGCAATCTTCATACCGTTCGTATGACGCGGAAGAACCGTCAATGGACGCAGAGTCATATCCAGCTCACGGTAATTCACCACCGGGCCGTACACCTTCTGCCCTTCACCACCGGGCGCAGTCACACCGTACGCAGAGGACGGGTAACCAGCAAGCGGCAAAGTACCATCCACGCTATTGCGCTCAATCATCGCCTCAGAATCAGCGATATTGATAGTCTCCGGAACAAAACCACACAGGCCCTTCAACGCAGCACTCATCGTACCGTGACCAGCACCCGTAGCCGCCAACGAACCATACAGGTCAACATGCACACCCGTCACACGGTCCAGCAGACCCTCATCAATCAGCTCCGCCACAAAACGGTTCGAAGCGCGCATCGGCCCCACCGTATGCGAGCTCGAAGGGCCCACACCAACGCTGAACATCTCAAAAACACTGATGTCATACGGCAGAGCCTCTGCCTTCTTCTGGGCGCTACTGGGTGCGCTCTGGTTAATAGCCACGTTCTGTCCTTCAAATAAATAATGTCTGTGCACCGCACCAAAAGATACGCGCCCCTCAACGGAGGAACCACACATCAACCTGCGGTCTATAAGTGCGGACAATCACCTTTGACTGGCCGCTCTAATCCTAACGCACTTCAGAACCAGCACAAACTAAGGCTCAGAACACCTCACACACTCCCCCGCCGCTCAACGCCCACCTCACGGCGCAGAAAAGGCGCCGTGCCCACACAGGACACGACGCCTCTGCCCTACAGATTACCTGCAGAAACTCTTACTTCTCACGCTTGTAGAACGGCAGAGCCACAACATCAAACGGAGCACGCTTACCGCGGATATCAACATCCACAGTAGAACCAACCTCAGAGAACTCACGGTTCACCAGCGCCATAGCAATCGGGAAGCCCAGAGTCGGGGAAGGAATACCGGAGGTAACCTCACCAATCTCATTGCCCTCAGCATCCACCAGCTTAGAACCGGCACGAGCAGGACGCTTCGCCTGAGCCTTCAAACCAACCAGGATACGCTTCGACTCGCTCTTAGCCAGCTCAGCCAAAGCCTCACGACCAACGAAGTCAGCCGCCTTCTTCTCCAGAGCAATCTCGACCAGACGGCCCAGACCGGACTCAAACGGAGTAATCTCAAGACCCAGCTCATGACCGTACAGCGGCATACCAGCCTCAAGACGCAGGGAGTCACGAGAGGCCAGACCGGCAGGAATCATACCAAAAGGCTCACCAGCAGCAGCCAGCTTATCCCACAGCTCAACAGCGTTCTCATTCGGAACAAACAGCTCGAAGCCGTCCTCACCGGTGTAACCGGTACGAGCCAGCAGAACATCAACACCGGCAACAGTCAGCGGCACCGAAGCGTAGTACTTCAGCTCGCGGACAGCCTCCTCATCAGAAACACCAGCAGCCAGCAGAATCTCCTCAGCACGAGGACCCTGAACAGCCACCAGAGAAGTCTGATCCGACTCGTTCACGAACTCAACGTTGAAATCGCCCAGGCGCTCGCTCATCGCAGCAAAGTCAGTGTCAATGTTCGAAGCGTTCGGAACGACCATGAACTCCTCATCGCCCAGACGGTAAGTAATCAGGTCGTCAATGACGCCGCCCTTGTCCTTGACCAGGATCGAGTACTTTGCCTTACCGACCTTCAGGATGGACATATTCGACACCAGAGCGTAATCCAGGAACGCACCCGCATCCGGACCGGTCACACGGAACTCACCCATGTGGGACAGGTCGAAAATACCGGCACGAGTACGGACCGCCTCATGCTCAGCAACGTCATTAGCGTACTTCAGGGGCATATCCCAGCCGCCGAAGTCGGTGAAAGAAGCGCCAAGCTTCTCATGGACAGAGTACAGAGAGGTCTTCTTGGGGGACATTAGATTCTCCTCACGCACAGCCTTGTGCTGTTATCGTTCAATCGTCGTAGATTTAGTTCACCCCCACAGACACGAGATACGCTGCGGAGGCGGTCCCCACCCGCCCCCAGGAACCTGAGGACGGGTGAGGCAGGTAGACCGCTACAGCCTACCCAGGAGCGTTATAGGCTCCTTATGCTTCCAGGTCGAAAGCCTCCATCGGGGGGCATTCGCACACGAAGTTACGGTCACCGCCAGCGCCATCAATACGACCCACCGAAGTGAAGTACTTATTAGCGCGCAGGCTCGGGACAGGGAAAGCTGCCTGAGTACGGCTGTAGGGGCGATCCCACTCATCAGCGCTCACCACATCAACGGTGTGCGGTGCGTTGCGCAGAACCGAATCCTCCACAGCGACCTTGCCCTCAGCCACCTCGATAATCTCATCGTAGATGGTCTCCATTGCCTCAATGAAGCGGTCCAGCTCTTCCTTCGACTCAGACTCAGTCGGCTCAACCATCAGGGTGCCCGGAACCGGGAACGCCAGGGTCGGAGCGTGGAAGCCGAAGTCCATCAGACGCTTGCAGACATCCTCAGCAGTCACGTGAGACTGATCGGTCAGCTGACGCAGGTCCAGGATGCACTCGTGAGCGACCAGACTGCCGGGGCCGGTGTACAGCACCGGGTACTTGTCGTTGAGCTTCTTCGCAATGTAGTTAGCGTTCAGAACCGCGTACTGCGAAGAGTCCTTCAGACCCTGAGCACCAGTCATCGCAATGTACATCCAGCTAATCGGCAGAACGCCGGCAGAACCGAAGAACGCCTGCGAAATCGGCAGTGCAGCATCGTTGGGGAGCTTACCTTCAGCATCAGCGCGGTATGCGTCACCGGGCAGGAACTTCGCCAGGTGCTCACGAACAGCCAGCGGGCCAACACCGGGGCCGCCACCACCGTGAGGAATGGAGAAGGTCTTGTGCAGGTTCAGGTGCGAAACGTCGCCGCCGAACTTACCGGGCTGAGCGAAGCCCATCTGAGCGTTCAGGTTCGCGCCATCCAGGTACACCTGGCCGCCAGCCTCGTGAACCAGCTGGCAAACCTCAGCAACCTGCTCCTCAAACACACCGTGGGTGGAGGGGTAGGTAATCATGATGCCGGCAACCTTGGGACCGTACTTCTCGATCTTGACCTTCAGGTCATCAACATCAATCGAGCCGTCAGCCGCAGTTGCCACACCGGCAACCTTCAGACCAGCCAGAGCAGCAGATGCCGCGTTGGTGCCGTGAGCAGACAGCGGAATCAGGACGGTATCGCGCTCGTGGTCACCGTTAGCCTCGTGGAAGGAACGGATAGCGCGCAGACCAGCGTACTCACCGGTTGCACCCGAGTTCGGCTGCAGGGACACAGCATCGTAACCGGTAATAGCAACCAGCCACTCAGTCAGGTCCTTAATCAGCTCGTGCCAGCCCTCAGCCTGATCCTCCGGGACCAGCGGGTGAATGTTCGCGAACTCAGGCCAGGAGATGGGCTCCATCTCAGCAGCCGCGTTCAGCTTCATGGTGCACGAACCCAGCGGAATCATGGTGCGGTCAAGAGCCAGGTCCTTATCAGCGAGGTGACGCAGGTAGCGCATCATCTCGGTCTCGGAGCGGTACTTGTGGAAAATCGGGTGCTGCATGTACTCATCGGTACGCAGCAGCTCAGCAGGCAGATCGTACTGTGCATCTGCCTCGCCCAGGGTGCCGCCCAGAGCCTCGACCAGACCCTTGAGCAGTTCCTCACCGTGAGACTCACCCACGGAAATACCAACACGGTTCTCGTCGAAGCGGCGGATGTTCACGCCAGCGTCCAGAGCCTTCGCAACCAGCTCGTCAGCACGGCCAGCAGCCTCCACCACAACGGTGTCGAAGAAAGTATCGTGAGCGATACCGTAACCCGCAGCCTTCAGCGCGGTAGCAACACGAGCGGCGTTGGTGTGCAGGCGGTTCGCGATAGCGCGCAGGCCCTCAGGACCGTGGTACATCGCGTAAGCGCCAGCAACAATCGCCAGCAGAGCCTGAGCAGTACAAATATTGGAAGTAGCCTTCTCACGGCGGATGTGCTGCTCACGAGTCTGCAGAGCCAGACGGTACGCAGGCTTACCGGCAGAGTCCTTAGAAACACCCACCAGACGGCCAGGCATGGTACGCTCCATACCCTTGTGAACAGCCATGTACGCAGCATGGGGGCCACCGAAGAAGAAGGGCAGACCGAAACGCTGAGTGTTACCCACAGCGATATCAGCGCCCAGCTCACCCGGGGACTTCAGCAGGGTCAGAGCCAGCAGGTCAGCGACCACAGTGACCAGGGCGTTACGCTCCTTAGCGGCCTTAATCAGCGGCTCAATATCGCGGATATCGCCTTCATTGCCGGGGTACGCCAGGACGATACCGTACAGGTCACCCTCGGGCAGACCCTCAGAGAAATCAGTAATGACGAAGGGAATGCCGAGCATCTCTGCACGGCCGCGAGTCACCGAAATAACCTGAGGCAGGCAACGGGAGTCAATAGCAAAGAAGCCGTTCTTCACCTTGCGGTTTGCACGGTACATCATGACAGCTGCTTCAGCCACTGCTGACGCCTCATCCAGCAGGGAGGAGTTTGCAATCTCCAGGCCGGTCAGCTCCATCACGGTGTTCTGGAAGTTCAGCAGAGCCTCCAGACGACCCTGAGAAATCTCAGCCTGGTACGGGGTGTAAGAAGTGTAGAAACCGGGGTTTTCCAGAATGTTACGGCGCAGAACTGCGGGAGTTACTGCATCGTAGTATCCGGCACCAATCATCTGGGCGAGAACCTTATTCTTCGCAGCATAGCCGGCGATCTTTGCCTGAGCCTCATGCTCCGACAGCGGAGCAGGCAACTGCAATTCGCCGTCAAGGCGAATCTGGGAGGGGACGACAGCGTCCATCAGCGCATCCAGGGAAGAGTATCCCAGGGTTTCGAGCATCTGCTCTGCGTCTGCGGAACGGGGGCCGAGATGACGATCAATAAAGGACATAGGATTCTCCTATTGGTCGGCGCAAACCGTAGAGGGGTCACGTCGCGCTATTGCGACGAGTCGAACACTTTAAAGTGTCCCACATCTCCACAAAGTTTCGCTAGCTTTACCAACATTCGACATGCCCAAACATCAAACTCTTCTGCCCCGCCAAAGCCCACCCCTGTCAGACGACAAAACAGCAAAAAAGCACAAAGTCCGGCTCGTTCCCTCCGAAGAGAAAACGAGCCGGACTGAGTCAAAGCAAACTTCGCATACATCCTGCAGAAGGATGTACTAGAAGAACCTACTTAGCGTGGTTGGGCTTGCCACCGTGCGGCACCAGGAATGCCGACAGGAAAGCCAGAGCCGCAGTCACAGCCAGCAGCATCAGACCGATGAAGTAGTTGTTCTCAGCCTGGTTGTAGGTTGCACCCATCACCAGCGGCGGGAAGAAACCACCCAGAGCGCCAGCAGCAGCAACCACACCGGACACCGCACCAACGTTCTTCGGATCAGCCGCACGAGCCACCCAGCCGAAGACCGAGCCGTGGCCCAGACCCAGAAGAGCAGCCATCAGGATGAAAACAGCACCATACACGTGCTCAGCATCAGGCTGGAACGCGGTAATAACTGCCAGGATCACCACACCACCCAGGGAGATGAGGGTGATAATCTTCGGACCGAACTTATCAGCCAGCACACCACCGAAGGGACGAGCAATCACAGCAGCAACCGCAAAGCCAGCCGCACGCATACCAGCGTCGTTAGCGTTGAAGTTGTAGATGTTGCTCAGGTAAGTAGGCAGGTAGTTCGAGAATGCCACGAACGCACCGAACACAACAGCGTAGAGGAAGCACAGCTGCCAAGTGGTCTTCACCTTGAATGCCTGAACAATCTTCGGCATCAGCGGAGTAACCTCACGGCCGATGGTTGCCGGGGAATCCTTCAAGAAGAAGAAAGAGATAGCAGCGGTTACAGCACAGATAACAGCAATCAGAACGTGAGTCTGGAAGTAACCAATACCCTGCACCAGGCGGGGGGTAGCGAATGCAGAAATTGCAGTACCCACCATGCCGGCACCGAACACACCGGTCGCAAAACCCTTCTTGGAAGCGTCATACCATGCGGAACTGAAGGGAATACCCACAGCGAACACGGTACCCGCAATACCCAGGAAGAACGCCACAACAAGCAGCATGGGCAGCGAGTTCATCTGACCAGCAACACCAACCAGGAAGACCAGGGGTGCGCTAATCGCCAGAACAGCGGTGAACATAATACGACCACCGTAGCGGTCAGTCAGACCACCAACGGGAATACGGCCGATAGCGCCGATGAAAATCGGCATAGCAACCAGAAGGCTGGTCATACCAGCGTCCAGGTGCATCTGCTTTGCGTACATCTTGGCCAGCGGGCCAACAACGGTCCACGCCCAGAAACCAATGGTCGAGGCGAAGGTTGCAAGCAGAACGTTACGGAGCTGACCATTCTTCAGGTCGTAGCTCGGTGCAGCAGGGGTGCTCATATTTCCTCTTTTGCAATATGGATATGTGTATTAGCGGTCGGCGCGCTCACGCGGGAGAGTACCAACCGGATCCCAACCTCGACGTGCACCAACACGCTGGCCGCCACGAGAGCGGTACACGGTGTAGGGGCGGAAGAGGTAGTGCAGAGGCACAGTCAGTGCATGCACCAGGCGGGTAAACGGCCAAATGATGAACAGAACCATAGCCACCACGATGTGAATCTTGAAAGCCACAGGAATATTCACCATCAGAGCCACCTCAGGGTGGAAGTAGAACAGCGAACGGAACCACACAGAAATGGTCTCACGGTAGTTGAAGTGAACCTCGTGACCATTCACCGGAGGCAAACCACCCGAGGGGTTCACTGCCGAAATCAGAGTAGCCGCAGTACCGGCGAGAATCACCAGAACCAAAACGACATACATGAAAACGTCATTACGAGTGGTAGCCGAACGCACACGAGAGTTCGAAACACGGCGACCAATCAGAACAAACATACCAACAATGGTTGCGACCGCAGCAACAGAACCGCCAGCCAGCGCCACAATGTGGTAAGTGTCCTCCGAAATGACCAGGTCGGTGAATGCCTTAGGCACCAGCAGACCACCAACGTGGCCAAGGAAAACGGCCGCAAGACCGTAATGGAACAGGGGCGAAGCGATGCGCAACAGCTTCGATTCATAGACCTGGGACGAGCGGGTAGTCCATCCGAACTGGTCAGTACGGTAACGCCAAATGGTGCCACCAATCAGAATGACCAGTGCAACATAGGGCAGAACGCCCCACAGCAGGATGTCAACAATACCCGGATCGGCTACAGCCTGTGCAGCATGTCCTGCGTTCTCAGAAGCAAGTACGTACACGTGTTGTCTCCTCACAAGGGATAAAACTAGTTAGAACGAGCCGAAGCCTGCTGGAGTAGCTGATGATCAGCGTAGCCATTCAGGCCAACAGTCTCGACGGGAGGGCCGTAGCCAGCCATCTTCTGGACCTCCTCCTGAGTCTGCGGAGAGACGCCAGGAAGGGTATCGCAGATGCTCTGCAACAACCCGTAGTGGGGCAGATTTCCGTCCTTCATGGACAGACGAAGAAGCTCAAGGGACGGACGGTACGCCTGCAAAGCGGAACGTCCCTTACGGCGATCCACCAACGCACAGAACTCCAGCACCAGCGGCAGGTAGTCCGGAAGCTCACCATTCAAAACGGTCAACATACCGGAGTCGCGGTACATCTGCTTGAAACGCAGGAGCGTCTCACCACGGCGGCGGGTATCACCATCGGTCCAGTAGGACAGATGCAGAGAATGACGACGTGAAAGGTCGTACTCCTGCACGTACTCGGACTGCACATCCTCCAGGTCCTTAGAAGTCAGCCACTGCTGAACCGCATCAACGGCAGCAATGAAAGCCTCATCCTGGGTGGAAGCGGTAATCTCCACCAGTTCAGGCAGAACCTTCAGAGTCTCCTCATCGGGGTAGCCCAGGAGCATACCGCTCACCTGGTAAATCACCGAGTCCTTATCCTCGCCGGGACCGTAATCGATATCAAACGGGTTCTCCGGCTGAGCCGGCTCCGAGACAGTAGCCTCGGAACCGGCCTTGCCCATGAGCTTGGAAAAGAATCCAGCCACTTATTACTTCTTTCCGGTGGTATTCGGGAAGAGGCCGTCAGGACGGGAAGAACCGTCCCAGCTGAACAAGCTGACCTTGTTGTTAGCCTCGTAGACACCGGTGGACACGGGGGTCGGGCGACCCTCCATGTCGTTGAACGCATCGCCGTACATGCCGGGTCCGCCATCCACGCTCAAGGAGCAGCCCATTTCCTCAAGGTTGTGGGCGTCTTCCATGTGAGCCTTTGGAATGACGTAACGCTCGTTGTACTTAGCGATAGCCATCAGGCGGTACATCTCGTACACCTGCTGACCAGTCATGCCAACTGCCTGAGCAATCTCCTCGTTGCCTTCGCCACCGAGGTTGATGTCACGCATGTACGAACGCATCGCAGCCAGGCGGCGCAGAACGTTAGTAACAACCTCAGTGTCACCAGCGGTGAACAGCTCAGCCAGGTACTCAACCGGAATACGGAGAGACTCAATAGCGCCGAACAGGTTGTTGCTGTTCTCTGCATCGTGGCCCTGCTCCTTGAGCAGGTCAACAATCGGAGACAGCGGCGGCACGTACCAAACCATCGGCATGGTGCGGTACTCGGGGTGCAGGGGCAGAGCCACCTTCCACTCCTTCGCCAGCTTGTACACGGGCGACTTCTGAGCTGCAGTAATCCACGCATCGGGGATGTCGTTCTTACGAGCCTGCTCAATCACAGCCGGATCCGAAGGATCAAGCATCAGCGACAGCTGAGCCTCGTAGAGATCCTTCTCATCCTCGACCGAAGCAGCCTCAGTCACGCGGTCTGCATCGTAGAGGAAGATACCGATGTAGCGCATACGACCAACACAGGTCTCAGCACACACGGTCGGAATACCAGCCTCAATACGGGGGTAGCAGAAGGTACACTTCTCAGCCTTACCCGTCTTGTGGTTGAAGTACACCTTCTTGTAGGGGCAACCGGTGATGCACTGACGCCAACCGCGGCAACGGTCCTGGTCAACCAGAACGATACCGTCCTCAGCGCGCTTGTAGATAGCGCCGGAGGGGCAAGAAGCCATGCAGGAGGGGTTCAAGCAGTGCTCACAAATACGAGGCAGGTAGAACATGAAGGTCTGCTCGAACTCGAACTTAATCTTGTCCTCAGCCTTCTTGCGAACCTTCTCAACCAGCGGGTCCAGGTGACCGTACTCGGTCGCACCAGCCAGGTTGTCGTCCCAGTTCATACCCCACTCGACCTTGGTGTCCTCACCGGTGATGAGGGAGACCGGCTTAGCAGCCGGGAAGTCATCACCCAGAGGAGCACTGGTCAGGTTCTGGTAATCGTAGGTCCAGGGCTCGTAGTAGTCGTTCAGCTCGGGCTGAATCGGGGAAGCGAAGATCGTGAAGAGCTTCTGGAAGCGGTTACCGCTCTTGAGCTCCAAACGACCGCGCTTGTTCAGCACCCAGCCGCCCTTCCACTTCTCCTGATCCTCGTAACGGCGGGGGTAACCCTGACCGGGACGAGTCTCAACGTTGTTGAACCAGACGTACTCGGTACCGGCTCGGTTCGTCCATGCCTGCTTACAGGTCACGGAGCAGGTGTGGCAGCCGATGCACTTATCGAGCGCCATCACCATAGCAACTTGTGCCATAACGCGCATTAGAAAGTTACCTCCTGGGACTTACGGCGACGGATGTACGAGACGATGTCTCGCTGGTTACCGGTCGGTCCAAGATAGTTGAAGGCGAACGCCTGGTGAGCGTAGCCACCAATCATGTGGGTGGGCTTCAGAAGAATACGGGTCACCGAGTTGTGAATACCACCGCGCTTACCGGTGACTTCAGACTTCGGGCTAACCATACGCTCCTGAGCGTGGTAGACGTAGCAAACGCCCTCGGGCATACGGTGCGAAACAACCGCACGGCCGACGAAGACACCATTGGTGTTCACACACTCAATCCACTCGCCATCCTTGACGCCAATCTTCTCAGCGTCCTGCGGGCTCATCCATGCAGTCGGACCGCCACGGAACATGCTCAGCATGTAGTGGTTATCGAAGTACTGCGAGTGAATTGCCCACTTGTTGTGCGGGGTCAGGTAGCGAACAGCAACCGAAACACCATCGGTAGTACCGAGCTCAGGCTCGTTGTACAGGCCGGTCATATCCAGCGGCGGACGGTAAATCGGCAGAGCCTCGCCCATTTCGTGCATCCAGTCGTGGTCGAGGAAGAAGTGCATACGGCCGGTCAGGGTGTGGAACGGCTTCTTCTTCTCGATGTTGACGGTGAACGGAGCGTAACGGCGACCACCGGTCTCCGAACCGGACCACTCGGGGGAGGTCATCACGGGCTGCGGTGCGGCCTGGGTCATGGGGAAGGTGATACGACGTTCCTCGTTACCTTCTGCCAGGTCCATCAGGTGCAGACCGGTCTGCTTCTCAAGCTCCTTGAAGCCCTTGACAGCGACCTCACCGTTGGAGGTACCGGAAATCATGAGGATTGCTTCAGAAATCTTCACGTCGGTATCCAGTGCCGGACGGCCTGCGCCCTTACCGGAGTCCATCACGCCGAATTCCTTAGCCATCTTCGCGACTTCGTCCTTCAGGTCGTAAGTGATGAACTTGGTGGTTGCACCGAGCTTATCGAACAGCGGGCCAACGGTGGTGTACATGTCGTACAGTGCGCCGTAGTCGCGCTCGACGGTGACGAAGTTCGGCATGTTCTTGCCGGGTACGCCCACCATACCGGGGGTGTTCTTCCAGTCGGGTGCGTGACCGCCGGGCTGAGCAATCTGGCCGGGGGTGTCGTGCAACAGCGGGACCGAAACGATGTCCTTACGGACGCCGAGGTGCTTCTTAGCCAGGCGGCTGAACTCAAACGCCAGTGCCTTGAAGGTCTCGTGGTCGGTCTTTGCCTCCCACGGCGGGTCAATTGCCGGGGAGAACGCGTGCAGGAACGGGTGCATATCGGTCGAGGAGATATCGTGCTTCTCGTACCAGGTAGCAGTCGGCAGAACGATGTCAGACAGCAGGGTCGTGGAGGTCATACGGAAGTCCGAGGTGACCAGCAGATCCAGCTTGCCCTGAGGCGCGTCCTCAACCCACTTCACTTCGTTCGGCAGCTTCTCCGAGTCGGAGCCCTGGACGTTGTCCATGCTACCGACCAGGTGCTTCAGGAAGTAGCTCTCACCCTTAGCGGAGGAACCGAACAGGTTCGAACGCCACAGGGTCAGGGTACGAGGCCAGTTGACGGGGTTGTCAACGTCCTCAACGGAGAACTCCAGGTCACCGGAGTTCAGGCGCTGTGCAATGTAGTCCGCGTTCGAGGAAGCCTCGCCGCGTGCCACTGCCTGCTCTGCCTTGTCTGCCAGATCCAGCGAGTTCTCGGGGAACTGCGGGTAGAACGGCATCCAGCCCATACGGGTAGAACGTGCCACAACGTCAGCAGTGTGAACGTCGCGCAGCTCGCCCTTAGCCAGCGGGGACTGCAGGTAGTCGGTGGAGTATGCGTCCTGACGGAACTGGTCAGTGTGCATGTACCAGAAGCCGGTACCGATCATGTGACGCGGCGGGCGGCTCCAGTCCAGAGCGTTCGCAATGTTGGTCAGACCGGTCAGAGGACGTGCCTTCTCCTGGCCCACGTAGTGAGCCCAACCGCCACCGTTGCGACCCTGGCAACCGGTCAGGTTCAGCAGAGCGAGGATAGCGCGGTAGGTGGTGTCAGCGTGGTACCACTGGCAGATACCTGCACCGAAGATGACCATGGAGCGACCGCCGGAATCCAGGGCGCTCTTGGCGAACTCGCGGGCAACGCGAATAACAGCCTCGGCGGGGACAGAAGTAATCTGCTCCTGCCATGCCGGGGTGTTCTGAACGTTCCAGTCCTCGTAGTCCTTAGCCCAGGTACCGGGCAGACCCTCACGGCCCACACCGTACTGTGCCAGCATGATATCGAAGACGGTAGTAACTTCGTGACCATCAACGTAGGTTACGGGCACGCCGCGGGTAATGACGTCGCCGTGACCCTTCGGGTTATCGAAGGTCGGCATCTTAATCTCAACCGCTGCGGACTGGCCCTGAGGCAGGTCGCGAATCGACAGAATCGGCTTACGACCCTGCAAATCCAGGTTCCACTTGCCCTGGTCTTCCTGAGCGTAACGGTGACCCATGGTGCCGTTGGGCACGAAGACCTCGCCAGTCTCGCGGTCCATCAGGACGGGCTTGAAGTCAGCGTTCGGCTGCTCAGCCTCGCCAGCGAGCTTAGCTGCAGTCAGGAACTTGGAGGGAACCTTAATGCCGTCTTCACGGGTTTCCAGGGTGACCAGGAAGGGAAGGTCGGTGTAGGTCAGGGAGAAGTCCTCGAAGAACTCGACACGCTGGTCGACGTAGTTCTCCTTGAGGATGACGTGGCCCATCGCCATTGCCAGTGCCGCGTCGGTACCTGCCTGGGCGGGCAGCCACTCGTCAGCGAACTTGGTGTTGTCGGCGTAGTCGGGGCTCACGGTGACAACCTTGGTACCGCGGTAGCGGACCTCGGAGACCCAGTGAGCATCCGGGGTACGGGTCAGCGGAACGTTTGCACCCCACATGATGAGGTATGCAGCGTCCCACCAGTCGCCGGACTCGGGAACGTCGGTCTGGTCGCCGAAGACCTGCGGGGAAGCCACGGGGAGGTCAGCGTACCAGTCGTAGAAGCTGGTCATGACGCCACCGGCCAGCTGGATGTAGCGAACACCCGCGCTGAAGGACGCCATGGACATTGCCGGAATCGGGGTGAAGCCGGTGTTACGGTCGGGGCCGTAGTACTTGATGGTGTGCACGTGAGCAGCAGCCATCAGCTCGAGAGCCTCAGCCCAGGTCGAGCGCACCAGACCACCCTTACCGCGTGCGTTCACGTAGCGTGCACGCTTGGCGGGGTCGGACACGATGGAGTGGAAGGCGTCCACGGGATCGTTGTGGATTGCCTTCGCTTCGCGGTACATCTCCAGCAGGAGACCGCGAACGTAGGGGTACTTAACGCGAGTGGGAGAGTAGGTGTACCACGAGAATGCTGCACCGCGGGGGCAACCGCGGGGCTCGTACTCGGGGCGGTCGGGACCAACCGAGGGGTAATCGGTTTCCTGTGCTTCCCAGGTGATAATGCCGTCCTTGACGTACACCTTCCAGGAGCAGGAGCCGGTGCAGTTCACGCCGTGGGTAGAGCGAACTTCCTTATCGTGGCTCCAACGGTCGCGGTAGAAGGCGTCACCTTCGCGGCCGCCTTCACGGAAGACGGCGCGGCCGTCTTCAGTCTCATCCCAGCGGGAGAAGAACTTACCGAACTTGATCAGCTGATCGGTAAGGGGGCCGTCCGGGCCCTTAATCTGTGATGCTTGTTCCATACTGCCCAATATATCGGAAATTTGGCATGGAAAATACGAGATAAAAACCTTGCCTAATTCATACGAAATAAGGGTGCTTTAGACCGTAAGCCAGGCGGAAATTCCACCCTCAAGCATGTACACAGAACGCTCCTCCAGGGGCGCTATTTCACGAGCCGCCTCAACCGTTCGGGTGTATCCGGTGCAGTAAATAACGATTTTCTGGGCATTTGCGGGGATTTTACGCTCAATCAGGGCTTTGAGAGAGTCATTTCGAGCCGCTTCAAGCAATTCAGTGAGGGGCAGGTTAATGGCACCGTCAATCGCAAAGGCATTGAACTCCACCTGCTCACGGACATCCAAAAGGGCAATATTTTCACCCGATGACATCTTTTTAAGGTCCTGAGCGCTCATCGAGCGGGGTTTCGAGTCAGCAGAAGAGCTTGTAAAATCCTGAGAAATATTACGAATTGTTACATGATTTTTGGGCTTATGACTCGTTTCTTGGGGCAAAACAGCGCTTTTCTTAGGTACAGCTTGCACGCTAGCTACAAGAGGTATATATTCCCACCTTCCGCTTAATGCCGAATATAGGCCAACCTCACCCATGAGCGGCTCCCCCACCCCGGTCAGCAGCTTCACTGCCTCCATGGCCATCGCAGCACCCACCACGCCAGCCATAGCACCCACCACGCCAGCAGTACTACACGACGGCACGCTACCGGCAGCAGGAGCATGAGGGTACAAATCCTCATACACCGGACCGCGACCAGCCCAAAACACACTCAGCTGCGCATCAAAACCAAGAATCGCAGCCCATACATGCGCAATTCCAGCACGCGCAGCCGCCGCCGACACCACATAACGCGACTCGAAATTATCGCTACCATCCAGCACCAGGTCAGCACCAGACAGAAGCTCATCAACATTCACCTCCGTCAAACGCTCACACACAGGCACAACCTCAATAAAAGGATTCAGCGAGCGCAAAGACTCTGCGGCAGACTCAGCCTTAGAATTACCCACTCTGGCGTGCGTATGAATCACCTGGCGGTGCAGATTCGAGGCATCCACGACGTCATCATCAACCACCACAATCTGACCGACCCCGGCACCCGCCAGGTACAGCAGCGCGGGAGCACCCAAACCGCCAGCACCCAGCACCACCACGCGTGCGCGTTTGAGCGCCAGCTGAGCCTCGTAGCCCATTTCGGGCAGAATCAGCTGACGAGAATAGAACGCACGCTCAGCGGCAGAGAGCTCGCCCGTGCCGGTTGAAGGCTGAGAAGACATAGGGATTCCTCGCGTCTAGTAGTAGAGGTGACTTGAGCTTTCAAGGAGAATAAGCCTGCCCGAGAGAAATCCCCCTGACAGGCTTATATAGAGATATCAGAATATTCAGAAGGCTAAGCAGGCGAAGTGTCCACACCAACCCACTCGATGCTTCCATCGAGCAGTTCCTGTTCCTTCCAAATCGGCACACGAGCCTTCACCCGGTCAGCCACCAGCTCACAGGCATCAAACGCGCGGCCACGGTGAGCAGCCGCCGCCATCACGGTCAGAGCCGACTCACCAATAGCAATCGGACCCACACGATGCACAGCCCACAGACGCACACCGTCCAGCTCGGCAGCAACCTCGGCGGCAACCTCCGCAATATACTCACGAGCCTGCGGATGCGCGCTATAGGACAGCCCGCGCACCGCGCTACCGTGATCATGGTTGCGCACAATGCCGTCAAAAATTACCAGCGCACCCATGGCGTCGGTCATGACCTCAGCCTTAGCCGCAGCGTACAGCGGCTCCAGGGGCGCCTCCGTAATATCGGTGAACACCACGGTCGAGCCGCTCGGCTCAACACCGTGCGCACCCGAATGGTCCAGGGATTCTTCGTTCTGCGGCTTAGTGGTCATGGTAGTCCTCCATCTGACGGCAAATGTGCTCAACAAGCGGGTCGAGGGTTGCCACGCCGTCCTTCACGCCACCGCGCGAACCGGGCAGGGTCATCACGAAGGTGCGGTCAATGACGCCCGCCACGCCGCGTGAAAGCACCGCCGCGGGAATGTTCTTCAGACCGTTCATCCAGAAGGCATGCATAACGCCGGGAACTTCCTTGTCCAGGTGGGGGCGAACCGCCTCCACGGTCTGGTCGTCAGAGTTCAGACCGGTACCACCGCTGGTCAGGATGAAGGTCGGCAGGTTACCGTTCTTCTTACCTTCGGTCACCAGGGTGTTGAAGTACTCGACAATATCGCGGTCTTCAATGACCACGGCATCCGGGGTGTCGAAGCCGCGCGAGCGCAGCCACTCCACGGCGATGGGGCCGGACTTATCCTCGTACACGCCGCGGGCTGCGCGGGTGGAGGCGACAATAACCAGACCGGTGAGGTTCTCGGGCATGGTGTAGTCTTCGCTACTCATTGGCTTTCCTTTTCTGTATCTATCAGATGACGGTGGGGGCGGTGCACCGCCGTAGCTTAGGATTCCTCGCGGACGGACCAGTCGCCGGACTTGCCGCCGCTCTTCTCCAGAACACGGATATCGGTAATTACGGCGTACTTATCGACTGCCTTGATCATGTCGAAAACGGTCAGTGCCGCCGAGGAGACGGCGGTGAGCGCCTCCATCTCTACGCCGGTGACGCCGCGGGTCTTCACGGAGGCCTCAATACGCACGAAGTCGGTGCCGCGCTCAAAGTCCACCGTGATCTTGCCCAGGGGCAGCGGGTGGCAGAGGGGAATGATTTCCGGGGTGCGCTTAGCGCCCATGATGCCGGCAACACGTGCAACGGGAAGAGCGTCGCCCTTGGGCAGGTCAGCGTCAAAAATCATGGCAATCACGTCTTCGCGGGTGCGCACGGTTGCTTCAGCCAGGGCGGTGCGGGTGGTAACTGACTTCTCCGTAACGTCCACCATGTGTGCCGAGCCGTCGGCGCGCACGTGAGTCAGTTCCTGGTTGGGCTGAGAGGTAGAGGTCATCGTTTCTCCTGGCTTCTGCGCGGTATTCTTCTGCCGCGAATCGTTACTTAGTGTGAGTCTCAATTATTCCTTGTCGTTCGACCAAGGAACAATGCGGGGCGGGGGCTTAGTTATCGGTGAGGCGGATGCGGTGGTAGGGTACCGCTTCTCCCCCCGGTGTAGGTGGTTCCGGGCGCCAGCTCAATGAGCACGTCCGCCTGTGCGGCGCGGTGTAACAGGTGCGAGCCGGAGAGCACGTCGGGGTAGAGTTCCACCCGGTAGGTTCCGGGCTCGACCTCGACCATGCCGAGGGTTCCGCGCAGGAACTGGCGCTTGGTTGCCGGGGCGGTGATCGGGGTTTCGGTGACGAGCACGCCTCGCGGTGCGTTGTTCAGGGTTGCCTGTTCGGAGGCAACCGCATAGGGCACACCGTAGGGGCCGCCTGCACGCAGGTAGGGGCGCAGAATCAGCGCGTACGAGATGAGGGTGCTCACCGGGTTGCCGGGGAAGGAAATCATGGGCACGCGATGGCCCTTGAAGTCGAGAACGTTTACGCCCTGCGGTCCGCCGGGCTGCTGGCTCACGTGACCAAACCAGGAGACGGGCACCAGGATGTCGGCTTCGTGTGCCTTGGCGATGGCGTTGCGCACCACTTCGTATTTACCGTGGCTAATACCGCCCGAGGTGATGATGATGTCCGGCGCGAAGCTCTCGTATTCTGCCGCGAGACGGTGCAGCAACTCGATGGGGTTATCACCAATAGCGATGCGGCGCACCTCAGCGCCGTCTTCACGGAGCATAGCGGTCAGCATGGGCCCGTTCGCGTCAAAAATCTGCCCCTGAGCCAGCTCCTGCGAGGTAGCGGTGCCGTCTTCTTCAACACCGGAAAGAATCTCGTCGCCGCCGGTGCATACGAGCACGCGGGGGCCTGCCGCGACGGTCAGGCGCGCATAACCCTGGGATGCGAGCGCACCGAGCAGAGCCGGGGTGATGCGTTCACCGGCGCGTGCGAGTACCTGGCCGGTGACGACGTCTTCGCCGCGGCGGCGTACGAACTGTCCGGGTTTGCCGGTGGCGAGTTTGACCTTTTCGCTGGGGCGGCCGAAGGATTCGGGCAGGTCCGGGTATTCGATACGTTCGGACTGCTCGACCGGGATGACGGCGTCGTAGCCCTTGGGGATGGGTGCGCCGGTCATGATGGGGTAGGTCAGGTCGTCGGAGGAGCGGGAGCGCTGCAGCGGACGCCCTGCGGGAATCTCGCGGCCGACGGTGAAGATGCGGTCCTCGCGGTCAACGGCTGCCGCGGTGAGGGCGTAGCCGTCCATTTGGGAGTTGTCGAAGCTGGGCACGTCCATGCGTGCGGTGACGTCTTGGGCGAGAATGCGTCCTGCCGCGTGGTAGAGGGGAACCGTTTCTGCGGTGCCGATGAAGACTTCACGCAACAGTAGCGCCAGGTAGGCGCGGTATTCCTCGGTGCTGGGGGTTCCATTGAATTCGGGGGAAATCATGGCGGTTCCAATCGTGCGGCAATAGTTAAGAACAGTGTACGGGTGCGGTTGTGAGCTGGTAAACGCAGTTTCGCCTAATAGTCTTCAGATGGCGCTGCGGTTCCTTGGGACGGGCCGGTTTTATCGGGTGCTTTCGCGCAGTTTTTTGAGGGCGCGAGCTAGACCGAGGACACCGAAGATTCCCAGGTAGAGGCTGATGAGAATTAGCGCGCTTCCGAGGGCGCTGGGGATGTCGCTGCTGTTGATGGCTAGGTCAATGGCGAGGGGTATGGTTTGGGTTTTGCCTTGCACATTGCCTGCGAAGGTGACGGTTGCGCCGTACTCGCCAAGCGCGCGAGCGAAGGAAAGTAGGAAAGCAGTCGCAAGGCCGGGCGCTGCGAGAGGCAGGAGCACTTTAAAGGTGGTCTCTGCCGGTCCGGCGCCTTCAACAAGAGCGATTTCTTCATAATCGCGGGGAATAGCCTGCAGGGTGGTAACTGCGGTGGCGACAAAGAAAGGCAGGGCAACGAAGACCTGGGCGATAATCACCGCGTTCGAGGTAAACGGAATAGAGATTCCAGCCTGGTAGAGGTAGGTGCCGATCATGCCTTTGCGTCCCCAGAAGAAGAGCAGACCGAGGCCGGAGACCACCGGTGAGAGAATCACCGGGGTGTAGATGATGGCGTAGAGGACCGACCCGAAGCGGTGCATCCGCGAGCGGTTGAGCACTTTGGAGAGCACGAGCGCCAGGGGAGCACCGAGGAGGCCGCAGATAAGGGTGGATGCGGCGGCCGTGCTGAGAGAGAGGTTGGCAGCCCCGAGAACCTGCGGGGTAAAGATGGTACCCAGCTGACTCCAGGGAATATTAATGAAAAGCCCGAGGAGCGGACCTGCAATGAGGAAAATACCCAGAGTTGCCGGGATGAGGAAGAGCCGGGGAACAGATGCGAAAAGCTTCTCTCGGGAGGTGCGCGCTCGGCGGCTGGTGGGCGCGGTAGCGGTGTCTGACATGGGTATTTCTACTTGTTGTGCTAGGGGTCTTCTGCAGTGGTTATTGGTGTGCGTCGGAAAATATGTTCAGGATGCGGTGGCATGCTTGTTGAGCGTGCCACCGCATCCTGCGGGGTGTGTCCCGTTGCCTCGTTATAGCTGTTTCAGCTGAGAAGCGTGGGGTGCTAATGACTACTTGGTGGTGTTGAAGCCGTAGTCGGAGAGGATCTTCTTAGCCTCGTCGGAGGTCTTCAGCCACTCGTTGAACTTCTTTGCAGCCTCGGAGGAGGAGCCGGTCTTGCTCAGCGCTGCGGGGTATTCGTTGGGCTCAACATCGGTCAGCTCGATGGAGCCGAGGTTTGCACCCTTCTTCTTGGCTGCTGCGAGGTCGGTGGTGTAGATGAAGCCTGCATCTGCGTTACCGGTGGACACCTTGGTTGCCACGTCGGTGACCTTACCCTCGGTGGTTGCGTTCTTGAGGGTGATGTCGTGCTTCTTCAGCTCTTCGTGCGCCAGGGTGCCGCAGGGGACGTCTTCCTTGCAGACTGCGACGACGCCTTCGGTGGTCTTCAGGTCGTCGAGGCTGTTGATCTTGCCGGGGTTGCCTTCAGCGGTGACAAGGACCAGCTTGTTGGTGACCAGGACGTTGGTTTCAGAGTTGGAGAACTCGTTCAGCTTCTTAGCCTTGTCCATGTTCTTGGTGTCTGCGGTGATGAGCATGTCGGGGGTTGCGCCCTGCTCGATCTGGGTGACGAGCTTTGCGGAGCCTTCGTAGACGAAGGTGATGTCAACGCCGGGGTTTGCTGCTTCGTATGCCTTCTCCAGGTCTGCGCCTGCGTTGTTCAGGGATGCTGCGGCGAAGACCTGGATCTTGCCGGAGGATGCCTGGGTACCTGCTGCGGAGGCAGAGGAGGGGCTACCTGCGGAGGCAGTGGAAGAGGAGGAGCTCTGGGTGGAGCCGCAACCGGTCAGTGCGAGAGTTGCTGCAGCGAGTGCGCTGAGGGCAGCAAGAGGAGTCTTCATGTGTGTCCTTTGGTCGTACTACTTATGGAGGTGAGGTGGGTCCATGCGCGGGCTCTTTGTGACGTTTTGTGTACACCCCTAGCTTGCACACGTTTTGTTGCGTCGTCACAGTTTTCTACGGTGGCGTAGCTGTAACTTACCCTTCACACACTATGTAAGGGGCGCCGGAACATGGAATAATCATATTGTCACCTGAAATATGCAAATTTTCCACATAGGTTTTCCATGGCGTATACGGCAAATTCGGCCTCTTCTGAACTCATTTCTGGCCCAGTGTTAAGCACCTTATCTTCTGCGGAGGGTAACGGAGCTGCTTTTGTGACGCCCGAAAAATCTGAGAGTGGCGCAAAGCCTCAGCGTAAGCTCCCGAATATTACGAACAGCGGTCCGCTCCTGGACCGCTGGGGTCGCGTGTCTACCGACCTGCGAATCTCTCTAACCGATAAATGTAATCTTCGTTGCATTTATTGCATGCCGGCGGATGGTTTGCAGTGGCTCCCGAAGGAAAACCTGCTCTCCGCCGAGGAGATTGCACGCCTGGCAGATATTGCGATTACTGAGCTGGGTGTTGAGGAAATCCGCTTTACCGGCGGTGAGCCGCTGGTCCGCGCCGATTTGGTGGACATCATTTCGCGTATTCATGAGGCGCACCCGAGCATCCCCCCTGGCGATTACGACGAACGGTATCGGTCTGGAGAAGCGCGCTGCCGCCCTGGCTGAGGCTGGTCTTACCCGTATCAACGTTTCCCTGGACACGATTTGCCGTGAGACCTTCGCTGAGCTGACCCGCCGCGATAAGCTCGACGCCGTGTTGAAGGGTATCGACGGAGCCGCCGAAGCCGGTCTGTGGCCCATCAAGATTAATGCTGTGCTGATGCCGGGCCTGAATGATGACCAGGCTCCCGACCTTCTGCGTTGGGCACTGGCGGGCGGCTACCAGTTGCGTTTCATTGAGCAGATGCCGCTGGATGCCGATAACCGTTGGACCCGCGAGGGCACTATTACTGCCGCTGAGATTCGCGAGAAGCTGTCGGCTGAGTACGTCCTGGGTTCGGTGGCTGAGGCGCGTGGTGACTCCCCCGCTCAGCTGTGGGAGGTGTACCCGCTCGGTACTGCCCTGGATGATGCGGGCTTCCCCGTCGACGGTACCGAGTCTCTGGGTCGTGTGGGCATCATCGCCTCGGTGACGGAGTCGTTCTGCAATGCGTGCACCCGCACCCGCCTGACGGCGGACGGCAAGATTCGCTCGTGTTTGTTCTCTGACACTGAGACTGACCTGATGCAGCTTCTACGTTCCGGTGCTGACGATCAGCAGCTGGCTCTGCGTTGGCGTGAAGGCATGTGGTTCAAGCCGCGCGCTCACGGCAAGGAAGACGCTGACTTCGATATTGAGGAGTTCGCCAAGGCGAGCCGCTCGATGAGCGCTATTGGCGGCTAAGGAAACTACCCTATTTATTAGCCGGATATACACCCAAATATGCGTGGGACAAGGTCTTTTACTGCCACCTTACCCCCTGGCTTTCGGCTACCCTACTCAGAGTTTATTCAAGGATTGAGGAGCATTATGCAGGTTCATTTTTTCGCTGCCGCGCGTTCTGCGGCGGGTACCGCGCAACTGTCGGTGCCCCTGGCTGAGCTGCCGTCTGCAACTCTTGGCGCGCTGATTGAGCATCTGGGCCAGAGCTTGGAGGGTACGACCCCTTCGGGTCTGACTCTTGCGCAGGTCATGGAGCAGTGCTCGTTCCTGGTCAATGGTGCCCGTTCTGATGCGCAGGCTCCGCTGCAGGATGCCGATCGTGTGGACGTTCTGCCTCCCTTTGCGGGTGGATAATGCGGGCGGATAAGATGCCCGGTTCCGAGCTCGCCCGCCGAGGGCGATTTTTCGTGCGCCGCGGTCGTAGTTGCCGGAGGCGCTTCTCGCCGCCTGAACCACGTGCCGAAGGCGTCCCTGTCTGACGGCACGAGCACCCTGCTGGGATTGCGCCCTGGAGGCGGTGGCCACCGCATCCCCGCGCGTGGTGGTGGGTCCTGAGAGCTACCCGTTGCCGTCGGGGGTGTTGCGTACTCGTGAGGATCCGCCGTTTTCGGGTCCTGCAGCGGCGATTCATGCCGGGTTGGAGTGTATTGCGGCCGATTGCGAGCGCTCGCAGGTGCCTCTGCCTGATTGGTGTCTGATTTTGGGCGTGGATACTCCGCGTATTGCCCCTGCGGTTCAGCAGCTGATTGCCGTAGCACGGGGCGCCGAGCAGACCGCGACCGCTACCCCCTCCCCCACCGATTCTGAAGCGCTCACTGATTCTGAAGCATCTGAAGGTTTCTGGGGTGTTTCTAGGGGCATCTATCAGCCGCTGGTGGGTATTTACCGTTTTGAGGCGATTCGTTCGGTCTTTTCAACCGGCACGACTGACGCTTCTGTTCGTTCTTTTTTGCGCCGTTTGAACCCCGCGGCGGTGGAAATGTCTGCCGCTGATACCGCCGATGTTGATACGTGGGAGCAGGCGCAGGCTCTCGGCTATACGACTTCGCTCTGGTCGAGTTATTAGCATCTGAGGCGCACAGGAGCGCTGGTTGCCAAGCTACGAGTAACCTAGGTAGTAGGGCTCTGGGCGCCACATTCGGTAGCGTTTTTGAGCTCGCGCGCTGTTGCGCGTCCCGCACACACTTTTACGAGGTACGATGTCTCACCATATTCCTTCTGTTTCGTGGCAGCAGGCCCGCCAGATTCTGCATGAGGAGGGCCAGCAGGTTGCGCCCCATGTTAAGACGGAATCTTTGCCGCTGTTGGCAACGATTGGCCATTATTTGGCAGATGATGTTTATTCGGTGATGCCGGTGCCCCACTACAGCTCTTCCGCGATGGACGGTTACGCTGTGGCGGGTGCGCCTCCGTGGCGTCTGGTGACGCCGGCGTACCCGGAGGATTCTCGCGCGAATATTCACCGTCTGACGGTGCCGATTGTTCCGGGTGAGGCGACCCCGATTCTGACGGGTGGTTTGGTCCCCGAGGGCGCCGAGGCGATTGTGCGTGAGGAGCATTCCCGCCTGTATGAGGGTGCGGAGGGGTCTTCTCGTCCGGGCATGGGTTCCCATTTGGAGACTCAGGCGAACATTCATTACTTGGATATGGCGGAGGGTTTTGAGCCTCCGGCACCGGGTGCTGATATTCGCCATGCTGGTGCTGAGCTGGAGCGTGGCGAGCTGTTGGCGCGCCACGGTGACCGTGTGTCTGCTCGTATGGCGGCGTTTTTGGGTACGAATGGTTTTGATGAGTTGCCGGTGTACGCCCCGATTCCGGTGCGTTGCGCGTTTACGGGTAATGAGGTCATTACATTTGGTGTGCCTGCGCCGGGTCAGGTGCGTGATGCGTTCGGCGGCTTTATGGAGCATGCGATTATTTCTGCGGGCTGCGAGGCGCGCCCTTCAATTCGTCTGGCGGATGTTGAGTCCGAGTTCCGCACGTTTTTGTCTACGTCGACGGCTCGTGTGCTGGTGTTTACGGGCGGGTCGAGCACCTCGGGTGTTGATTTGGTGCGTAAGGTGCTCAACGATATGGGTGCGACGTACTTGTTTGAGTCGGTGGATGTGCGTCCGGTCATCCTGCGTTGGCTGCGCGTTTGCCGGTTCCGGAGAAGGGTCCGAATTCGGGTCGTGAGCGTTTTGTGTTGGGTCTTCCGGGTAATCCTTTGGCTGCGTACACGGCTTTGTATTCGTATTTGCCGCCGCTTTTAGCTGGTATGAGGGATATGCCTCTTCCGAGCTGGATTCAGCGGTTCTGGGTGATCCGGTTGATACTTGCGTAAGTCGGCGGGGGCTCGTCTGCTTCCGTGTCGGTGCGTGATGGCGTGGCGTATCCTCTGCCGAAGTCGGCGTCGCATATGTTGTCTTCGTTGGCGGCGGCTACTCACTGCGCGGTGTTGGATGATTCTTCAGTGCGGGGTTCTGCGCATGAGGTGGGGGCCCGCGTTCCGGTTATTCCGGTGCTGTAGTAAGGCGCTATTTTCCGGCGTTGGAATGTTTATGCGGTATGCGGTCGGGGTATAGTAGAGAGATATGTCAATCGTTTAGCATATCGAAGGGAGCCCCCGTGGCAAAGCCTAAACTCAGCGACGTTGCAGCCCTAGCGGGCGTCTCCCCCACCACGGTCTCCCGCGTACTCAATAACCGCGGCTATCTGAGCGAAAATACCCGCACCAAGGTCCACGAGGCGATGCGGGAACTCGGCTACCGCCCCAATGCCATCGCCCGTAGCCTGCAGGGTCAACGCTCGCAGATGGTGGGCCTCATCTTCCCCACGGTTGCAAACCCCTTCTACGGGGAGATGGTGTACCGCCTCGAAAGCCACCTTGCCGAAGAGGGCTACCGGGTCATTCTCTGCAATAGCGACGATCACCCCGAGCAAGAAAAGCGCTACCTGGAGATGCTCTTCTCCAATCAGGTGGACGGCATCATCAGCGGCGCCCATTCCGATGCACTGGTTAACATTCCGCACGCGCAGGCTCCCCTGGTGACCGTAGACCGTCTCGAAAGTGGTTTCTACCCGAATATTCGCTCCGACAACTACGGAGGCGCTCGCGCCGCCACGGAGCACCTCATCGCCACGGGTGCGCAGAATATTGTGCACGCAACGTCGACTCTGGGTGAGCACAATGAGCGTCAGCGCGGCTATCGTGAGGCAATGCTTGAGGCGGGGCTCATGCCGGAGTTTGTAGAGCTGGGCTTCCGCCCTTCGCTGGGTATTAAGCGTGAGGTGCTCTACCGCTACCTGGATGAGCGTGCCGATAGCCCCGAGCCGGTGGACGCGGTCTTCGCCTCCAACGATAATTACGCCGCACTCACCCTGGGGTGGGCGCGTGCTCGAGGCATTCGCGTTCCTGAGGATTTCCAGGTGATTGGCTATGACGGCACGCAGAGCGTTCAGTTACTCATGCCGGAACTAGCGACCGTGGTTCAGCCGATTGAGGGTATAGCGAAGCGTACCGCGCAGCGTCTGCTGGAGTTGGTTGAGCTGCAGCAGGAAGAATCCGCGGAGGAAGCTGCTCCCCCAATGAGCCAGCCTGAGGATGTGCTCCCCGTTGAGCTTCATCTGGGGGCGACGGTGCGTTCCATCCCAGATCTGGATCAGATTCAGCCTGATATGTCTGCTCCGGATGAGCTCCAATAAGAATCTCGTCTTCTGAGAATAAAAATCCGCCCCACCGTGCGAGTGCTCACGGTGGGGCGGATTTTGTATATACATTTATCGGTTTTGTGAGCGTCCGGAAGTTTTAGGAGTTGCGCTGCACAATCTCGGCCGGGCCGGTTCCAGGGTAGACCATGCCGACGGCGTGCGCTTTGGAGAAGATGCCGTGGAACGGGCCGAGGGAGAAGAATCCGCGGCGCTCGTAAAGGCGTGCGCTGTCGTAGGTCGATGCTTCGAGGTAGGCGGGGTAGTCGCCAATGCGTTCGGTACCGTAGTCGAGTAGCTGGGAACCAATGCCCCGGCTACGATACTCTTCGAGAACACCAATGTTGAAGAGGTACCAGTGCTTGTACGCGGGGCGGTACTTGAGCAGATGTAGCTCCATTAGGATCGCCTTCAGCAGAGTCTTGCAGCCGAGCGCCTTGTAGTAGGCGCCAATCTGCTTGAGTTCGTTAGCGAAGGAACCTTCCTGGGATTCGGGGGTGTTCCAGAGGCAGACACCCACGATTTTTCCGGTGGTGTTGTCAATAGCAATATCAATACGTCCGCGGCCCTGGAAGTTACCGTAGACCTGCAGGGTCATGATTGCGCGGAGCTTGGCAAGTTCCTGTCGGCGGCTACCACCTGCAATGACTGCCATCATGGCGGGGTCTCCGTCGAATGCGGCAATCAGCACCTCGAGCGCATCTGCATATTCATGAGACTCGGCGGTGCGGACGGTATAGGAGGCTGAGGTCATATTCACCCTTTACAAAAGCTTGAAACTATACATAAATATTAGCTGGATTATTCACTCCTGGCTAATAGATTGTTCCTTATCAAGACATTTTTCATGACTATGCACCAATGTGCTCCAGCTTATATTGCACCAATATGCATAATTTTAGTGCATATGTATTCACATACTTTTTTCACAGCATTGCAGGAAAAATTGAACACCCCGCACCAGCTCTAGGAAGAGCGGTACGGGGTGCACATCACGTTGAGGTTATCTACTCACTAAGAGTGCAGACTATGCGTTAGCCTTTGCCTTCAGTGCAACCTTCAGGAGCGAATCTGCGTTGGTGACAGAAGCGCCCGAAGCCTGGACATCTTCAACCGAAGCAGCTGCCTTCTTGGCGTTGGTGATTACCATGGGGAGTTGCCAGCGGGTAGCCAGCAGCCTTGATCGCGGGGAATATCGAAACTCAGCGATGACGTCGCCGCGCTTGACGGTGTCACCCTTAGCAACCTTGGGCTCGAAGTGCTTGCCGTCGAGCTCAACGGTGTCCATGCCGATGTGCATCAGCAGATCCAGGCCGTCCTCGGTGCGCAGACCGTAGGCGTGGCCGGTGGGGAATGCGACGGTAATCTTGCCGTCAGCCGGTGCGTAGAGCTTACCTTCGGTGGGCTCCACTGCGGTGCCTGCACCCAGTGCGCCGGAGGAGAAGGTGGGGATCCTTGACGTCAGCCAGCAGAACCACGGAACCGACCATGTGGGAGCCGATTTCGACGCTCTCGCCAGCCTCAGCTGCTACAGCGGCGGCGGGGGCTGCGGCAGCAGCTACGGTGGCCACGGGAGCGGCAGCAGCGGGTGCCTCAGCTGCCTCAGTGTTGCCAGCCTCGACCTTCTTACCCCAGATGAAAGGAGGCAACGAAAGCGATGACGGTGGTCAGGATGAGGCAGCCGAAGAAGCCAGCCCAGCCCGCGCCGGTAGTGGGGCTTCAATCGAGGGGAAACCAAGGTAACCAGCAGCGCCCAGCTTACCCGCCTTACATTCAGGAATGGAAGCGACCATCGCACCGATACCCTGCGGAAACGATAGCAATGTAGAAGGGCCAGCGCAGAGCCAGGTTGACACCGAACATTGCGGGCTCAGTAATGCCCAGGAACGCGGAGGGTGCAGATGCCGAAGCAATACCCTTAATCTTCTTGTTCTTGGTGGTCAGCGCGACACCGGCTGCGGCAGCACCCTGAGCCACGTTAGACATCGACGCAACGACAAAGATGAAGGAACCACCGGTAGCCCACAGGCTCATCTCGATGGGCGGGAATGCCTGGTGCATACCGGTCATCACGATGAATGCGTAGAAGGTACCGAAGACCAGACCGCCGAGCGGGCCGGCAACGGTGTAGAGCCAGTTGATGCTTTCGCCCAGCCAGGTGCCCAGCTGGAACATCGGGGGTCCAACCAACAGGAAGGTCAGGAAGCCGGTGATGAGGATGGTGAGGGTCGGGGTGAAGATGAAGTCGATGGTGCCCCTGAGGACCTTGTGGAAGAACTTCTCGACGTGCGACAGGATGAAATGCGACCAGCATGATGGGCAGCACGGTACCCTGGTAGCCCGCCTGCTGAACCTGCAGACCGAAGAGGTTCCAGTACTTCATCGGGTCGGTGCCTTCAGCACCCTGCCAGGGATGCTGCGACACTGTAGCCATTCATCAGGGCCGGGGATACCATCGCGGCACCCATGGTCAGACCCGAGGTAGGGGTTACCGCCGAAGACCTTAGTGGCGGAGAAGCCGACCAGCACGGGCAGGAAGGCGAAGGGAGCTGCGGAGAGCAGGTTGACGATGTCCGCGAAAGTCAGCCCACTCGGGGAGCAGTGCGATGAAACTCTCGGGACCAAAGATACCCTTGGAGGTCAGCACGCTGTTGATTGCCATCAGCATACCGCCACCGACCAGCACCGGGAATCAGCGGGACGAAGATATCAGCAATGGTCTTGATGAAGCGGGAAACGATGTTGCCCTGCTTGGAGGCGATTTCCTTGAGCTCGTCCTTAGATGCCTCGGGTGCGCCAGCGGCGATGAGGTGCTTATGTACCTCGTTGACGTCGCCGGGGCCGACGATGATCTGGAACTGGCCAGCGTTGAGGAAGCTGCCCTTGAGGTCTTCGTCGTTGTCGATTGCCGCCTGGTCGACCTTGTCCTGGTTCTTCAGGACGAGGCGAAGGCGGGTTGCGCAGTGTGCGGCTGCAACGATGTTGCCGGCGCCACCGACGTCCTTCAGCACGCGCTGTGCCACTGACTTGTGGTCCACGCTCGCTCTCCTTTGTTTGGAGCACCACCGTATGATGCTTTGTGAATGAGGGGAGATATGTCTGTGTGTGCATGTCATTCATATGTCATACGTTTGACATATCGGATGTAAAACATGGTATCACGGGAAAGTTCTTAAAAGCGAGGGCCCACCCTCCATACGGAAAGTGAGCCCTCAGACATATTCAGAAATTACCAGAAACCACCCGTGCAGGCGGGTCCTAACGCTTAGAAAACGGCTTAGAGACGGCCGTACTCCAGGGACAGCACCTCGCCACCGGTCAGGCGGACGCGGCGCTTATCGCCCTTGAAGAAGGTGCGAGCGGTCATGACCTCAGCACCCATGGACGCGACCAACTTGCCGCCCACGTACAGTTCGGTAGCCGAGCCATCCACCAGCAGATCAAACTCGCGAATCTTCGAACGCTTCAGGGTACGGCGGCGCAGGCTACCACCCTCGGTGTAGCGGGTACCGCCACGGTCCATCTGCACAAAGTCCTTATCCAGCACAATGCTCAGAGCCACGCCGTGAGTGTCCTTAATCTTCAGCTTCACGCGCTCATCAGAGACGTTCACGCGGCCACGCAGACGGAAGGTCAGGGCGTTCTTCAGCTCCACGAGCTTGCCCTTCTCCTCCTCACGGTACAGAGGGTTCATCTCCATCGCGTCATTCAGCTGCGGAACCGGACGCTGGAAAATCTTGCCGTTACGCAGGTGCAACTCACGCGGGTAGGTGAACATGTGCACCCAGCGGTGACTCCACGAGGGCAGGTCGTCCTGGGCTGCGTTACCCAGCCATGCAATCATCACCGGGGCATCGCCACTCACGGTGTGCGGTGCCTTCGGGTCAGCAGTCAGGCCGGTACCGGAAATGGTCTGCGGAGCGTAGAACTCGAAACCTGCATCCAGCTCGGTGAAGGGGGTCTCCACGGTGAACTTGAGGGTCTCGTTATCCAGCGAACCAACAATGTAGCCGCTCTGGAAAATGTTGTTGTACTTCTCGCCGAGGGGCTCCATGCCTTGCGGGCTGAAAATCAGCACGTCGCGGATTTCGCCGGTCAGCTCATCGCGCATGCTCAGCAGGGAGGGGCACTCATACATGTAGGTGCCTTTGAGGGTCTTGTCCTTGATGCCCAGCTCGCCGCGGAAGGTCCACTCGCGGCGATCAGCGGAGGTGTACACGACCACAGCGCCGGTCAGGTCCTCACGCTGAGCACCAATGACCATCCACCATTCGCCGTTACGCTCAAAAACGTGCGGATCTCGGTAGTGTGCGGTGTAGCCCTTTGCGGGGCCGGAAATCAGCGGGGGCAGCTGACGGGTCGGCTTCGCGTCCTCACCAGCAGTTGCGAGAATCTGGTAGGTTTCGCGGTTGCCCTTTCTCGTCCTTCACGTTACCGGTGTAGAAGAACTCAAAACCGCCGGGAACCTTAATACCGGAGCCAGAGTAGCAGCCGTGCGAGTCGTAGCGGCTATCGGGAACCAGCACGGTACCCTCATCGGTCCAGTGGGTCAGGTCCTCGCTCACCGCATGACGCCAGTAGACCATACGCTCCGGGTGCAGGGGCGAGTACTGGTAGAAGGCGTGATAACGCTTACCATCGAAGACCAGGCCGTTCGGGTCATTCAGACGGCCCACGGGAGGCGCCAGGTGCAGAGCCGGGTAGTCGCGGTCTTCACGAACACCGGCACCGAAAGCGTCCAGGACCTGCTGTGCTTCAGCCGCCAAGTCGCGGGCGGGTCGCTCGGTTGCGCTCTTCTTCTTTTTCTTCTGCTCGCTCATGTCTATCCGCTTTCGTGCAAAGGAATGTCTGGGTTGTCTCATCCCATCATACGGCACCTCTGCCCCGTTGCCGGGCTCTAGGAGAGAGGCACCACAGTGCTCTCAGCCTCTCTCATCCCGGGGCACAGGGCTGGTCACAGCGGCTTATACCGCCACCTGCGGTCAGATAGGGCAGACCCCGTTTGCTACAGGAGAAAAGAGCGGACACGGCAAAGCTCTGAACCTCCCCAGTCTTCATACCGGGCGGGTTCGGGGCCGTTAAATGCCGCGAGGCGGCGCATCCGATGGATGCACCGCCCGCGTAAGAATCGAGAAGAAGTCGATTACTTGAGGGTGATGGTTGCGCCAGCAGCCTCGAGCTGCTCCTTAGCCTTCTCAGCGTCTTCCTTGGAAACGCCCTCGAGCAGAGCCTTGGGAGCGCTGTCAACCAGGTCCTTTGCTTCCTTCAGGCCGAGGGAGGTCAGGGCACGAACTTCCTTGATCACTGCGATCTTCTTGTCGCCAGCGGACTCCAGGATAACGTCGAACTCGGACTTCTCTTCAGCAGCCTCGCCTGCTGCGCCGCCTGCTACAACTGCAACGGGAGCAGCTGCGGTGACGTCGAACTCTTCCTCGAATGCCTTGACGAACTCGGAAACCTCAACGAGGGACAGTTCCTTGAATGCTGCAATGAGTTCTTCGATGGACAGCTTAGCCATTGTTTGGCTCCTTCACTATCTGGTGCGGGCTGACGCCCGCGGTGTAAATCTTCAGTACCTACCCGAGAGGGTCGGTCAAATTTAGGGTGCGTTACACGCTATTCGCGTTCACGCTGCTGAGTATCTCAGCGCTGGTGCAGTAGCACGAAAGGGGCTTATGCCTCTTCCGAAGCCTCCTCGGCTGCAGCGGGAGCTGCGCCTTCCTGCTCCTCCAGCTTGACGCGCAGTGCGTCCACAACCTGTGCGATGCGTGCGATGGTAGCCTTTGCACCACCTGCAACCTTGGACAGCAGAACCTCGCGGGATTCCAGGTCAGCGTAGCGCTTGACGTCGTCCTCGGTCAGAGCGGCACCTTCGTAGTAACCGTTCTTCACAATCAGCTGGGGGTTAGCCTTGGCAAAGTCACGCAGGCCCTTAGCAGCATCAATCAGGTCGCCCTTGATGAATGCCAGTGCGGAGGGACCCTGGAGGTGGCCTTCGAATGCGTCGATGCCAGCTTCCTTAGCTGCGATAGCAGCCAGCGTGTTCTTCACCACGGCGTATTCGGTCTCTGCACCGAGTGCGCGGCGCAGCTCCTTGAGCTGTGCAACAGTGAGACCGCGGTATTCGGTCAGGATGACTGCGTTCGAAGCTTCGAAGAGTTCCTTCAGCTCGGATACTGCAGCGATCTTTTCCTGAGTCGCCATGGTAGTTCCTTCTTCCGATTCTTGTAAGGTCGCCGGTAGAGCCTCGAAGCATTTATTGCAAGCAATAAAAAATGCCCCGACGCGTAGGCGTACGAGGCACGATAGACGGAACCCTGCATGAGGGCGACGGCTATTCACTTCGAGTTACCTACGCGGGCGGCGATTTCTAGTGAAATCTGCTCTTATCAGAACTCTGTTCTTCGTCTCCATCGAGGTGGCGATAAAGGACATAGTTCTAGACCGGCGGTCTTTGGTTCATTCATCATCTCAGGTTAAAGCCCGAGTCGCAAGTTAAAAACGTGATTAAGCGGGATTAATCACTTAAAGACCCCTTTTAAGCCAAATAACCATTCTTTCTCCAACCTAAAAGGTCCGGTTGAAAAGCCTAGAAACCGTGTTCTAGAGGTAAAAACGCTTTCCGCCTGAGAACAAGAAGCAACGCTCCGCCGCCACACCCAGGTGCACCCGCTCCCCACACTCAGGAAAGTACTGTTCGGGGAGGTGCCGTTCAAGGTGGCGCCCTGCGCATCCGGGATAAAGAACTCAAGCTCCTGACCGGCACGCACTCGGGCACACGTTCGGGCGCTCAGCTCAGAATCCGCCGAAGCCCGCCGAGATTCCAGAGGCAGGGACACCGCATCCAACAGACGCGCGCGGTACAGCATGCCACCCACCAGATGGCGGCTACCGAGCACCTGCACCGGCAGAGCATGAGCAGCGTCTGCCGCCACGGGGCACAAAGCGGTCGCACGAATCGCCAACTCGCACCCGGCAGGAAGCGATTCCGAATCCTCAAGGGCCAAAAGGTTCAGTGCGGGCGCCGCCAAAAGCTTCGCCACCTGCAGAGTATGCGGATGCGCCAGCAACCGCTCCGGAGTGTCCACCTGCACCAGGTAGCCAGCATCCATCACCGCCACACGCTGCCCCAGCATGAGCGCCTCATTCTGATCATGGGTCACGTACAGGCCCGTAAAACCGTAACGCTCATGCAGGCGCACAATATCGGCGCGGATACTCGCACTCATCTGCTCATCCACACTCGCCAGCGGCTCATCAAAAAGAACCACCGGGGCACGACGAATCAAAGCACGCGCAATACCCACACGCTGAGCCTGACCACCCGACAGTTGCGAAGGCTTACGGGACTCCAGCCCCTCAAGCTTCAAAGCCTCCAGCAGCTCACGGTAGTAGTCCATATCAACCCGGCCGGCGAACGCACCCAGCCGGGTCGGAAACATAATATTGTCCTTCACGCTCAGGTGCGGGTACAGAATAGGGCGCTGAAAAACCACACCCACCGAGCCGCGTTCCAGAGGCTGACCGGCGTAGGTCACCCGACCGGCGCTCGGTTCCTCCAGACCGGCAATAATACGCAGCAGGGTCGACTTGCCCGTACCCGAAGAACCAACCAGAGAAATCAACTCGCCAGGGTGCACATCCAGGTCAATCTCATTCAGAACCGTCGTATCGGTGCCAAAGGTCTTAGCGACACCTCGAATACGCAGTCCCTCAAAAGGCTCCGCCGCGGCAGAAGAATAGGATGCAGAAGTCATTCCCCCATTATCGCCGAAACTTGTGCCCGGCACGGGTGCAGAAGATAAGCACCGTCATAAAACAGCATGCGAGCCTCGCACCAGAGTCTCATATGAGCACCCTAGCTCGGTCGTACCAGCAAACGCCCCTTCAACGCCAGATGCAGCGTGCCCACCCACAGGAAGATGAGGAAAGCCGTACCCGCCACCGTTAGCGCAGGACCCACCAACCCCAGCGAACCAGCAGCCGTCAAGCGAATACCGCTCGCCGCCATGGAAGCCATACCGAACGAGAAACCCCACATGCTCATCGAGAAACCACCCTCAAGAGTCCAGGGGAGCAAACGCATCAAGAAGAACAGCTGCAGAATGCCATAACCGGTCAGCACCAAAAAGAACCAGTCTACCGTGCCGCCATTAGCCGCCAGGTACGCGTTACCACCCACAAAAGGCGGCGCCATCTGAATACCAATAATGCCGCGCTCCCCCTGAGGTAGCGGAGTCAAGGTGCGCAGGCGGCTCAGAATCGCGGCCTCGACACTGAACCACGAAATCAGACCCGCACCGAAGAAGAGCATCGCCATATCGTGCCACCCTACAAAACCCATCGCCGTAGCGGTCGCAAAATTCGTCGCCACAGTCGGCAGATACAGCACCGGCGAGGCAGCCTCAGGCACATACCCACCACGCCACGTACCGGCAATACGATGAGACGCGAAATACAACTGACCCACAGCTCCCAGCACCACCAGAGTCAGAGCCGGAACCTCAGCATACGGGTAGAGAGCCGCACCCACCTGCGCCGTCGTCGCCGGAATCAGCGAAAAGAAGCAGGTACGCGCCGGATGCTCCCAAAAACTACGCACCCACGCACGGTACTTCACCACCGAATGAACCAAAAACCCCACAAGGAGCAGCCACACCACAGCGTTAAAAGCCAGGATGCTCTCCCCCACCCAATCAGGTGCCATTCCCTTCGACGCAGCGGTACGCCAGGCAGCACCCAAAGCACCGGTGCCCAGCGCCACCGCAAAATAATTGACCGGCACGCTGAGACCGCGGCGGGCGCTCTGCTCGCTCTGAAGGGAAGAAGGCATTAGGTTTTACCTCTCATAGTTGTAGGGCAGGATGGGGCACGCAGCCCCAATATGTGTTTCGACGGTGCCGGGGCATGGGCAACGACCATAGGAACCAGGGACCAGAAAATCATTCTATGTTTTTAAGCCTATACAAGCTGGAAGTCCGTGACGTACTTTAACTGATTCCGGTCACGCAATGTCTTGAATCTTCACGCTGTGTTTTGAATCTTCGCACAGACAAAATCATGCACAAAAAAATCGCCCCCGACGCCTAAACGTCGGGGGCGACTACTAGCTAAATGCTAGAAGCTACAGGTGCATACCTTAGGCAGCAACGGCAGCCGGATCAACGGGGATGCCGGGGCCGAAGGTGGTAGCAACGGTTGCCTTGGAGATGTAACGACCCTTAGCCGAAGAGGGCTTCAGACGGTTAACCTCTTCCAGAGCTGCCTGGAAGTTCTCCTCGAGCTGCTCAGCGGTGAAGGAAGCCTTACCGATGATGAAGTGCAGGTTGGAGTTACGGTCAACGCGGAAGTCGATCTTTACCGCCCTTGATGTCTGCAACAGCCTTTGCAACATCCATGGTCACGGTACCGGTCTTGGGGTTCGGCATCAGGTTACGGGGACCCAGGATCTTACCCAGGCGGCCGACCTTGCCCATCATGTCGGGGGTTGCAACCGCTGCGTCGAAGTCGGTCCAGCCGCCAGCGATCTTTGCGATCAGCTCGTCGGAACCAACGTAGTCAGCGCCAGCTGCCTCAGCCTCAGCAGCCTTGGGGCCTGCTGCGATAACGACCACGCGAGCGGTCTTACCGGTGCCGTGGGGCAGGTTCACGGTACCGCGAACCATCTGGTCTGCCTTACGGGGGTCAACGGACAGACGCATTGCAACCTCAACGGTTGCGTCGGTCTTGGTGGAAGAGGTTTCCTTCGCCAGGGCAACTGCCTCAGCGGGGGTGTAGAGCTTACCCTCTTCAATCTTGGCTACAGCTGCCTTGTACGCCTTGCTGCGCTTTGCCATCTGCTTTTCTCCTTATGCAGTTGTGGTCTCGTGAGCCGCGCTCGGCTCTGCCACATCCCGTCCATACGACGGGCATTTACAAGTTCTGTGTAGAAAAATCTACGGTGCCGATTACTCGGCTATTCGGCGAACCGAAATTACTCGACGGTGATACCCATGGAACGAGCGGTACCTGCGATGATCTTGGAAGCAGCATCCAGGTCGTTTGCGTTCAGGTCGGGCATCTTGGTCTCAGCGATCTCGCGCACCTGAGCCTCGGTCAGCGAACCAACCTTGGTGGTGTGAGGAACAGCGGAGCCCTTAGCAACGCCAGCAGCCTTCTTGATCAGCTGGGAAGCCGGAGGGGTCTTGGTGATGAAGGTGAAGGAGCGATCCTCGTAGACGGTAATCTCAACGGGGATGATGTTACCGCGCTGCGACTCGGTTGCAGCGTTGTATGCCTTGCAGAACTCCATGATGTTCACACCGTGCGAGCCCAGTGCGGGGCCGACGGGGGGAGCCGGGTTAGCGGCGCCTGCCTGGATCTGCAGCTTAATGAGGCCAGTGACCTTCTTCTTGGGAGCCAATGTAGGGTCCTTTTCTTAGCTGGGAACCGACGCACAGGAGCGTACGCCGGCAAGACGGTGACCGTGGCGCGGTCACCCGTGCATCCACATGAAAGCGTGACATGCGCATACACAAACCAACATTCTAGCGTTAATCAGCGACTTAATCCAGCGCCAGCTAGCAGAAAGAGTAAACCTCACCTGCGCAGCCGCCACCGGCTATACAGCCGCTACAAAATATGAGCCCCACACCGAAGTGCGAGGCTCATATTCACACGCTAAAAGCGTTAAATCTTTTCGATCTCGGTGAAGCTCAAGGTCACCGGGGTATCGCGGCCGAAGACGGAAATCATCACGACAATCTGCTGGGACTCGCCCTTGATCTCCGAAACGGTAGCGTCCATGCCCTCGAAAGCACCGGACTTCACGCGGACATTCTCGCCCACAGTGTAGTCGGACTCGATAACGGGCTTGGAAACAGGCAGACCCTGGCTCTGCTGCTGCTCTTCGAAGACCGGCAGGAGCATGTCGAAGACCTCGTCCATGCGCAGCGGGACCGGGTTGTACGCATCCTGACCCACGAAGCCAGTCACACCGGGGGTGTGGCGGACAACGCCCCACGAGTGGTCGGTCAGTTCCATACGAACCAGAACGTAACCGGGAACACGCACGCGGCGGATGGTCTTCTTCACGGTGTTCTTGAACTCAACCACGGTCTCCATGGGAACCTGAACCTCGAAGATCTCATCTTCAGCTTCCAGGTTCTGGATACGGGTCTCGATACCGGTCTTCACCTTGTTCTCGTAGCCGGAGTAGGTGTGAACCACATACCAGTCGCCCATCTGACGGCGCAGCTTGGACTTGAATTCTTCCAGAGCGTCGACTTCCTCAGCAGCCTCAGCAGCTGCTTCAGCCACCTCGACAGCCTCGGTAGCTTCCTCAGCCTGCTGCTCAATAGCTGCAGACTCCTCAGTAGCCTCAGCAACGGCTACCTCGACCTCTTCAATCTCGGATACCAGTTCCTGCTCGGACACGTCGCTCCTACTTTCTATCGTTAATCATCTAGAGAGGACTTCCACTCGCCAATGCGCTGAGGGAAATCACTGATGGGGCACCCCAAATAAGGATGCAGCCTGTACTAGTTACGCTGAATGGTTCCGTTACCGAAAATCCAGAATGCTCCCTGGCCGAAAAGATAATCCAGACCAGAAATAAGAAGGAGCATCACCACGACGAAGAACAGAACTCCGAAGAAGTAACCAACCAGTTCACGTCCGGTGGGAGTAGTAACCTTCTTCAACTCCGCAAAAACTTCACGGAGGAATGCAAAAATACGGCCGAAGAAACCGAGCTTCTTATCGTTCTTCGACGATGCGCCGGGCTTAACAACCTTCTCGGCGGTAGCAGACGATGCCATTTCTTCTGCCCCTTTCTGAGTCTAAAAAAGTACGCCCGGGGTGCGGGCGTACAAATTATTTATTGAGGCAATAAAAGCAGGGCGGACAGACTCGAACCTGCAACCTGCGGTTTTGGAGACCGCTGCTCTACCAATTGAGCCACCACCCTTTGAAGCGTTAACTTCAGGTGTGAGAGTTGCTTCTCACTTGTCTACTCCTCCACTGCCTCCTAAGCCGTGGCTTTAGAGGGGCAAACAATTACACCCTTGCGGGTGCAGAACTAACTGTAAACCATCTTTCGGGGCTGATGCAACTTCAAAATGTAATATTTTTCGAAAAACCTCTTGAGATACCTTGACGAAGGGTTCCGTATCGCTACTAGTGGACCGTATCCTATTACAAGGAACGCCGCACACACCCGCGCCCATCACGCGCGGATTGGTCCCACACGTGCATTCCCATCACCTATTTCCTTGTCGACTTCACGCCGGCAGCGCACAAGAAGAAAGAGAAGAGAGCCCCATGGCGCGTATTTCAAGCCGCATCGGTGCCATCGCACCCTCCGCAACCCTTGCCGTCGACGCAAAGGCAAAAGCACTCAAGGCTCAGGGACGCCCCGTCATCGGTTTCGGCGCAGGCGAACCGGACTTCCCCACCCCCGCGCACATTGTGGACGCCGCACGCGAAGCGCTCAACGACCCCAAGAACTTCCGCTACTCCCCCGCCTCCGGTCTTCCCGAGCTGAAGAAGGCAATCGCGGAAAAGACCCTGCGCGACTCCGGCGTAGAGATTGACCCCTCCCAGGTTGTCATCACCAACGGCGGCAAGCAGGCGGTCTACCAGGCATTCGCAACCGTCATTGACGAAGGCGACGACGTCCTGCTGCCCGCACCCTACTGGACCACCTACCCCGAGTGCATCCGCCTGGCCGGCGGCAACCCCATCGAGGTGTTCGCCGGTAGCGACCAGCACTACAAGGTCACCGTCGAGCAGCTCGAAGCAGCCTACACCCCCGCCACCAAGGCGCTCATCTTCGTCTCCCCCTCCAACCCGACCGGTGCCGTCTACACCGAAGAGGAAACCCGCGCCATCGGCGAATGGGCTCTGTCCAAGGGCATTTTCGTTCTGACCGACGAAATCTACGAGCACCTCACCTATGACGGTGTTCAGGCTGTCTCCATCCTGAAGGCGGTACCCGAGCTCGCTGACCTGTGCGTCATCCTCAACGGCGTGGCAAAGACCTACGCCATGACCGGTTGGCGTGTGGGCTGGATGATTGGCCCGCGCGACGTCATCGCTGCAGCCTCCAACCTGCAGTCCCACATGACCTCCAACGTCAACAACATCGCCCAGCGCGCAGCTCTTGCCGCCCTGACCGGTCCGCAGGACGACGTGGAAATCATGCACGCAGCTTTCGACCGCCGCCGCCGCACCATCGTCGACGGCCTGAACGCTATTGAAGGCGTGCACTGCCCCGTACCCACCGGTGCGTTCTACGCCTACCCGGACGTACGCGAACTGCTCGGCAAGGAAATTGAAGGCGTACGCCCGCAGACCACCGCAGAGCTGGCCGAGCTCATCCTCGAAAAGGCTGAGGTCGCCGTAGTTCCCGGCGAGGCATTCGGCCCCAGCGGCTACCTGCGCCTCTCCTACGCCCTGAGCGACGAGGACCTGGCAGAGGGCCTGGCACGCCTGCAGAAGTTCCTCGGTCAGGCACGCGACTAGTTCGCGGCTCTCCGAACCGCGTCTCTTGCCCCGGCGGGAGGTGCGATTTAGGTGTTGGGTGAACCGGCACAAAACGATCAAACACAGGGCTATTGACCGTTTTATGTCCTAAAAACCGGGAATCCCACAAAGATTTAAAAATATTTTTAAAACGTTCGAGGCCTCCCGCATCTTTTCGGATGCGCGGAGGCCTCGTTCGCCTCTTCGGTGCCATAGGTGGGAAGCGGCGGCTATTTGTATATCAAACCCAAACATACAGGTTTCAAAAACCTGAACTTTTATGCCGCGATTTGGGCATTCCCACGTCTTTCCACCACTACCAACACAACCCAAACACCGCTAAAATAGAGACCAAGAGAACGACCTCCCGACCGGCACACATTCCCGTGCCAAAATCGCGGAGGTCATAGTTATATACGCGCGCACAACACCCCAATGCGCAGACATCAACAAGGAGCCAATATGAAGATCGGTCTGCTTACTTCCGGCGGCGACTGCCCCGGCCTGAACGCTGTCATCCGCGGCGCCGTGCTCAACGGTGTCAAGAAGTACGGCTACGAATTCGTCGGCTTCCGCGATGGCTGGCGAGGCGTCGTTGAAGGCGACTACATGGACCTGCCCCGCCAGAAGGTCCGCGGCCTGGCATCCCAGGGCGGCACCATCATCGGTACCTCCCGCACCAACCCCTTCGACGGCCCCAACGGTGGCCCCGAAAACATCGAAATCATGATGGAACGCCACGGCATCGACGCAATCGTCGCTATCGGTGGTGAAGGCACCCTCGCAGGCGCAAAGCGTCTGGCAGACGCAGGCCTGCCCGTCATCGGTGTCCCTAAGACCATCGACAACGACCTGCGCGCAACCGACTACACCTTCGGTTTCGACACCGCAGTCTCCATTGCAACCGAGGCAATGGACCGTATCCGCACCACCGGTGAATCGCACCACCGCTGCATGGTCGCAGAGGTCATGGGCCGCCACGTCGGCTGGATCGCACTGCACTCCGGTATGGCTGCAGGCGCACACGCAATCCTGATCCCCGAGGTCAAGGTCTCCATGGAGCAGGTTGCTGAATGGGTCAAGGAAGTACACGACCGCGGCCGCTCTCCCCTTGTTGTTGTGGCTGAAGGCTTCATCCCCGAAGGCTTCGACGACGTCATGGCAAACAAGGGTACCGAGAAGGACGGTCGTCCCCGCCTCGGTGGTATCGGTGAGTACATCACCCACGAAATCGAGAAGATGACCGGCGTCGAAACCCGTAACACCATCCTGGGCCACATCCAGCGCGGTGGCGCACCCACCGGCTACGACCGCGTGCTCGCAACCCGCCTGGGCATGGGCGCAGTCGACATGGTCGCTCAGAAGCAGTGGGGCAAGATGGTCTCCGTTCAGGGCACCGAGATCAAGTACGTACCCCTCGAAGAGGCACTGGACGGTCTGAAGTCCGTACCTCAGGAACGTTGGGAAGAAGCAGCCGTCCTCTTCGGCAGCTAAACCCCGCAAGCTCAGCAAGCTCAGCAAGCTCGCTGAGCACTCATACTAAAACCGCGGAGGCGGGCACTCGCAACGAGTGTCCGCCTCCGCGGTTTTATATTGGTCGTCAGATGCTATTGCGTAGCCAGATGCTCTAGCGCTTCAAGAAATCCTGACCCGCCAAAGAACGACGCGCCACCTCACCGGACTCCGGCGAAACCACCGTCGTCTGAGCCACCGCGTACTCGGTCGCCGGCGCCGGCGAACCATCGGGCAGGAAGTCTCCGCCATCAACCGCACGCAAAGGCGCCTGCGGATCAACGCCGCGCTTAATCACAGCCAACGCAATCGGGCCCGCCTCGTGATGCAACGCCACCGAGGTAATACGACCGACCGGGCGGGACTTGCCCTCTACGAACAGCTCGCTACCTGCCGCCGGCAGGGTGTGCTCCGAACCGTCAATATCCAAGAACACCAGGCGGCGCGGCGGGCGACCCAGGTTATGCACGCGAGCCACCGTCTCCTGCCCCTTGTAGCAGCCCTTATCAAAATGCACCGCCGTACGGGTGTAATCCAGCTCCTGGGGGATCGTCTTATCGTCCGCCTCGGTACCGTAGCGCGGGCGCCATGCCTCAATACGCAGAGCCTCCGCAGCCCACAGACCCGCAAAACGCGCGTCCGAAGATTCAGCCAGGGCGGGCAGAACAGAGCGCGGCACAATGCTCAAGAAACGCACGTAGTCCGCACCCGGGTGAGCATCGCCCGCCTCATCGTAGCGGTAGCTACCCGGTGCCGGAGTGTGCCAAGGGTCCTCCCACACCAGCGGCTTGCACTCAGCGAGCGCCGGATGCACCGAGCCGTCCTGCTGGATCGGGTTGCGGGCGCTCTCCAGTACCGCATACTCGTCACTGAGGTTCTGCACCTCAACGCGCATCATGAACTTCATGCGGTTTAGGTAATCGGTCAGCGGCTGAGCCTGGTAGCCCTCAACGATCAGCCAGAGCGCCTCGCCGTCTTCAATTGCGGAGGGTGCGTACTCCACGCGGCCCTGAGGGGAAAGCAGCAGGAACTCGCGGCTCTCCCCGGCGGTCATGCCGGTCAGAATCTGCGAGGCGATGGACGTCAGCCAGGTCTGGCGGTCCGGCCCCTCAACGCGCACCACGCCCAGGGAGGAGCGGTCCACCAGCACCAGCGGCTCGTCCGCACTGGCGGAGCGGTCGAAGCTGAGGGCGCGTTGCTCCAGCATGGGGTTGCCGTAGTGTGCGGCGACGCCGGCATCCAGCCCGGAGGCGGCAAAAGCGCCGTGCAGGCTCAGCAGGGGGCTCACCGGGCGGGCGGCATCGGGCTGGGGTGCCTCAGCCTGAGGCGCTTCAAGCGAAGATTCAGTCACGGAAGGTGCACCTTTCACGCAAAGAGTCTGCCCCGCCGACCGGCGGGGCAGACACAAGTTAGTTATTAGGCGGTGGGCTCGGAGCCGGGCTCGCCGGTGGGCTCTTCGCCATCCAGGGAACCGAACATCGAGGTGCCCAGGGAATCACCGGTCATCGAGGAGGTCTTGCGCAGTTCAGCGGAGGCGTGCTTGTGCAGCTTACCCTCGGCGTCTGCGATCTCCCAGTCCCACATGAGGTTGCCGTTGACCAGGCCCCACAGGCGCACGGAGCCTGCGTATTCGTGGGAGATGTCGTCGCGCAGCAGGTTGCCGGTCTGCATGCGAATAACCGGGCCCTTGACCATGCCCACGTAGTTTTCGCTAATACCGCCGGGGTGCGCAATGGTCGCCAGCAGGGAGAATCCGTCGTCGGCATTGCGGAGAGTCTCTACGCTTGCCGCGTCAGCGAAGGCGGGAACAACGTCCTTGGGGACAATACCGAAGCCGCCGTCAGCGTCGGTCAGGGGGCGGTCAATCTGCCAGAAACCGGTTTCAACGGTGATGGGGCGCAGCTTCTGACCCTCGTCATCGAGCAGGAAAGACTCAGCGCGGTATTCGATGAAGGGCAGACCATCCTGCTCAAAAGTAATAATCTGGCCGAAGGGGGTGTTTTCCTGGCCTTCGTACCACATGGTTCCGGTGCCTTCCCAGGTGCCGAGCAGCCATGCGAAGGGAACAAGTTCAGGGGTTAGGTTGGTAGGGATTTCAATAGCCATACCTTCCATTTTAGTACCCGTGCGTACAACGGTAGCCTGTTCGTTCGCTCACGGCACGGGGTAGCACCGCCTCCTGCAGAGTAAATGGTACGGCGGGCAGCATAAAGAAAACCCCCAACCGGAGGGGACCGGGTGGGGGTTCACGCCGTCATTGGCGAGGCGGTACGAACCGTACGACCGCCTAAAGCCCTGTGTGGGCGATGCTTCTGCTCTGTGCGGGGAAGACTACTTCTGACCGCTGAAGAGGCCACGCAACACTGCGAATGCACCGATACCGATGCACACGGAGATAATAGCCATCAGCGACATGAAGAGAGCTTCAAGAGCCATAAGATTGTTTTCCATGCCTTAAACCTACCACAGACCCACCCCGAAAGGGCGCAGAATCGGTGCTAAAAACATCCTGGACAGAGCTATCGGCAGCGACCTGCGCAGACGGGCAAGTAAACAGTCCGGTATACGATATCTGCATCTGCTCTTTACCGCCTCCACAGCTGCACCATAGGCGGGCGAGTACACTAGAAAGAGCCTAATATTTTACCGGGAAAGGAGAGGGTGTGTACCGTATTGCGCTTCTGAGCGATACCGCCGCGCAGGATATGATTCCCTCGCTGAGTCTACTCAGCCACAAGGTACACGTTTTCCCCCTCGACACCGCCCATACAGCTCTCGAAACCGAGACATTCGACCTGCTCATGGTCGATGCCCGCACCGCCCTCGTTAAAGCACGCCACTGCGCCCAGCTACTGCGCGCCGCAGGTGTGCAGTTGCCGCTCATCGCGCTCCTGAATGAAGGCGGCATGGCGGCTGTTGCCGCCTCCTGGCAGGTGGACGATATTGTCTCTGACCAGGCCTCCCCTTCCGAGCTGGATGCGCGCCTGCGCCTCGCCATCAAAAGGGAAGCAACCACCGAAGAAGAAAACCAGCAGGAACGAGTGGTGCGCGCAGGCAACCTCGTGATTGACACGCAAGCATATTCGGCGCATCTTTCCGGTACCGCGCTGAACCTGACCTTCAAAGAGTTTGAGTTGCTCAAATTCATGGCTCAGCACCCCGGACGGGTCTTCTCCCGCGCCCAGTTGCTCTCCGAAGTGTGGGGTTACGATTCCTACTACGGCGGCACCCGAACCGTGGACGTGCACGTGCGCCGTCTGCGTTCCAAGCTCGGTACCGAGTACGAGCAGATGATTTCGACCGTGCGTAACGTGGGCTATTCCTTCAACAGCACCCGCTAAATTTTGGGGCTCCAACCCCTGTTTTGGTGTACCCGCTCTGCGAGTTGCCCCGGTGCTGCGCCAAGTACCAGAATGCGTAAATGTTCCGGTTCTTGTCATATTCGCCCAGGACGGAGAACAAACTCTCCAAAGAGCAACTATCCCCGGTAGAGTTGAATCAGAAGGCTACGAAAGAAGGCGATGATGGTACACAGTCAGACACCCGAAACCTCCACCCTGCCCGCAGCAAGCACCCCGGTCTACGCAGAACCGCAGCTCACCGAAGAGCTGCTGGAACGCTTCGATTCCTTCGCACAGAAGGTTGCCCGCCACGACGGCGTCTCGGCATTCTCTGAGCAGACCCGCATTGAACTGAGTAAGGCACTCCACGAAAGCACCCTGATCCCTCCGCGTTTCTTTGTCGCCGAGGATAACGGCACCCTCGCCGCCGTCTTCGTGGCGCTCACCCCGGCAAACGATGAAGATACCGGCGTGATTGAGGCAGCCGTCGCCCCCGAATACCGCGGACGAGGCGCAGGTAGCGCATTCTTCGACCACGCCGTCCGCCAGCTGGGCGATGACGCAACCCGCTACCGCCTCTGGGTTCACGGTAGCGCCACCGACACCGGCATCGAAAGCCCCGCCCACGCGTTCGCGACCCTGCACGGTTTCGAGCCGGTGCGTGTGCTGTACAAGATGGTTCTGCCCCTGGACGCGCAGACCCGCGAAGAGCTCGTGGAACGCTCCGATGCGCGCACTCTGCCGGAGAACCTGCGGATGCGCACCTTCACCGGCGCGGACGAGTTCCCTTGGCTACGCGTGAACGCCGCCGCTTTTGCGCACCACCCGGAGCAGGGCAAGCTCACCCTTGCCGATTTGCGCGAGCGCACCGGCTCCCCCTGGTTCCGCCCCGAGGGTTTCTTCATCGCCTCCGAGGTGGATGACGACTCCGCCATCGCGGCATTCACCTGGACGAAGATTCCAACCGGTCAGGAGCAGGGCGAGCTGTCCCCCTCCGGTGAGATTTACGTGGTGGGCGTGAACCCTCAGGCGCAGGGAGGCGGCCTGGGCCGAACCCTCACCCTGCGCGCGCTGGCATACCTGGCATGCGCTGAGGACGAGAACGGCGAGCCGCTGCGCGCCATCGACCTGTACGTGGATGCCGATAACACCACCGCATATTCCCTCTACACTTCGTTGGGTTTCGGCGTGGCGACGGTTGACCGCATGTACGCCCCCGCCCAGCAGGATGAGCCTGCCGCCTAGCTTTTGGTGCGCCGTCTCTGGCGTGCTTCTTCACGACTTATCCCCGATCAGAAAGGCAAGTACAGTATGGTACCCGCCCCCAATGGCCTGAATAAGGCGCCTAAGCCTAAGCCGTCTGAGCCGGCACCCATGACCGGTGTCATTCATATCGGCCACGATATTTCGAAGATTGAGCGTGCCGAGTCTCGCGGCGACCGCATTGAGAAGGGCGAGAAGCGCTCCTACTTCAGTCTGGAAGAGGAGTTCGGCCCGGAGCGTTTCTTCGACCGTGAGAGCAGCTGGCTGGACTTCAACACCCGCGTGCTGGAGCTGGCGGAGGACCCGAACCTGTTCCTGCTGGAGCGTCTGAACTTCCTGTCGATTGTGGCGTCTAACCTGGATGAGTTCTTCATGGTGCGTGTGGCGGGTCTGAAGCGCCGCATTGCGACCGGTCTGGCGGTGCCTTCGGCAGCAGGTCTGAGCCCCGAAGAGCAGATGGAAGAGATTGCTGAGCGCGCTCACCAGTTGCAGACTCGCCACGCTGATGTGTTCCAAAACCAGGTTCTTCCGGCTCTGGAGGAGCAGAACATCCGCATTGTGGGTTGGAACGACCTGGATGCGGACGCTAAGCAGCGTCTGCGCGAGGAGTTCATGCGCGATATTTTCCCGATTCTGACTCCTCTGGCTGTTGACCCGGCGCACCCCTTCCCGTACATTTCGGGTCTGTCGCTGAACCTTGCGGTGCTGGTGCGTAACCCGCAGACCGGCAAGGAGCTGTTCGCTCGCGTGAAGGTGCCCGATCAGCTGGACCGTATGGTCTCTGTGGATGGCTCGCGCGCCGCTAATACTGCGGGCCGCGAGAGCCGCTACATTGCTCTGGAAGACATCATTGCTGAGCACCTGGACACTCTCTTCCCGGGCATGGAGGTTGTGGAGCACCACGTCTTCCGCGTGACCCGTAACGAGGATCTTGAGGTGGAAGAGGACGATGCAGAGAACCTGCTGAAGGCTCTGGAGAAGGAGCTTCTGCGCCGTCGTTTCGGTCCGCCGGTCCGTCTGGAGGTTGAGGACACCATCAACCCGACCATCCTGGATCTGCTGATTTCTGAGTTGAACATCAACGAGTCTGAGGTGTACCGTCTGCCGGCTCCGCTGGATCTGCGCGGCATGAGTGCGATTGTTCGTGCGAACCGCCCGGCTCTGCACTACCCCAAGCACATTGCGCACACTTCCCGCTGGCTCAACGCCACCGAGACCGCGAAGGCTGCGGATGTGTTCGCTGCCGCCCGCGACCACGACGTGCTGCTGCACCACCCGTACGACTCGTTTGCGACCAGTGTGCAGGCGTTCTTGGCGCAGGCTGCCGCTGACCCGCGTGTTCAGGCGATTAAGCAGACCCTGTACCGCACCAGTGGCGATTCCCCCATCGTGGATGCGCTGATTGAGGCGGCTGAAGCTGGCAAGCAGGTCGTGGCGCTGGTGGAGATTAAGGCTCGCTTTGATGAGGAAGCCAACATCTCGTGGGCTCGTAAGCTGGAGCGCGCGGGCGTGCACGTGGTGTACGGCATCGTGGGTTTGAAGACTCACTGCAAGCTGTCGTTGGTGGTGCGCCGTGAGGGTAACCACCTGCGTCGTTACGCACATATTGGTACCGGTAACTACCACCCGTCCACGGCTCGTTTCTACGAGGACTTGGGTCTGATTACCTGCGATGAGCAGATTTGTGAGGATGTCTCCCGCCTGTTCAACCAGCTGTCCGGTTACGCGCCGAAGACTAACTACCAGTCGCTGCTGGTGGCGCCGCGTACTCTGCGTAGCGGCCTGATTGAGTGCATCGACCAGGAGATTGAGAACCACAAGGCTGGCCGTCCGGCGAAGATTCAGTTCAAGTGCAACTCCATGGTGGATGAGGCCATCATCGATTCGCTGTACCGTGCTTCGCAGGCTGGTGTGCCGGTGGATGTGGTGGTTCGCGGTATTTGCGCTCTGCGCCCGGGTGTTAAGGGTCTGAGCGAGAATATTCGCGTCCGTTCGGTGCTGGGTCGTTTCTTGGAGCATTCGCGCGTGTTTGCGTTTGAGAACGGTGGCGATCCGATTGTCTACATTGGCTCTGCCGATATGATGCACCGCAACCTGGACCGCCGCATTGAGGCGCTCGTGCCTGTGAAGGATCCGCGCCACGTGAAGTACCTGCGTGACATGTTCACCATCTACATGAGTGATTCTTCGCGTACCTGGCACCTGGATTCTGAGGGTAACTGGACCCGCCACGATACCGATGACCAGGGCAACCCGCTGCAGGATGTTCAGTCGTACTATCTGCGTTCGCGTTCCCGTAAGAACGTGGTGGATAAGGTCTAAGGATTTGCCGCTGACCTAGCGGTGATTTCTGGTTCTGAACCCCGTCTGTTCTCACGCTTTTTGGTGTGAGGGCAGGCGGGGTTTGCCGCGTGTCGTGCAAAATCTTGGGGCGGACTAGTGCACTTAGCGCAAAAGTGAACAACAGGTTACGTTGAGATTACAACTTGACGCTTCTCTCCCCTACAATTAGACGCGGAGCATGGTGCCCTCTGGCATTGTGCACAGCCTAGCGAAGAGGATCAGAGAGAGATATGGCACCGCTGGATTCCCCCTCCATCTACTACTCGGCACGACGTTTTGACGCGGTCAACAGCATTGACCGTGCCCCCTCAAACACTGCGGATATTGTTGCTTCTGGCGCACTGATTTGGCGCATGCGCGACGGTGCGCTTGAGGTCCTCATCATTCACCGCCCCCGCTACGATGACTGGTCCTGGCCTAAGGGCAAGCAGGATCCGGGCGAGTCCCTGGCTGAGACCGCTATTCGTGAGATTCGCGAAGAGGTCAGTCTGCAGGTTGTTCTGGGTGTGCCCCTGGCGGTGACTTCCTACCCGGTGGGCGGCCGTCCGAAGGATGTTTTCTACTGGGCTGCTGAGCTTCCCGAGGGCGCCCGCGCCCTGGCGGATGAGGGTGAAGTGGATGAGCTACGCTGGGTGACTACCGACGTGGCTCGCGCGCTGCTGACTAACCAGGATGACCTGGCACCCTTGGAGTCCCTGGAGGCTCTGGCTGAGGCGGATGCGCTGCGTACCCGCCCGATTCTCATTGCCCGCCACGCGAAGGCGAAGCCGCGTTCGAACTGGGCTGCCGCTGAGGATGACCGCCCGCTTGCGGCTACCGGCAAGCGTCAGGCGCTGGCTTCTAGCCGTCTCTTTGCGGCGTGGGCTCCGAGCCGTATTATTTCTTCCCCGTGGCTGCGTTGTGTTCAGACCGTGACCCCCTACTCGGTGGATTACGGTGTGTCGGTGAAGGAGAAGAAGTCCCTGTCGGAGGCTGGCGCTCAGCGTCACCCGGCACGTACTGCCCGCACCGTGGCGTCACTGTTCGATAAGGATTCTTCGTCCCTGCTGTGCACTCACCGCCCGGTGCTGCCCCAGGTGATGGATGTTCTGCGCGAGTACCTGTTGGAGGGCTCCGCGGAGGTTCTTCCGACTGAGGACCCGTACCTGGAGCCTGGCGATGCCCTGGTTCTGCAGGTGACCGAGGGCGATGACCCGCGTATTGTCTCGGTGGAGCGAGTACGCGCGGCTCTGGACTAGCATCCATATACTTTGATCTTCTAACGGCGAGCGCGCTGGGCTTTATGCTCAGCGCGTTTGCTCTACCTGCGCCCATTCGTGGGTTTTACAATAGAGGGGCGGTTGATTTGTGACCGTCTCTCACGTCTACTGACAGGATTCAAGGTTTTTCTTATGACTCACGCAATCCCCACTCCCTATGAAGATCTTCTGCGCGAAATCCTCGAGGAGAACAAGGACGCCATCGCGGCGGATGCGCAGCGTTCCGACCGTACCGGCACCGGCACCTTCGGCGTGTTTGGGCGTCAGATGCGTTTTGACCTGCGTGAGTCGTTCCCGCTGATTACCACCAAGCGCGTGCACTTCAAGTCTGTTGCCATTGAGCTGCTGTGGTTCTTGCGCGGTTCCTCGAATGTACGCTGGTTGCAGGAGCGCGGCGTGACCATTTGGGATGAGTGGGCTGATGAGAACGGCGATTTGGGTCCGGTGTACGGCGTGCAGTGGCGTTCGTGGCCGACCCCCGACGGTGGCACGATTGACCAGATTGCGAAGGTTATCGATTCGTTGAAGAATAACCCGAGCTCGCGCCGCCATATTGTTTCGGCGTGGAACCCTGCCGAGGTGGACAATATGGCGCTTCCGCCCTGCCACGCACTCTTCCAGTTCTACGTGCACGAACGCGCGGACGGTGTGAAGGAGCTGTCCTGCCAGCTGTACCAGCGTAGCGCGGACATGTTCCTGGGTGTGCCCTTCAACATCGCCTCGTACGCGCTGCTGACCTACCTGATTGCGCAGGAGGTAGGCATGGAGCCGGGCGAGTTCGTGTGGACCGGCGGCGACTGCCACATCTACTCGAACCACCTGGAGCAGGTGAAGAAGCAGCTGGGCTACGGCACCGACCCGGAGGGTAACCCCTACCCGCCGCGCGAACCGTACCCCTACCCGAAGCTGGTTATTAAGACGAAGAAGCCTTCTATTTTTCGATTACGAGTATGAAGACTTTGAGCTGGTGGATTACAAGCACCACCCCGGTATTGCCGCCCCGATTGCGGTCTAACTGCAGGTAGCTCTAGGAGGCATGATGTTTCGTCTGGGCGCTATTTGGGCTCAAACCGATGCCGGCATCATTGGTCGTGACGGGGATATGCCCTGGTACGCGCCGGAGGATTTGGCGCACTTCAAGAAGGTGACGCTGGGCGCTCCGGTGATTATGGGTCGCCGCACCTGGGAGTCGTTCCCGCCGCGTTTTCGCCCCCTGCCGGGCCGTACGAATATTGTGATTAGCCGTTCGGTTACCGAGGCGGAAGAACGCGATGGTGCCCTGTGGGTTCCTTCGCTGGATGCGGCGCTGTACGCGGCTCGTGACGCTGCAGGCGCGCCGGTCGAAGCTACCCCCGCAGATACCGCCGCGGTTGATGCTTGGATTCTTGGTGGCGGCTCCGTCTACGCGGAGGCACTCTCCCGCACCGACCTGCCCGCCTTCGGTCGGGTAGAGACGGTGGAGCGGACCCTCTTCTACTGCCAGGAAGGTAACGAGATTACCGGCGATACGCGAGCGCCCGAACTGCAGCTTGCAAATTCTGCGGGTAACTGCGAGGTCAGCTCCCCGAACGGGTGCTGGCGGGTCACCTCCGAGAGCGCCTGGGAGAATAGCGAGAAGGGTTACCTGCTCGATGAGTCGGGCACGAAGAACCCCATGTACTTCTCGTTCCAGCGGCTCGAACGTATCTAGTTCAAGCTTCCCTCATTCACTCGCTGATATAGACATGCATTTCAAGCCTGCGGCTACTCCCCTCCCGGAGTGCCGCGGGCTTGAGTGTTTAATGCGACTCCCGGTGCCCCGGTAATAAGCCCCGCCTCTTCACACGGTATCCCGTTCCGAATATCAAATTTTTTGTACGGTGTTAGTCCGCACCCGCCAGCCTGAGAGTACACTTGGGAACCATGAACTTTATTCCCGGTGACTCTGTAGGTTTTGTTGGCTGGCGCGGCATGGTGGGCTCCGTCCTCATGAAGCGCATGGTTGAGGAAGGCGACTTCGAGGGCATTACCCCCGTCTTCTTCACCACCTCTAATGTTGGTGGCGCTGCGCCCACCTTCGACGGCGTAATTGAGCCGTCCGAGCTGAAGGACGCATACGACATTGATGAGTTGCGTAAGCACTCGATTATTGTGACCGCTCAGGGCGGTGGCTACACCGAGGCTGTGCACCCGAAGCTTCGTGCAGCCGGCTGGGACGGCCTGTGGATTGATGCCGCTTCCACCCTGCGCATGAACGATGACTCCATCATCGTGCTGGACCCCATTAACCGCGACGTCATCGACCGCGGCCTGGCATCCGGCGTGAAGGACTTCGTCGGCGGTAACTGCACCGTCTCCTGCCTGCTGATGGGTCTGGGCGGCCTCTTCAAGAACGACCTGGTCGAGTGGGCTACCTCCATGACCTACCAGGCTGCTTCCGGCGGCGGCGCACGCCACATGCGTGAGGTGCTCGCACAGTTCCGCGACCTGGGCAACGAGGTCTCCGAGGAGCTGAGCGACCCCGCATCCGCAATCCTGGATATTGACCGCAAGGTCCTGGCTAAGCAGCGTTCCGGCGAGCTGGATTCCTCCCAGTTCGGTGTGCCGCTCTCCGGCTCCCTGATTCCCTGGATTGACTCCGACCTGGGTAACGGCCAGTCCCGCGAAGAGTGGAAGGCTGAGGTCGAGACCAACAAGATTCTGGGTCGCTCCGAAGACGACAAGATCACCATGGACGGCCTGTGCGTCCGTATCGCTGCGATGCGCTCGCACTCTCAGGCGCTGACCATCAAGCTCAAGAAGGACCTGCCGCTGGAGGAGATCGAGCGCATCATCGCCAAGGACAACCCCTGGGTTCGCTTCGTGCCGAACGAGCGTGAGGCTTCCATGGAGCAGCTGACCCCCGTGGCAGCTTCCGGTTCTCTGGAGATTCCGGTCGGCCGCGTGCGTAAGCTGGCTATGGGCCCCGAGTACATTAGCGCGTTCACCGTGGGTGACCAGCTGCTGTGGGGTGCTGCTGAGCCGATTCGCCGTATGCTGCAGATTGCTATTGGCAAGCTCTAAAGCTCACTGACAAGCCTATATAGAAGCCCTCGCTACCATCCTTATCGGATGGGAGCGAGGGCTTCTGTGTCTAGGTATAGCTTACGCGGGCTGAGCGCGAGCCAGGTTAGCATTGGTTAGCGCTTGTTCTCGGCGGCGGCTTTGCGTTCTGCCTTGCGTGCGGCTTTGCGCTCTTTGCGCTGCTGTCGCCAGGCGCGGTAGCGGTACCAGGCGGTGAGCACCACGTGCTTCATGAAAATATTGGCGCGGCGTGCCCAGGTAAATTCGGTGCCCCAGATGCCAAGGCCGATGAAGATGAACAGCCAGCCGGGGCCGGGGGTGACGAGCATAATCAGCCCGGCAATAAAGCAGAAGGCACCCACACCGATGACGAGGGGCTTGTAGAGATGACGCATGACCGGATGCGCGTGCATGCGCTCCTTGCGGGCTTCGAGCCAGCGGTGAAAGCGGCTGGTCTCGCTTTCCTTGACTTCATCTTCAATGGTTTTCAGGGGTGGTCCTTCCAAACGTGCCGTAGGTGAGTTTCACCGGGCGGCGGTGGTTAGAGAATAGCACCCGCCGCTGGGTGGGTGCTGTGAAAGATTTCTTCATGTTGAGATTTTTCCGTCATCTTCAAAATTTTTTCGTTTCAATAGTGTTCAAGTCGAAAGTACCTTTATACACTGTAAAGGAACAATTCACCCGGCACTTGTGCCTAAACACTAAGGAAGCGACCCACCACCGTGTCCTCCTCACGTCCCGCATCGACGGACTCACACCGCACCAACGCCGCTGCGCCCGCTGGTACCTCTGCACCCGCTACTGAACGCAACGCCGCACCGACCCTCAACGAACGCCTCGAAAACCTGCCCTTCACCCGCGCCCACGGCAAGCTCCTGGGCATCTCGGGTCTCGGCTGGGCACTGGACGCCATGGACGTTGGCCTCATCTCCTTCGTCATGGCGGCACTCATCAAGGAATGGCAGCTCAGCCCCACCGAAGCCTCCTGGCTCGGATCCATCGGATTCGCCGGCATGGCGCTCGGCGCAACCTTCGGCGGCCTACTCGCCGATAAGCTCGGCCGCCGCTACATCTTCGCCCTTACCCTGCTGATTTACGGTCTGGCGACCGGTGCCTCCGCCCTGGCAACCTCCCTGGGTGTGCTGCTCGTCTTCCGTTTCCTGGTTGGTCTGGGTCTGGGCGCGGAACTTCCCGTGGCGTCCACCCTGATTTCTGAGTTCTCGCCGCGTGCTATTCGCGGGCGCGTCGTGGTCGCTCTGGAGGCTTTCTGGGCTCTGGGCTGGATCCTCGCCGCTCTCATCGGTACCTTCATCGTTCCGCAGGCTAACGGCTGGCGCTGGGCGCTTGCCATCGGTCTGATTCCCGCCATCTACTCGCTCGTAATCCGTATGGGAACCCCCGAGTCGGTGCGCTTCCTGGAGTCGGTCGGCAAGCACGATCAGGCACGCCAGGTGGTCGAACGTTTCGAGGCCTCCCCCGCGCTCTTCTCCCGAACCGGTAAGAAGCAGACCGAAGACGCTTCCGTACACGGTGCCGCAGAAAGTGCCGACAACGCAGAATCCGCGAAAATCCACTCCATCTGGGCTGCCGGTCAGCGCCGCAAGACCATCGCCCTGTGCGTCATCTGGTTCTGCATCAACCTCTCCTACTACGGCGCGTTCATCTGGATTCCGGCGCTGCTGAACGCCCAGGGCTTCAGCCTCGTGAAGTCCTTCGCATTCACCCTCATCATGACCCTCGCCCAGCTGCCCGGCTACGCGGTCGCCGCCTACCTCATCGAAAAGTGGGGCCGACGCGCAACCCTGGCGACCTTCCTGCTCGGCTCCGCACTGGCGGCAGCTGGCTACGGCATGGCGCACTCCGAGGTATTCATTATCCTCGCCGGTTGCATGCTCTCCTTCTTCAACCTCGGCGCGTGGGGCGCCCTCTACGCCCTGAGCCCGGAGATCTTCCCGACCCACCTGCGCGGAACCGGCACCGGTGCCGCCGCCGGTATCGGCCGTATCGCCTCCATCGCGGCGCCGCTCATTGTGCCGCCGCTGGTCGCATTCGGTGGAACCCCGCTGCTCTTTACGCTCTTCTCCACCGCGTTCCTGGTAGCGGCAACCACCGTGTTCCTGCTGCCTGAACGCCGCGGCGAGTCCCTCTAACGAGCCGCCTAGCCTACATGATGGGCTGTCCCTCCTGAACGCTTTTTCCGAGCAGTCAGAAGGGGCAGCTCATTTGTCATTTAAGCCCCCTATCCATGCGCCACAACCTCAAACTATGAGAGGATACGTTCTATGCTCGATTCCTTCCTCTCCAGCCCCTACCGCACAGAGTTCAGCCCCTGGCCCGTGAGCGAACACTACGCCACCGAACGTGCCGGCGGCGTGCCCGAAGCCATGCTGCTGCCGGGCGAACTCACCGTGCACCGTGGCGACGGGGCAAAAATGAGCTACTACCTGGACTGGCCCGAGGAATTCAACGAATACACCCGCGCAATCACCCTGCGCCCGCGCACCAAACGGCTACCCACAGGACTTTACGCTCAGCGTCGCCGTACGCGACGGCCAGGCTGTCTTCACCGCAACCGCGCTCAGCTTCTGGGAACAGCGCGACGGCCGCCCCTACGACCATGAGCCCATCGCCCGCGGCTACGTGGACGTCGTAGCCTACGAATCCTGCGAGGAATACGTGGGCAATTCCGCCGCGCCCGCCCTCATCGGCTGGGATATCGCAGACCTCTACCCTGCACGCATGGCGCTCATCCGCGCCCTCTGCGAAGGAATCGCCAGCAGCATCACAATGGGCACCCAAATCCTCGCGGACGGGCAGGTACAGGTCGACCACAAGGACGGGGATCTGCTCGCCCTACACGTAAACGCGATCAGCACCGTAGGCGGCATGGTCCGCGCCCTCATCATCGAGCAGGACCGTGTGCCCAGCGGCGTATCTACCAGCACCGCTACCGGTACCTCCGAGCGTGCCGACCTGCAGACGCGCGCCTACTACGCCAACGTGCTTTCCCCCGTTCCCGGCGAGTTCGGCAACCTTGTCTGGTCGCACAGCGAGGACGCGGAATACTACCCGTACCGGCCCACGCGCCATAAGCCGATTTTCCACGCCCCCAGCCCGCCGCAGAAGCTTCCCCTGGCGGTTCAGGTGCTGATGGAGCATCTGCCTGCCGCTCCCCTTGCGGCAACGCGCACAGCGCCCAAGCGCAGGCCCTACCTGCCGGGCCAGGTGCGTATCTCCTCACCTCGCCACTAGCTCAGCGAGTCAATACAACGCTTCGGGCGGTCTCCAATGAAGAGACCGCCCGAAGCGTTTATTCTATGCGTCCTCGCGCTACGAGAGGCGAGAAGTTAAGCGTTTAGATTTCGCCGTTGACCACGACAGGTTCAGGAACCAGGGTCACGCCAAAACGTTCATGCACGCCGTCGCGCACAGCGCGGGCGATAGCGAAGATGTCCTCAGCGGATGCGCCGCCGCGGTTCGTAATCGCCAGGGTATGCTTGGTCGACAGGCTTGCACGACCCTGAGCGATCTCGCGGGACTCGCCCTCCAGACCGAAGCCCTTCTCGAAACCGGCGTGCTGAATCAGCCAGGCAGCCGAGAGCTTCACGTGATCGGGGTCCTCGACACCCGCGGTGAACGGGGAAGTCTTCACGACCACCGGGAAGTTCGGGGCGCCCTCGGGCAGGGAATCCAGGGTCGAGCGCGGAACGATCGGGTTGGTGAAGAAGGAACCGGTGGAGAAGGTATCACGGTCCTCGGGGTTGAGCACCATGCCCTTGGAACCGCGCAGCTCCAGCACCTTTTCGCGTACCAGGGCGGATTCGGCGCGCTGACCGGGCTCAACACCCAGGCTCTTCGCCAGCTCGGCGTAACGAATCGGGGAGGACAGGCTGCCCAGGGTGAACTGGAAATCAACAGTCAGCACCACGTAGCGGGGCGAGCCGTTGACGGTTGCGCGCTTGAGCACCGAGTCGCGGTAGCCGAAGCGCAGGTCTGCGCTCGCGAAGGTCTTCCGAGTGTTCTTTTCGCGGTCCCAGGTGCGTACGGAGGCGATGAACTCGCCCACCTCAACGCCGTATGCGCCGACGTTCTGCACGGGGGTTGCACCCACGGTGCCGGGAATACCGGAGAGAGCCGCGGGGCCAACCCATTCGTTCTCGATGCTGAGCTTCACGAAATCGTCCCAGATGGTGCCCGCCTGCACGCGCACGTTCGCGCCGCCGCATGCGGGGATGGGCAGGACCTCTACGCCTTCGGAGGCGATGTGCACGACGGTTCCGTTGAAGCCTTCGTCGGAAACCAGCAGGTTGGAGCCGCCGCCCACGATGAGGACGGGTTCGCCTGCGGCGTCTGCAGCGGAGACTGCTTCGATAATTTCTGCTTCGGAGGTGGCGCGGACGTAGGTCTTAGCGGGGCCACCTACCTGGGCGGTGGTCAGTTCGCTCAACAGCTTTTCAGTCATAGGTTAAGAATACCGGTCGTTGTGCGGGGTCAACACCCACCACGCGTTAAAGTCACGAAAACCTTATGGTGATTTTGCCTTCATTTTCCGGCGCGCCTCCCGCAGAAAGAAGCGCCACCACCTGCGTCGGTGAGCGCGCTGCCGAGCACACAGCCGAGCGCACAAAAGCCCCGGCACCACCTCATCGGGTAGCGCCAGGGCTTTCACATAATTGCTTTCACACGGCTATCTGCAAGCACAGAAACTCTATGCCGAGAGACGAACCACAGCCTGGCTCTTCATCAGAACCTTCTGCTCCTTGCCTTCCTCATCACGAGCGGTGACGGTCAGGTCAATGCGGGCGGTGCGCTCCTCCTCGTTCAGGGCGCCCACCTTACCGCTGATGGTCAGGGCGTTCGTGGGGGTGTCGGGGTTTTCGCCGCCGGGTGCATCCGCCACGGGAACGGGCTTGGTGAATCGAGTCTGGTAGTCCACGATCGCGCCGGGGTCGCTCACCCAGTCGCTCACGAGCTGCACGGCGGTACCCATGGTCAGCATGCCGTGAGCAATCACGCCGGACAGGCCCACCGACTGAGCAAAACGCTCGTTCCAGTGAATCGGGTTGAAGTCACCGGATGCACCAGCGTAACGCACCAGCGAAGCGCGGGAGAGCTCCACGGTACGCGAACCGATGTCCTGGCCCTTTTCAAGATCTTCAAAACGCACCATTAGTTTTCCTCCTCAGCACGAACCAGCAGGGAAGAGATGCAGGTGGTGACCGGCTCGCCCTGCGCGTCAACGATTTCTTCGCGGGTGGTCAGCATTGCGCCGGCACCCATAACGCGCACGGAGTCCACGTGAACTTCGGTGCGCAGCTCATCACCGGCAACGATGGGGCGGTGGTGGGTGAAACGCTGGTCGGCGTGCACCACGCGGGAGAAATCAATACCGGCGGAATCGTCGTTGATGAGTGCCGCGTCAGCTGCCTGCGCCAGGATAATGGCGAAGGTCGGCGGGGCAATCACATCTGCGTACCCTGCCGCGCGGGCTGCCTCAACGTCGTGGTGGAGGGGGTTTTCTGCGTGAACTGCTCGGGCAAATTCGCGGATCTTTTCGCGACCGACAACGTAGGTGTTCTCGGACGGGTAGACCCTGCCCACAATCTCAGGGTTAATGCTCATGATTTCAGTCTACCGTTCTTGTGCACAGTGTTCAGCTCATACGCACAGAGTGGACAGACCACTGTACAGGTAACCGGCGTGCAGGCAACCAGCGTGCAGGCGTGCAGTATTTCGTCGCATTTTTACCTGCTAGCGAAGGCCCCTACCCATCCAGCCCAAGCAGGCGTAGGCTGGACGGGTACCTGCAATCAATCAAGAAGGAAAAATTGTGTCTTCCAACGTAAAAATTTCGGTGCTTGACCTGATGCCGCACCGCCCCGACCAGAGCCAGCACCAGACCATGCTCAACACCATCGATGCCGCCCGCGCGGCTGAGTCCTACGGCTACGAGCGTTTCTGGGTCGCCGAACACCACAATGCCGGCTCCCTGCTGTCCTCGGCGACCGTCGTGGTCATGGCGGAGATCGCCGCCGCAACCGAGCGTATTCGCGTGGGTTCAGGCGGCATTATGCTCCCCAACCATGCACCCTACGTGGTGGCGGAGCAGTTCGGTACCCTCAACGCATTCCACCCCGGTCGTATTGACCTGGGTGTGGGTCGTGCGCCCGGCACCGACCCGATGACCGCCGCCGCTCTGCGCCGCGACGATTCTGCCGCCATGAGCTTCCCCGCCGAGGTGCAGCAGCTGCAGCGCTTCCTGGGTGAGCCCTCCCCCATGCACCGCGTGCACGCCATTCCCGGCCAGGGCTCGAAGGTGCCCCTGTACATTCTGGGTTCTTCCCTGTTCGGTGCGCAGCTTGCCGCACAGCTGGGCCTGCCCTACGCGTTCGCTTCGCACTTTGCGCCCGCAATGCTGCAGGAGGCGGTAGACACCTACCGCGCAAACTTCAAGCCCTCGGAGCACCTGGAGCAGCCCTACGTCATGGTGGGTGCCACCGCAATGCTCGCCGATACCGACAAGCGGGCACGCTACCTGTACACGAGCCAGCAGCAGCATTTCCTGGGCGTGGTGCGCGGCAATCTGTCTTTCGCACCTCCCGTGGAAGATATGGACGCCCTCTGGACCGACACGGAGAAGATGCACATTGACCGCATGACCGCCGAAGCAATCGTAGGCTCCCCCGCCACCGCGCAGGCTCGTATTGAGGACCTGGTGGCGCGCACGGGCGCTGACGAGCTCATCGTCATGACCGAGGCGTGGGAGCATGAGGACCGCCTGCGCTCCTACGAGCTACTGTCCCAGCTGCCGGTGGTACGCCGCGCCTCCTAACGCTTTGATCAGAGCATAAAGACGAAGCCCCCGAGTATTTTTCTCGGGGGCTTCGCTATGCCCGGTATCGAGCCGTGCGCTGAGCGCATGCAGACCGGGCTTCAGGCAAAGAAAATAGGCAGAGAAAATTGGCAAACAAAAAAGCCTGCCTCCGAAGAGACAGGCTTATCTGAGCCCCGACCGGGAATCGATCCCGGGACCTCCATCTTACCAAGATGGCGCTCTACCACTGAGCTATCGGGGCGTAGCGGTGGACGGGCTCGATCCGTCGACCTCACGATTATGAGTCGTGCGCTCTAACCAGCTGAGCTACACCGCCACATCATTAATACGTGCTCTCGCATGAATTAATGAGAGAGCCCCGACCGGGAATCGATCCCGGGACCTCCATCTTACCAAGATGGCGCTCTACCACTGAGCTATCGGGGCAACAGGTAAAACTATACAGGTCTTCAGGAATGCTCGCAAGCGGAAAAGCTATGGCATACGCCACATTTGATGTTTTCCTGTTCTCCGCCCTGCCGCACGATAGCCCAGCAATGACCAGGCGCCCCAGTAATGATCAGGCACCACCGCAACAGCTGATGCAAACACATCAACACACAAATACAAAAGACCGGCAGGAGAGCTCATCGCTCCCCTGCCGGTCTTTGACTCATCTGCGGATGACAAGGTTGCTAGCCGATAGCCTCAGCAAGCCTCTCATACCGCAAATCCATGCTTAGCCGGAATCTTAGTAGCGCTTGCCGCGGCCGCCGAAGTCACGGCCACCGTCACGGTTACCGCGGTAGCCGCCATCGCGGCGGTTATCACGACCACCGAAGTCGCGACCACCAAAGTCACGGCCACCATCGCGGTTACCGCGGTAGCCACCCTCGCGGCGGTTATCACGGCCGCCGAAGTCGCGACCACCGAAGTCACGGTCATTGCGCTTGCCACCGAAATCGCGGCCGCCACGCTTGAAGTCGCGGTCGCCGCCGAAGTCACGGCCACCGTCACGGTTGCCACGGTAGCCACCCTCGCGACGGTTATCACGACCACCGAAGTCGCGACCACCCTCACGGTTGCCGCGGTAGCCACCCTCACGACGGCCACCGCCGCCGCCCTTGGGACCGTTGTCCTTGCGGATGTTGATGAACTCGCCAGCGATCTTGGTGTCACGCAGGCGATCGAAGAAGTCGCGGGGCAGGTCCTCAGGCAGGCCAACAATGGTGAAGTGCTGGCGAATGTCGATGGAGCCAATCTGGGAGCCCTTAATGCCACCCTCGTTAGCCAGCGCACCCACAATAGCGCCTGCGGTCACGCGGGAGGAACGGCCAACGTTCAACTTGTAGTTGACCATGCCCTCGTCGTTGTGCGCGCGCTTTGCCTTGCGGCCGCCGCGGTCCGAATCGTCGTCGGAGAAGGGGCGGGAGTTGCGCGCGATATCCTCTTCCTCATCCAGGAAGAACGGGCGACCCTGCTGGGCGATAACAGCCAGTGCAGCCGCAATGTCCTCAGCGGTGGTGTCGTGCTCGTTCTCGTAGTCCTCGATAATCTGGCGGAAGAAGCTCAGGTCCTCAGACTCGATGGTCTCGGTAATCTGCTGTGCGAAGCGCTGCTTACGGGTCTCGTTCACTGCCTCTGCGGTGGGCATGTGCATCGGCTCGACCTTCTGGCGGGTTGCCTTCTCGATCTGGCGCAGCATGTACTTCTCACGCGGGGTGACGAAGAGGATTGCGGCACCTTCACGACCTGCACGGCCGGTACGACCGATGCGGTGCACGTAGGACTCGGTGTCGTGGGGGATGTCGTAGTTGACGACCAGGGAGATGCGCTCAACGTCCAGACCGCGTGCCGCCACGTCGGTTGCCACGAGGATGTCGATGCGGCCGTCACGCAGGGCGTCAACGGTGCGCTCACGCAGCTGCTGGGGGATGTCACCGTTAATCGCTGCTGCCGCGAAACCGCGTGCCTTCAGCTTGTCGGCAACTTCCTCGGTTTCCTTCTTGGTGCGCACGAAGACGATGATGCCGTCGTAGTTTTCGACCTCGAGCACGCGGGTCATTGCATCCAGCTTGTGGGAGTGCATGACCTGCATGTAGCGCTGGGAGATATTTGCGCTGGTGGTGGTCTTAGCCTTGACGCGAACCTCGACGGGGTCGTTCAGGTACTGCTGAGCGATCTTGCGGATCGAGTTGGGCATGGTTGCGGAGAAGAGCGCAACCTGCTTGCTGTCGGGGGTGCCCTCGAGGATCTTTTCCACGTCTTCGGCGAAGCCCATGCGCAGCATTTCGTCTGCCTCGTCCAGTACCAGGTACTGCAGGTTGGACAGGTCCAGGGAGCCCTTTTCCAGGTGGTCAATCACGCGGCCGGGGGTACCGACGACGACCTGCGCACCGCGGCGCAGACCAGCCAGCTGCGGGCCGTAGGGGGAGCCACCGTAGATGGGCAGGACGGTGAAGTCCTCCATGTGGGTCGCGTAGGAGGAGAAGGCTTCTGCAACCTGCAGAGCCAGCTCGCGGGTGGGTGCCAGGACCAGGACCTGGGTGTCGCGGGAGACGCCGTTGATGTCGGCGAGTTCAGCCATGCGGGACAGTGCCGGCAGCGCGAATGCTGCGGTCTTACCGGTACCGGTCTGTGCCAGACCGACCACGTCGTGGCCTTCAAGCAGCAGGGGGATAGTCTGCTCCTGAATGGGGGACGGCTTCTCGTAACCGACCTCTTCCAGGGCTGCCAGGACGCGGGCGTCCAGGCCCAGGTCGGTGAAGCGTACGCCTTCTTCTTCAGCCTTTTCGGCGGTTTCTTCGGCGGGTGCTTCTGCAGTAGCTTCTGCGGTGGTTTCTTCTGCTTCTACAGCAGGGCTCTCAACGGTGTTCTCGGTGATGTTCTCAGTGGTCACAACGGTCTCTGCCTCGGCGTTCAGTTCGGCCGGGGTAGCAGTATTCTCAGTCAATTTTTCCTCTATACGGTAGGGGTGGAAGCGCACGCTTTTCGGCGCTTACCGGGTGTCCCCTTCACGGCCCAGCCACACATCATCCCCTGGGGAGTAGAACGTCCAGGGGTCCTCCGTTACCGGCGCATTCTGCAGAGGTGTTCTGCGGATGCTGCGGGTAGCGGCTTTGCTGGGGGTGGTCTTGAATTTCTCGGCACATTATCCGCACGCCTATTCGTACTCTGTGCTTGGCGCACAGTAGTCCCTGCGAATCAGGGGTGTACAGGGTGGGTAATGCTCACATGCAATGTCACGTATTCCTGGTGGTTCGCCTTCCCGCTCTACGGCGGTGGTGTGTCTGTTACAGCAGACGCAGTAAAGACGCTGGACCAGAGATCGTTAAGAGAAGCCCGCGTGTACGGTGTGAACCGCAAATTTATGGGGCGTATCAATCGGTGATGGTGAGTACGGCGCACCTACAATTCCAGCACCACCTTGGGTGCCGGGTGCGCACAAGACCTTCATCGGGGGTTCCCGTGTTCTATCCAGTGTACAGCAGGGTCCCCACTTGAGTCATAAAAAGGTGCTTAAAACCTCATCTCTTAAATGCGAGCGCCCACCCCAGCGTTTGCGGGGTGGGCGCTCATTGAGCCGCTGAACCGAGAGGCTAGTCTACGCGGCGCACAATATCAATCGTGCCAACGGTCGCGTACTTAGCGTAGGAATGGCCGTAGCGGTCGGCCGCGTACTGTGCGGCGTTGGTCGGCGGGTTGCCGCCCCAGGAGTTGCTCCTGCGGTCGATAACCACGTAGTCGGGGGCGGGCTCACCGGTGTGACCAATCCAGTAGACGGTACGACCGGGAATCAGCTGGGTCAGAATCGACAGGTCAGATGCGACCGATACCCCTTCAGGTACCTTCTGGACGGCGTCCTGCTTCATCTGGTCAGTCGTAGTCAGCGCGGAGGCGGTGAACTGCGCATTACCCAGGGACGCGAGGGGCTGCTGGGAGCCGGGCACGAAAATCGGGGAGGCGGCAAGGAAGAGCGCCGCGGCGGGTAGAGCCCATACGGGTATGCGGCGTGCCGTGGCGGTGAGGCGGCCGGGCTCGGTATTGGTCTGAGGTTCCTGCGCGGAGGCGCTATCGGCTGCGCGCGCGCCCAAACGCGCCGGAATCGCAGCGGGAACCACTCCGTAGCGTATCCACATGACGGCGTCGAGCAGGGCGAGGAAGACGACGGGCATGAGCACGAGCGAGTAGTGCCAGGTGCTTGCCCAGTAGGATTCCATGGTGGAGAGCAGACGCCAGGCGAGGGTCGGCAGGGCAATTGCCGCGAGCGGAGAAATCACCCAGAGGACAGCTCCGGTAATGAGCAGCAGTCCGAGGGTTGCCAGCTTGGTGTTGTTACTGAGCATCTGCAACGCTGAGCCGAAGGGGTCGCCCAAGGCTGCGGAGAAGTTCACCTTGTCGGCGTAATCAAAGTTTCCACCGCTATTGAAGTAGGGCAGAATCACGTAGACGGCGACGACAGACCAGAACACACCCCACATCATGACCATGGTGGATTCTGCGACGGCGGGGGTGCGTGCCCACGAGGAGTAGAGCTGCTGCATGCGGGCACGCATGGGGGCGGGAGTACCAGCGGAAAGGCGCGGCATCAGAATGTCAACAGCGGTGCTCAACCAGCCGGTGCGGATAAAGATGATGAGGCCGATGGCTGCGACAGTAATACCCATATCTTCTTTGACGAAGGCAATGGGCAGGGACCACCAGCAAGCGTAGGCGAGGTAGCGGGCACGTTCGGTGCCACTCACTCGTGAGGCAAGCACCAGGTAACCGAGGCTCATGGCGAGCAGCGGCACGGCGAAGGCTACCTCGTGGAATTGGGCGGCGATAGCCTGCTGAACGCCGAAGCTGAGGGCGAATCCGGCGCCGAGCAGCAGACCGGTGAGGGTCGGGATGACGCTCTGAAGTTTTGCGGACTGAGCATTCTGCGCAGGTTCGTTCTTCTGCGCATCTTCAGTTTTCTGGGCGAGCGCGAAGGCACGCTGAGTGAAGCGCACAATGGCGAAGCTTGCGAAGGCGACCAGGGCGTTCTGCACGACCAGTAGCGTGGTCGGCGAGGGGAACAGCGCGTAGATGGGTCCCAGAAGCACCAGAATCGGGTGGAAGTGGTCACCCCAGAGGTTAAAGTCGGGCCCCTTAATCGGCACGATGGGCACGGAGAAATGCGAGTAGGCCTGTGCCATCTGGGTGAAAATCGCCAGGTCCCAGGAGGGCGTAATCCAGTGCTTCATCTGCTGCAGCGAGTAGTAGGTGTACAACGCCATGACGGCGGCGGCAAGCAGCAGACCGGGTAGTAGTTCGAGGGGGCGGATGCTCTTGACGCGCTCGGTGAGGGACTGACGCGGCTGTTTCTTGGCGCGCTGAGTACGGCCCGCACTGGTGGCGGCGCTGTTCTTCTGTTCAGGTGCGTCAGTATTCGAGGATGCTTCTTGTGCTTCCGCTGCCATAGGCGTCCTTCTCTCGGGGTGTATGTCCGGGGTGCGTGTCCGGGCGTGGGCGCCCTTGTGAACGGGCGGAACGCATAGCCTGTGTCGTGCCGGTGGCGGAGTTTGCGTTCGTTCTCGCTCTACCCTTTAGGGTATCGCATTAGTGGCGTGCCTGCCCTTCCTGCACTTTTTGTATCTTGGTCCGCAATTATCTGCCGCGGATGTTGCTGCCCGGTTTGGGCGCATAGACTGGTGGGGTGAGTACGTTTCCTTCCTCAAACCCCGGCGGTGCGACCTCCGGTAGCCGCGCGGCAGCGGGTGCACGGCGCATCCGGCATCCTTTGGCGGCAGCTGGTGTGCCCTATGCGCCAGCGCTTGCGGATGTTCTTCAGGAGCCTACCATTCTTAGCCAGCCGCGCGTTCAGGTTCGTACTCTCTCCCCCGCCGCTTCGCCCCTTCCCGGCGCTCTGGCTCCCGAGGCGTGCGAGGTTGTGATTGAGCCGCATGTTCCGGTGCAGTTGGCGCAGACTTTGGGTTCGTTGCGCCGCGGTGCTCAGGATCTTTCGTATCGTGCGCTGAGCCGCGCGGATGGTGCCGAGCGAATCTGGGTGACGGCTCGCACGCCGTTTCACGAGTTCCCGGCGGTGCTGTACGCCGAACGTTTGGCGCAGCCAGCCGAGCAGGTGACCGCCCGCGCCGAGGCTCTCCCCTCCCTGCATCGCCTGCTGATGCGCCCGGTGCGTATTCGCATCTGGGTTTCTTATAGTGCCGCAGATCAGCAGATGCAGGCGCGAGCCGATCTTCAGGCGCTGGCGCAGGAAATGACGTACTGGCTGGGGTTGCACGACCCCGCCGAACAGTTTGGCGCGCTGTCGTCTTTTGAGGCTCTTCCGCCGCGTATTCAGCAGGCGTGGCGGCAGAATCCGGGGCTCCGCCTCAGCGCCTCGGGGCAGTTGGACCGGCAGATGCTCAACGCCATTGTGGAGCAGCGCATCACCCAGACCGAAGCGTTCAGAACCTTAGGCTGGGTTCTGCGAAAGTACGGCTCCCCCGCCCCATCGACCGGGTTGGGGCATCAGCCCGAAGGCATGCGCGTCTACCCAAGCGCCCGGACCCTGGCGACGATTCCCACCTGGGATTGGCATCGGGCGGGCGTTGATAAAAGCCGCTACGATGCCGTGTACGCTTACGCTCGTTCCGCCGAGTCTCTGAAAAACATTGCGGCAGAAGGCGACGTGGCGCTTCTGGCGCGGAGCCTGCACACTGTGCGCGGCGTGGGCCCGTGGAGTATTTCCGAGGTTCTGCAGCGTGTGTGCGGGCATCCAGATGCCATCAGCGTGGGCGACTACCATCTGGCGCACGCGGTCGGTGAGCTATTCACCGGTCAACGCACCGATGATGCGGGTATGCTCGCCCTGCTGGTACCCTACAGCCCGCATCGGCAACGTCTGGTGCGGCTCATGCATGCTTCTGGCTTCTCAAAGCAGAGGTTCGGGGCGCGCATGACCATTGAAGATCACCGCGACCGCTAACACGCATGCACCCTAACGAGGTTAAAAGGGGACGGGGCGCACCTGCTTTAAAAGGGGACGGAGCGCCCCTACCGGTTGTGCCGGCGGGTGCGCCCCGTTCAAGCTCTTTTGTGGTGGTGAGCTTACTTCTTCTCTGCAGAGCCCTCTGCTGCTGCGATTTCTGCACGGACCTTGTCCATGTCGAGCTCGCGGATCGAACCAATCACGGTCTCCAGCTGGTCTTCGCGCAGTGCGCCGGCCTGCTGGTAAACCAGGATACCGCCACGGAAGCCCATGATGGTGGGGATGGAGGTGATGCCTGCTGCCTGAGCGAGCTGGCCCTGGTCCTCGGTGTCAACCTTGCCGAAAACAATGTCGCTGTGCTTCTCCGAAGCCGCCTCGTAGACGGGGGAGAACTGCTTGCAGGGACCGCACCAATCTGCCCAGAAGTCCAGGAAGACGATGTCATTGCTCTCGACGGTAGCAGTCAGGTTCTGCTGAGTAATTTCAATAGTAGCCATGAGATAAAGCTACACCCTCAAGACCCCAATCGCTAATTGTTCGCCCTGGGATTCAAACATTGTGAAAGATATGACAAATTGCCGTCATAGTTGGCTCTTTCCGCGGCAGTTTCAGCCGGCCCGCGGGCGTGTCGCGGAGGCTCCCGCGAAAGGTTCCGCACCAGGTGATGGAGGCGCACGACCCGGCAGGCGAAAGCCCCCGTGTGAGCTCTCCCTCCCCTCCCGCAGGAAAGCCCCTCGCGGACATCGGGAAAAACGGGCGCACCCACGGAAGACCGCTGCGGGAGCCACCCTGAAACTGGTTTTAGATACACAAAAGCCCGGTTACTTTCGTAACCGGGCTATTTGTGGCAGGTGAGGGATTCGAACCCCCGTAGGCAGTGCCAGCTGATTTACAGTCAGCCCCCTTTGGCCGCTCGGGTAACCTGCCGCCTAGCTAGGTGCTAGTTGCTCGCTCAAGCGAACAGAGACTACTCTACAGCAGTTTTAGGGACTTGTACACTTCACACAGGGTTTTGTGACGAAGGTTATATATCTGGTTATATTTATCGTCTTTTCGTCACATCAGAGCGTCGGTGCACGCTCACCGCGCATCCATATCTACCGCGCATATCTATCGCAGCGCCCGCGCCCTCATCCTAATTGAATAAAGCCCTCATGAATAAAGCCGTGAATAAAGCCAATGCCTACAGCAGCTTTAGAAAGAGCGGGACGGAGTATCGCCATCCTGCTCAAGCAGAAGCACAATCTCCAGGTGCTCCAGATAGCGGCGCGCCTGCTCCACAGTGCACATGTCACCGGCAATCTCACGCTCCAGGTCACGGCGAACGCCACGGAAACGTGCCACCAGCGAAGGCTCCGTCAGAGTGATACCGATACCGTCAAAAGGAGAATGCTCAGACTCTTCCGCATGCAGGTCAAGATGAATATCGTGGTGGTCAGACTCGTTGAGGCGCTCAGCCTCAGGAATACCCTCGGGCTCAGCGCCCAGAGAGGTATGCAAGTCAATGAAGAGCAGGGTTTGCAGGTCGCGAGCTTCCTCGCTCGTGCGCAGGTCCGTCGTGGACAGGTTAGGAGTGGTCATGTTTCTATTGTCCTCTTTTAAGGTTAGTAACACCTGTAAAACAGGCCCGTTATTCTGATAGTTAGCTGTGAACAAGAGCCCCAACCCGGTAGGCTAGTACTAACCGGTGCCAGTAGCACCTCATTCACGAAAGGAAAGCCCATGGCTAGCGAATCGTCATTCGACATTGTGTCCAAGGTGGACAAGCAGGAAGTTTCCAACGCACTGCACCAGGCGCAGAAGGAAATCTCCCAGCGTTACGACTTCCGCGGCGTAGGTGCAGAAATCGACTACTCCGGCGATAAGATCCTCATCAAGGCAAACGCCGAAGAGCGCGCCCTGGCAGTGCTCGACGTTTTCCAGTCCAAGCTGGTCAAGCGCGGCATCTCCCTGAAGTCCCTGGACTCCGGCAAGCCCTACGCATCCGGCAAGGAAACCCGTATCGAGTGCTCCATCAAGGAAGGCATCGCGCAGGACCAGGCGAAGAAGATCTCCAAGATGATTCGCGAAGAGGGTCCCAAGGGCGTGAAGGCAAACATCCAGGGTGATGAGCTGCGCGTCTCCTCCAAGTCCCGCGATGACCTGCAGGAAGTCATTGCAATGCTCAAGTCCGCTGACCTTGAGATTGACCTGCAGTTCGTCAACTACCGCTAAACTCAGGCGAGGCTCCCCGCCCAGCAATGGGTGAGGGAGGCGGTTAGAAGCCGAAACGTAAAATCTTCTACACAAAAATCCTCGGGGTGGCTACTTCCACAGTAGCCACCCCGAGGATTTTTGTCTGCCAACCCGTCATCGCGGGTCATAATCGTCACGCCGGGTCATATTCGTACAGCGTCACATGCATACAGTGACACACTCGCGCCCGGATGATTCAGCGAAGAAAAGACTTAGTACTGCCCCATCTCACGAGCCTGCTGCTGCAGACGCGCAATACGCTGGTCCATCGGCGGGTGAGTAGAGAGCATGTTCTTCAGCGAACCGAAGGGGTTCGCAATCATCATGGCGCTCGCCGCCTCCGTGTTGCGGTTGTTCGGGTCCATCGGATACATGGACACACCGCTCTCCAGCTTGTTCAGCGCCGAAGCCAGAGCCAGCGGATCACCGGTCAGACGTGCACCATCTTCGTCGGCATCAAATTCGCGGGTGCGGCTAATGGCCATCTGAATGACCTGCGTAGCAATGGGAGCCAGCATGGCAACCACGAACATGGCGAGGGGGTTGGCGCGTTCACCATCGCGGTTGGATCCGCCGAACATCGCGCCAAACGAGAGGAACTGAGCCACAGTACCGATAATGGAGGCGATACCCGCCGCCACCGAAGAGGTGAGGATATCGCGGTTGTACACGTGCATCAGCTCGTGGCCGAGCACGCCGCGCATCTCGCGCTCATCCAGCAACTGCAAAATACCCTCGGTGCAGCACACCGCCGCATTCTGCGGGTTACGACCGGTCGCGAACGCGTTCGGAGTCATGGTCGGTGCCACATAGAGGGCGGGCATGGGCTGGCCCGCGCGGGAGGACAGCTCCTCCACAATGTCGTAAAGCACCGGAACCTCTTCACGGCTGACCGGGTAAGCATTCATGGAACGCAGAGCAAGCTTATCGGAGTTCCAGTAGGTGTACGCGACCGAACCCAAGCTAAACAGGCCCATAACCCAGATGAAAATGGAGGTGCGGAAAGTCGCCGAAAGCAGGCCACCGATGAGCAGCATCATGCCCACCATGGAGCCCATCAACAGGGCAGTTTTCAGTCCGTTGTTATGGCTGTGCATGGGTATCCTCCTGAACAATTAGGTCAGTGCGTACAGCGTGTACTTGACTCTATAGAATACGTGCAAGCACTCGCGTGCGCACCTTCTGGAGCGCAGATTCACCCAGAGCGTCACCCATGCGCCGAAAGCTCATAAGGGATTAGGGAATAGCGCCAGGGATATTTACTAGGGGCACCTGCTCCAGCACCTGCGCCGTAGCAGTGGGGAAAATACCCAGCAGCAGAATCGTGCCGTAAGCACCCAGGAAAAGGATGAAGAGCAGGCCGAGCATCAGCTGACCTTCCAGATCAAAACCGGTGGTAGTACTGCGGTACTGGCCGTAAATCACCGGGGTCACGATGGGCACACCGAAGAGCAGAATCATCAGCAGAATGTAGATGGGGTTTGTGAAGTCGTACACCATGACCCTATCCTCCTTGATGGTGATTGCCGGTACGGGTTACTCTAGGTTCTTTGATTGTACGGCATCTCTTCACACCCGAGGCCGGGGCGAGGAGGGGCGCCACAGAGTGGATGAAAGGGACGCCCTGCCGGCTTATTATGAGCTTTCATAAAATAATGATGAATTTCTCATAATAATGTGTAGACTTAAACCTATGACCGACGCAAAGACAACCTCCGATACGAAGAAGACCCAGCACCCAGACCATCACAACACCGGTTGCGCCCACACCACCGGCCTGCCCCTGCTCTCCGCAATGAGCCCCGAACAGCTCGAAGAAGCATGGACCACCGGGCTGCGCGCCAGGGGCCGCCGCGTCACCAAGCAGCGCCTCGCCGTACTCCACGCAGTGCAGGAACACCCGCACTCCACCGCCGACACCATCGTGCAGGCAGTCCGCGAGCGCATCCCCGCCATTACGGTTCAGTCGGTCTACGTGATTCTTGCCGACCTGACCGACATCGACCTGCTGCGTAAGTTTGAGCCGCCGGGAACCCCCGCCCTCTACGAAACCCGCACGGGCGACAACCACCACCACGCCTTCTGCGTACGCTGCGGCAAGGTCGAAGACGTGGACTGCGCGGTCGGCTCCGCACCCTGCCTGACCCCCAGCGATTTTCACGGCATGGCGCTCTTCAGCGCAGACGTGCTCTACCAGGGCGTATGTGTAGACTGCCAGACCGAGCAGGAGGCGGCACTCGCCCGCACCCAGCAGGAAGCGGCAACGCGCATCCTGGCGGCATAACCCTATAGCCCCGGGAGTCTCGGGCAGGCTCGGTCATGAGCGTTTTAACCGTTGAGGCGGCGACACAACTCGTGTCGCCGCCTCAACGGTTAAGATATTCGATGCAAGGGCTTAGGCACCCATGCGGGGCTGAGAGCCCACAATCTCCAGCAGCTCGCGGATCTGCGCCGCGGTCAACACCGTGGAGGGGTTAATCGCGTTCACCTTCACGCTCGGGGCGCCAATCTCCAGGGCGTAACGCAGAATATCCAGGGCGTTCGCCGAACGCACCTCAATATGCGGATCCAGTGCCGCAATCTCAATGGGCGAAGTGAACACCAGCAGGCTCTGCGGGTTACCGTTCTCATCCGGGTCAAAGACGAAAGAGGTACCGGACGGGTCAGCCGGGTCAACACCCACCAGCAGCACGGACGCCGGGGACACCAGCGAGCCGAGTAGCATCTGCATGTTGTCCTGGGTCAGCGCCATCTTCGCGCCGTCGTTACGGGGCGAAGTGACAATCCACTGCACCTGAGCGCGCTCAATGTAGCACTCGTGGTCGGTGCCGGGGTCAACCACAATCAGGTCCAGCGCCTCGTTGCCGAGGAAATCGATAAAGACCTTCATCGCCGGTTCACGCAGAATCAACTCGTCGCCCTCGGACTCCTGACGCACGTAGCTCTTACCAATGTGCTCGGAGGAGGAGAACACGCACAACGCCTGCATACCGGTCTCGGGCATGCGAATAACCTGGTGGGTCAGCACCGACTCGGGGCCCATCGGGTCGGTCTCAGACGGAATCAGCAGGGAACCGGTCGCATCGAGCAGAACGTCACCACCGAGCATCGTGCGGACCACGTTAATGAGGGTTCGCTCCTGCACGTCGTTACGGAAGGTTTCCAGAGCGGAAACCAGGTATGGGTTCGGAATCTCATGCTCGCTCGAAGACAGTGCAGCTACGGCAGAGTGGCGGGCACGGCCCTCCATACGCTCACGAGCCCACTGCGGGATACGCGAAGTATCACGAGGGAACTCAGCCAGGTGCTCACGCACGTCGGTTGCGGTCAGGGTGCCTTCATTCTTCCAGCTGGCGGGCTCATCGTCACGGTTATAGGAGGCACCCACGCTGAACTGCGGGTTGGGCCAGCCGGTTGCCGCCACCACGATGGAGGCGGTAAACCAGGTGCCGCGGTTACCGTCGTAGGCGGCACGCTGCAGCTTGCGGACCTCAGCAATAATGGGCGAGCCGTCCTTGAGCGGGCCGATGGTGCCAATGAACTCTTCACCGTCGCGGAATTCACGCACGCGCACAAAAATCTGACCTGCTAGAGGCTTGACGTCCAGCACCATTTCGCTCCAGCCGGGGTCAACACTAACGACATCCAGCAGCCAGCTTCCAATGTTGTTCAGCGCGTCCTGGATGCGCGCGGCGCGGCTACTCGTCTCGGCAAGGCGGGGTTCAGTCATAGTTCATACATCCTTGAGTGTGAATACGGCGCGGCTGGAGGCATCCGTGTTCGGTCGTAGTGTCGGCTTACAGGGTGCCGGAAGAAGCCGTCTCTTCGATTCTAACGAACACGGGCACTCAACGCAGATAGTTTACGCCGAAAGATATATGCTCTACCTCTCCCCTTCACCTCTCACAGACGGTGCATTCGACCCTCTTAACGTCCAATACGCCTAAAGCGCACACTAAAACCGGGGATACACGGCATAGTGAACGCTAAAAGGTTGATAATCTTGAATCATGACGAATTCTCTGCAGGACCTTATCGACGCATCGATCTTTATCTCCACCGAGTACCAGGCTCGACTCGCTGAGCTCGTGGGTACCTCCGAGTGGAACGTGGATTTCACCTCCCAGTCTCTGGATTTTGAGACCAATCCCCCGCTTTCGCTCAAGCCGCACCTGCTGGGCACCGAATCCGAGAACCGCGGTACTTGGATTTGGTCTTGGCAGCAGCTGGGCTACTTCCCCGACTCCGTTGTTTCCGCCGCTATTCAGGCGCGCGAAACCGGTGAGCGTGACGGCCTGGCCGAACTGACAACCGACGAGCTGCCCCTCTCCGAGTCCCTGGCACGCCGCCTGACCCTGGCAACCAAGACCATCAGCGGCCTGTACGCACACTACCCGCTGCCCGCGGGCGCTGGCGTGCGCGCATGGACCCTGTTGGAGGGTGCCGAGCTGACCCTCGAGGCCCCGACCTACAAGGGTATCGGTCGCGTGATTGCGAAGACCCTGCAGAGCGAAGAGATCCACAACCAGGTTCTGGCGGTGGATTCCTACGCTCAGCAGCGCGGCTTCCACATCGCCTGGGACACCGAGGCAACCGCCGTGCTGACCGCAACCGACGGTGCCCTGCGCCTGTGGTTCGACGAGGGTCGCATCAGCGGCATCGAGCAGGCTGAGCCTCAGGTTGGCCCCGAGGTTCTGGAGCAGTGCGCAGCCGCTGCCGCACAGCGTCGTGAATCCCTCGCCGCACTGCGCGCCGAGATTGAGCGCGTGGCAGCCGCAGAGGCAGCCGCTCAGAACGCACAGCGCGAGCAGGAGGCAGCAGAACGCGCCGCCGCACGTGCCGAGGCTGAGGCTGAGCGCGCCGTCGAGATCGCCGAGCACGCACCGGTCGCAGAGACCGAGGTACCCGGCGTCGAGAGCACCGAGAACCTCTACCCCGCCGACGAGGCTCCCTTCGATCAGGAGCCGGCAGAGTACGCAGAGCCCGGCCTGGTCACCGTGGAGACCCTGCCCGGCGAGTACGAGGCAGAAGAGACCGAGCAGGCTCGCGTCTACACCGACGAGTCCATCGGTGCCGAGCAGTCCGAGTACGAGACTGTTGAGGCTTCCGCAGAGTACGCTGAGGAGCCGGTCGCAGCTGAGCCTGTTGCTGAGCAGCCCGTCGAGGTCGAGCAGGATGCAGCAGAATACGAAGAGCAGCACGTGGAGCCCATCCGCAACGCTGGCGCAGCTCCCGACCTGCAGGCAGAGCACGAAGAGGCAGCCCGCCGCGAGCAGGAAGAAACTGCACGCCGCGAGGCAGAGCAGCCCAAGAAGAAGGGCTTCTTCTCCCGCTTCTTCGGCCTCTAAACCGAATACGCAGCATTCCTCAGGCGCGGTATCCTCGTGGTACCGCGCCTGAGGCGTCCCTAGCGTATGCTGCACCCCGTATCGGGTACAGTAGTGTGCGCGCATCGAAACCTGTGTGGGTACCCAGCTGGCGCATCCCGATGAATAGCTTAGAAGAACGTAACCGAAGAATCAGGTCAGACGAAACCATGTCAGAAACGCAGAAGCACACCACCCGCAACGGGTTTATCACCATCATCGGCACCTACATCATTTGGGGTCTGCTCCCCCTGTATTTTGTGCTGATGGCGCCGGCAGGCCCGATTGAGATTGTGGTGGCGCGAGTGGTCTTCTCCCTCATTTTCTGCGCCCTGCTACTACCGATTGTGCGGGCAACCGCGGACTTCCGCCGCGCCCTCAAGGACCGCCGCATCATGCTGGTGCTGACGGCGGCATCATTCCTCATCTGCGCGAACTGGCTTATCTACGTGATGGCAACAACCAGCGGTCACACGATTGATGCGTCCCTGGGATATTTCATTAACCCGCTAGTCTCCGTGGTACTGGGCGTCATTTTCCTGCAGGAGCGCCTGCGCGCCGCGCAGTGGGTATCCGTCGCGATTTCATGTATCGCGGTGCTGATGATGAGCCTCATCTACGGTCAGGTACCCTGGACGGGTCTGGGCCTGGCGTTCTCCTTCGGCATCTACGGCCTGCTCAAGGCACGCGTCGCCCACGACGTGAGCCCCATCGTCTCGCTATCCCTGGAAACCTTTATCCTGGCCCCCTTCGGCATTGCCGCTCTCTTTGCGCTCAATGCTCAGGGACAAATGACCCTCTTCAGCGAAGGTGCCGGGCACTTCTGGCTTCTCGCATCCACCGGCATGGTCACCGTTGTGCCCCTCATGCTCTTTGCAGCGGCTACCAAGGCGCTACCGCTGTCAGTCATTGGCATGGTGCAGTACCTAGGCCCGACCATCCAGTTTGTTCTGGCGCTGACCGTTCTGCACGAGCAGATGAGCGCCGATAAGGTGCTGGGTCTGAGCCTCATCTGGATTGCGCTCATCATTTTCACCGTGGATGCGGTGCGCGCCTCCCGTTCCTACCGCGCCTCCGCGCTGTCCGACCCGGAAACCGGCATGATCCCGCTCGTGCAGGCTGAAGACGTACAGAGCAAGTAGCTCTCCCTAACTCGCACAAAACACAGTCCCGCATAAAACACAGTGATGCCCCGCAGACGTTAGCCTGCGGGGCATCACTATATATCGCGTTCACACGCTAAAGCTCAGAGCCCTGAGCCTCAGCAGCATCGTCGAGAGCATCCAGATCCGGCTGACGGTGCAGGTTCAGCAGAGCCAAACCCAGGCCACCCCAAATGATCAGGATTGCCACAACGAGCATCACAATTGCAGAGATAGACATGAGGGCTCCTAACGGGTAATGGTCGAATCAACGTGGCCGTGCTCCACCTGACCGGAAATCACCGGAGGCGCCGGCGGCTCTTCAGCCGCACGAGACTTCTTCGACCAGGGCAGAAGAGAAACAACGATCGCACCAACCAGAAGCAGTGCGCTCATACCCCAACCGAAAATCGCCAGCAGATCCGCGGGGTAACCCTCATACGGGGTCGCAATCAGCTTGATAACGCTCTGAATCAGAGAGTAACCCAGAATCAGCGGGGTCACGACAGCCAGCAGACCCATCCAGATCTTGCCGACCTTGATGGAGGAGTAGCGGTTCAGGTGATCAGCCAGAGCGGGCAGTGCGCGCACCACGTATGCAACCACGATAATGGCGCACAGGCCGGCTGCCAGAATGCCGAAGAGGTTCACGAAGTTATCGAGAATATCCAGCACGTACAGGCCGGTGGTGGTCGGCATCAGCAGCAGCGAAATCAGAGCCATCGGAACAATCACCAGAATGGTAGACGCCAGACGGGAGGTCGCGAACTTATCCTGAATACCGGCGATAATCACCTCAAGAATTGAAATGAGGGAGGTGAAACCAGCAAAGAGCAGGGAGCCGAAGAAGAGGATACCGATCAGCACGCCGCCGGGTGCCTGAGAAATAATGGTCGGGAACGCGATGAACGCCAGACCAATACCGCTGGTCGCAACCTCGCTCACCTGGGTGCCAGCAGCCTGAGCCATGAAGCCCAGAGCCGCGAACACACCGATACCAGCAAGAAGCTCGAATCCGGAGTTCGCGAAACCAACCACTGCACCAGAACCGGTCAGGTCAGTCTTAGGCTTCAGGTAGGAAGAATAGGTGACCATAATGCCGAAGCCAATGGACAGCGAGAAGAAAATCTGGCCGTAAGCAGCAACCCACACGTCCGGGTTAGCCAGGGAGTCCCAGCTGGGGGTGAACAGAGCGTTCAGACCGTCCACAGCGCCGGGCAGGGTCAGCGAGTAAATCACCAAACCAACAAACATGACCAGCAGCAGCGGGATGAAGATAATGTTGGCTGCGCCCACGCCCTTCTGAACGCCCAGAGCCATCACAGCAAGCAGAACGCCCCACACCAGAACCATGGGAATCAGGATGTTCATGTTGAAGTCCAGGGAGACGCCGGGATCCTTTGCGACCTTCAAGAACTCGCCCTGGAAGAACGCCTTCGGGTTATCGCCCCACTCATTCGTGAAAGAGAAAACCATGTAACGCAGAGCCCACGCCACAATAGCGGCGTAGTAGATAGCAATCACGAAGTTGATACCCATGTGCCACCAGCCGATGAACTCGGTCTTACGGTTCAGACGGCGGAAAGCCAGCGGGGACGACGCACGCGCGCGGTGACCGATCGCGTAGTCAAAGAACAGGAAGGTCAGACCGGCGGTCAGCAGGGCGACAATATAGGGAATCATGAAGGCGCCGCCGCCGTTATCAAACGCGATGTAGGGGAAACGCCAAATATTGCCCAGACCAACAGCAGAACCGATAGCGGCAAAGATAAAGACGCGACGGCTAGAGAAGCCTTCGCGCTTCGTGGGCGCCTTAGGGGTAGATGCTCCCATAGTTGTAAACCTCGAATGTGTGGGGACGCGGATGGTTGGTGCGAGAATAACCCGTCGGGGTGGTGGGCTCAGCTCGCGTCCAGAAATAGTAAACGGCTCTCCAAACACGGAGTGGGCGTGGGAGCCGTCAAACGTCTGAAGGGTGGATGTGCGCCTCAGGCATGCCTATAAGGATTACCTTAAAGGCATATAGCGGTCAAGGAGACCCCAGCATACGGAACTATGCGGGACAGGGCACTCGCTCACACCCACCCTGAAAGCCGGCGTTGACTAGCCATAATGCAGAAAACCCCCGCCGAATCCAGTCAGATTCAGCGGGGGTTTGAAGTATGAGACGCATCAGCACTTACGCCAGCGCACACGCTACACAGCGGGTTTTAGCCTTCGCGGTGAACCACGGCGTGAGCGAAGGACTCCAGCGCAGCCTTCGCGGTGGACTCGGGCAACGGAGCAATCGCGGCAATCGCGCGGTCCGCCCAGTCGTAAGCAATCTGCCATGCTTCCTGGGTGACCGGGTGGGCGGCGAGCGCTTCCACAGCGGCCTCCAGGGCCTCGTCGGAGCTGAGGTCGGCATCCAGCAGGGCGCGAACAGCAATAGCAGATTCGTCACCGGCGGCTACCGCGCGGTCCAGCAGGATGGTCGGCAGGTGGGCACGCCCTCGCGCAGGTCGGTGCCGCGGGTCTTACCGCTGGTCTTGCCGTCGCTCACAATGTCAATCACGTCGTCAGCGAGCTGGAATGCCACGCCGACCAGCTCGCCGTACGCCTTGACCATGGAGATAACGTCTTCGGAAGCACCCGACAGCAGGGAGCCGTACTCGCCGGCTGCGGCAATCAGGGAGCCGGTCTTACCCTCAATAACCGCGATGTAGTGGTCCAGCAGATCCTGACCCTCACGGGGGCCAGTGGTCTCAAAGAGCTGACCGAGCACCAGACGCTCAAAGGTCTGGGACTGAATCTTCATGGGGCGGGTACCCAGCTCGGAGACCAGCAGAGATGCGCGGGAGAAGATCAGGTCGCCGGTCAGAATTGCGACGGAGTTGCCCCAAATCATCTGGGCGCTGTCCACGCCGCGGCGCTTGGGGGCGTCGTCCATCACGTCGTCGTGGTAGAGGGTTGCCAGGTGGGTCAGCTCAACGACCACGGCAGCTTCGATGACGTCATCGTTGATTTCGCCGTCTACGGCTGCGCAGAGCAGAGCCAGCAGGGGGCGCACGCGCTTGCCGCCCGCGGAGAGCAGGTGACGGGATGCTACGTCCGCCAGGTGGTCGGTCTGGGCGATTGCCTCGGCCAGGCGCTCCTCAATACGTGCGAGGGAGGAAAGAATCTGCGGACCCAGCTTGGGGTCTGCGGCAATGAGTTCGAAGCCTGCGGGAAGCTTCAGGTCGAAATCTCCCAGCAGGTCGGTTGCGGCAATGGGCTGCTCTGCGTTGCTCACGGTGTCTTCTATCTTCTTGGTGTTGGTGTCTTCGGTGGTGTGTGAACGCGGTGTCTATGCGTTGTGTGCTTCAGGCTTGAAACCGCGGTGAATGGCGACGATGCCGCCGGTGAGGTTGCGGTACTGCACGGAGGTGAAGCCCGCCTCCTTGAACTTCTGCGCCAGTTCCTGCTGGTTGGGCCAGGCGATGATGGACTCGGCGAGGTATTCGTAGGATTCGGGGTTGGAGGAGATTGCGCGGGCAATCGGCGGGATCGCCTTCATGATGTAGTTCTTGTAGACCGCACCGAAGGGGGCGAAGGTCGGGGTGGAGAACTCGAGGATGACGATGCGTCCGCCGGGCTTGAGCACGCGGTAGATTTCGCTCAGTGCCTTGGGGTAGTTGGCGACGTTGCGCAGACCGTAGGACATGGTCACTGCGTCGAAGGTTTCGTCGTCGAAGGGTAGGGCGGTGACGTCTGCCTGCACGAAGGTCATGTCGGGGCGACGGCGGCGGCCCACGTCGAGCATGCCTTCGGAGAGGTCTGCTGCGATGACATCCACGCCGGCATCGGCGAAGGGTTCGGAGGAGACGCCGGTACCTGCGGCTACGTCCAGCACTTTCTGACCGGGGTGCGCGTCTACGGCTGCGACTGCCTGCTTGCGCCAGTAGATGTGCTGGCCGAGGGAGAGGATGCCGTTCATGAGGTCGTAGCGTTCGGCTACGGTATCGAACATGGCGGCGATGTCGCTGGTTTTCTTGTCTAGGGTTGCGCGGGTTGCGCGGGTGTTCTTCTCTGCGTTCACGCTCTCAATTGTGGCATGGAGGTTACTAGATTCGATAGTTGGGTAAACCGTAGTAGTGTCGCACGGTGCGTTAAGGTGCGTTCTGAAGTGGTTTTCGAGTCGCTAATTCGGGGTTTTATTCAGTTTTTGGGAGTTTGAATTATCCATATTCAGCAAAAATTTATGAATATTTATGTATATGCTTGCATTTTTTAACATAGGCGCGCACAATAGACCATAGATTTCATAGAGCACACCCCACACAGGAGCATCCCAATGAACACCGCATCCCTCAAGAAGGCATCCCTCAAGCCCCTCGCACTACTGGCAGTACTGCCCCTAGCGCTGACCGGCTGCGTCTCCACCGCCAACGAGAACACCGACCCTAACGGCGAGGTCAGCCTCGTCAAGTCCGGCACCCTCAGCGTCTGCACCAACACCCCCTACAAGCCCTTCGAATACGAAGAAAACGGCACCATCGTCGGGCTGGATGCAGACATCGCCAACGCTATCGCCTCTGATCTGGGCGTGAAGGCTCAGCTGACCTCCATCAGCTTCGAGGGCCTGGACTCCGGAACCGGCCTGGCCACCGGTCAGTGCGATATCGCCCTTGCCGGTATCGGCGTGACCGACGAACGTAAGAGCAAGATGGAATTCACCACCGTCTACTTCGACGACAACCTGGCAATCCTGGTTCCCAAGGGTTCCTCCATCACCTCCGCCGCAGACCTGAAGGGTGTCAGCGTTGGTGCACAGCAGGCAACCAGCGGTGAAACCTACGCCAAGGAAAACGGTGCAGAGGTCATCCAGTACGAAGACACCTCCCTCATGTTCTCCGCTCTGAAGACCGGTCAGGTCAAGGCAGTCGCAGCGAACCTCTCCGTGGTATCCGAGGCACTGACCAATGACCCGGACTCCTTCAAGATCGCCTACCAGGATTCCGAGAACACCGAGCAGATTGCCGCAGCAGTTTCCTCCAACAACAAGGCACTGCTGACCAAGGCAAACGCCACCATCGCCAAGCTCAAGAAGAACGGCGAGCTCGACAAGATGAAGGCCAAGTGGGTGGGCACCACCTCCTCGACCTCCGCGAGCGCCTCTTCCTCCGCTTCCTAAACATCTAGCAGACTAGCCCCTCCCCCAATTCAGGAGTACCCTTATTACTTTTGGGTTGGGGGATTCTCCGGCCTTCATCCTTGTGAGCGTATAAAACGCTCTTGACCGAACAGCACACGGATAAGAAAGCGCATGTCCTCTAAACTCTCACCCCGTCAGAAGCAGAAGCTCTTCCGCTACGCACAGTACGCCCTTCTGGCAGTTATCGCTCTGGCAGCCATTCTTTTGGCTGACTGGAAGACCCTCAGCCAGCAGGTATTCAACCTGGACGTTGCGGCTCAGCAGTTCCCCGACGTCATCACCGTGGCGTTGAAGAACACTCTGCTGTACACCACTTTGGGCTTCATCGTGGGACTATCCGGCGGTCTGCTGCTGGCGCTGATGCGTATTTCCTCTATCGCCCCCTACCGTTGGATTGCGACCCTGTACGTGGAGCTTTTCCGCGGCATCCCGGCACTGCTGGTCTTCTTCGCGTTCGGTTACGGTATTCCCCTGGCGTTCAAGATCCGCTTCGTGGATAACCTGATTCCGGTGACCCTGTCCCTGGGTATGGTTTCGGCTGCTTACATTAGTGAGGTTCTGCGTGCGGGCCTGCAGGCGATCCCGAAGGGCCAGATGGAGGCGGCACGCTCCCTGGGCATGTCCCACACTCGCGCGATGATTTCGATCATTATTCCCCAGGCGTTCCGCGTGGTTCTGCCCCCGCTGACCAACGAGGTTATCCTGCTGACCAAGGACTCCTCCCTCGTGTACCTGCTGGGTGTGACGGTTTCTCAGTACGAGCTGGCGAAGTTCGGCCGTGAGGGCCTGACCGCCGCTAACGCGGGCCTAACTCCCCTGGTGGTTGCGGGTCTGTGCTACCTGATTATCACTGTTCCGCTGGGCCAGCTCTCCGCATACTTTGAGCGCCGCACCCAGCTTGCGGGCCGCAAGTAAGCGCAACGACAGATACGGATTACGGAAGATACTATGACTGTTTCAACTTCATCCATGGCCGCCTCCTCGGTGCGCATTTCTAACCTGCACAAGTCCTACGGCAAGGTTCAGGTTCTCAAGGGCATTGACATGCAGGTCAAGCCGGGCGAGGTCGTGTGCCTCATCGGCCCTTCGGGTTCCGGTAAGTCCACCCTGCTGCGTTGCGTGAACCTGCTGGAGGAGCCGAATGACGGCACCATCATGGTGGGCGATACCGAGGTCACCGACCCGGACGTAGACATTAACCGCGTGCGTACCCACATGGGTATGGTGTTCCAGCAGTTCAACCTGTTCGGCCACCTGAACATTCTGGATAACTGCACGATCGCTCAGATTAAGGTTCTGGGCCGTTCCAAGGCTGAGGCGGAGGCGGTTGCCCTCGAGCAGCTCGCCAAGGTTGGTCTGGAAGGCAAGGAAGACCGCTTCCCGGCTCAGCTGTCCGGTGGTCAGCAGCAGCGTGTGGCTATTGCGCGTGCGCTGTCTATGAACCCGGACCTGATGCTCTTCGATGAGCCGACCAGTGCACTCGACCCGGAGATGGTCGGCGAGGTTCTGAGCATTATGCGCAACCTTGCTGACGAGGGCATGACCATGATCGTGGTAACTCACGAGATGGCGTTCGCCCGCGAGGTCGCCGATAAGGTCGTCTTCATGGCCGATGGCGTGGTCGTGGAGGAGGGTCCCGCCAATCAGGTGATTGGCAACCCCCAGCACGAACGTACTCAGGCTTTCTTGGCGCGCGTGCTCGATCCGACCCACGCCGTAGTAGACTAGTACTAGCTCTTGAAAAACGTAGCGGGCGGTGCTGTACGAAACATTCTGTTTCGCGCAGCACCGCCCGCTTTTTAATGCTCTAGTTCGCGGCTATTTCGGTTCTAGAAGATACGGCGCGCCACCTTGTCAAAGAGACGGTCGGGCAGCACGGTATGCAGGAACACGGAGGGCTTAGCACCGAAACCTACCAGGTAGCGGGTCTTGGGGCGGCGCGCCTCCAACGCCCGCAGAATAGCGTTAGAGATAACCTTGGGCTCTGAGAGGTTGGAGGACGGCGAGTAGAGCTTACGCATATTTGCCGCAACCCGCTGCGCCTGAGCCGCGTAGACACCGTTTCGGGAGGATTCCTCCAGGTGGTCTGCCGCGATGAGTCCCCAGGGGGTTTTGATGCCGCCGGGCTCGATAATGACCACGTCAATACCGAACTCTTCAACTTCCATGCGCAGTGCATCGCTGAACGCCTCGAGGGCGTACTTGGTGGCGTGGTACCAGGCACCCAGGGGCGAGGTAATACGCCCCGCCATCGAGGAGATATTCAGGATGCGCCCACTGCCCTGTGCGCGCATATGCGGCAGCACCAGCTGGGTGAGGCGCGCCAGGCCAAAGAGGTTCACCTCGAACTGGCGGCGCGCCTCGTCGATGGGGACGTCTTCAATAGCACCGTAGGATCCGTAGCCTGCATTGTTGATGAGCACGTCAATGCGGCCTTCTGCATCAATGATCTGCTGTACGGCGGCTTCCATGGACGCCTCATCGGTAACATCCATGCTGAGCGCTTTCACACCCTCGGAGGCGAGCTCTTCAATCTTCTCAACGCGGCGGGCGGCACCGTAGACGGTGTAGCCGTAGCGCACCAGTAGCGGTGCCACGTCGTAGCCGATACCGGAGCTGGCGCCGGTGAGAAGAACGACGGGGCGTTGCAGGGACTTGGGCATGGTGTATCCTTTCGGGTTGCTCCCTGTGATGATAGCGGGAGTGTACTTCTCAGGGTACGCCCGCGCGGGACGAACCGGCGTGCAGAAAGCTCAGGGCGTAGCGTGAGGGTATTCTCGCCGGTATATATGAGGGCAGGACGGCATACAAAAAGCTCGCCGCGGCATCCTGTGCAGATGCGGCGGCGAGCTAAGGTTTTGAGGCCGGGGCTTAGACCTCTTCGACGTCAATATTGACCTTGGGTTCGGGGTGCGATTCGCCGGTCAGCATGGTCACCAGCAGGGTTGAGTCCTTCACGGCGCGCAGGGAGTGCAGCAGCTTTGCGGTCACGTGAATCGGCTTGCCGGGCACCAGGGTAATATCGCGGTCCTTCACGTGGAAAATCACCTCGCCCTTGAGCACCTGCACGAAGATGGGGTGCACGCTGTGGTGCTCGTGCCAGGACTGGCCTGCAGCCAGTTCCATGAGGGTCAGGTTGCCGCCGTCGGCATCAACGATCTTGCGGGCCTGGGGCTTATCTTCAAAGGGGGTCAGCGCTTCGGTGAGCTGGGGGAATACGAGGACGCGGCCTTCATGGGTACCTGCCATGGTACACACCTTTCTCTTTAGGGGTGAGTGAAAGGGGGCGCGCACCACCCCCTCCCTATTATTGGTATTTAAAATACTAAATTATTTATATTGTATTCCCCTCCCCGCAACAGGACAATACCTCAACTCACACCGAGCTAAAACACCCCGAGCAGGGAGGGGAACAACATCTACTGATAACTCCACACCTTCGAATAGGGGGAGCGATTACTATTACGCGGACGCAACAGGTTCACCATCAACGCCGTCGTACCAAAGCTCACCGCAATAATCATGCAGGTCGCCGCGGTAAACGCACCACCGGGAATCGGCGCAAAAATCGCAATCAGATACAGGATGACCGCGCAGAACGACAGGAACAGCGTCGCAATCGTCATCAACGGCACCAGCACCAAACCACCACGCGCCGGCACCGCAAAATCTGCCGGACGCACATAACGCAACACACCCATACCCACAACCGTCCAGATGGCGGTGACCAGAATAGCGGTCACCACATCCGCCGGGCGGTGCCAACCATTAATAATCGTGGAGGCGCCCGTCAGGCAGGTCGCCAACGCCGCGCAGAGAGCCACCGTGGGCCGCAAGAAACGAGGCGCCGCCAAAAAGAGCGCCGCGCCAGCCGCCGCCGCGAAGGTCGTGTGGGCCACTGGGCGCCGAGTTGCTCAGCGCCTCCTGAACGCCCAGGTCGGGCTTCACGATCAGATAGTGCTTAAGCAGATACGTACTCGTCACCGCCGCAGCACCGGCAATCACACCAATCAGCGAAGGCAGGAACCGGTGCTTCCAAATCAGCACCGCAACCAGACCCAGCACGGCAATCACGCCGACAACCGCAGGAAGAGAATCCAGCGCCGTCAGGGTCGGACCGCGGTAACTCTTGAACTGGTTCGCGTACTCGGTGTACGCCTGCTCATCAACCTGCTGGCCGGTCGCCGTATAAATGAAGAACACGAACGCCCCGTAGAGAGACAGACCCAAGAACAGCAACGCCATCACGTGACGCATCAAAATACCGGTACTCGGAAGATGATGCCCCTGCTCTTCGCCGGGACGATTCACCGGGCGGCCCGAAGCATCCACGGGAACCTGACCGGTCTGAACATAGGTGCCATTCGGGTAGGCGGCGGCAGGATACGCCTCGGGAGGATAAGCCACCGGCTGCGGAGGTGCCTGCGGAGGCATCGCACGCGTGGGAAGAGGCTGTTGAGCGCCCATCTGAGGCGCACCCATTGGGGAAGCACCCATCTGATTGTTCAGCGGGAAACTCACCGGAGGCTTCGGCGGATCGAGGCGGCGCGTAGCCTGCATCGGTTCATCCGCGCTGTAGTTCCCCTGAGAGGCGCGTTCCTGCGGCGAGGGAATCGTCTCAGGAATCTTAATGGGGGCACGGTAGGCACGTGGCAGAGGGCGGGTCGCGCCAATAACCTCTGAGGTGTCGGGGTGCGAAGAAATAACTTCGGTATTCGCAGATTCAGCGTTCGCGGAAGCCGCGTTTACGGAACCCACGTTTGCAGAACCTACAGGCGCAGCTTCGTGAGCTGGCGATGAACCGTAATCCGTCAAAACTTTCGTACGGTCATCACTGTGCGCAGTAGCAGGGGTAGCCGTTTCGTGGGAGGCGAGCACCTGGGTAGCGTCCTGATAATCAGAGAGCACCGCAGTCTCATCAGAGGAAAACACCGTAGTGGGCGCGTTGTCAGCAGCAGCCGCATGCACGTCAGCGGGGTGAAGCACACTGGTAGCATCGAGGTTTTCGGAGCTCTCCCAACCGGAGTTTCCCGAACCCGATGTATTTGCCGGTGTTTTCTTCTTCATAACCCTTCGTACCTTCTTGCCCTCATGTCTGTTAGCCATACCCGAGCCCGCCGATGCCAGCCCCTCAAAACAGTAGCCCCCAAGCTGCCGTTTTATGCGAGGCACCGTCCGAGTTCTCGGGCGAATAACTACCTACTATCCCAGGTTAAGCTATGAAAAACTAAAGTTTTTTCGACCACAACCTGAGAGTTTCCAGAGAATGCGTGACAGGGTGCGAGCGCGCCCGCCCGCCCCCAGAGTGTTATGGTGAGCTCATAGCGCATCAAAGAAGGGCAGATACCTTGAACACCAGTATGAGCGTGCCGCCTCTCGGCTACGGTTTTCACCTCACGAACACTCCCCTGCCGCCGCTGAAGGAGGTTCTGGAGAACCTGTTCACGGTCGAAATTCCGATGACCGTGACCTTCCGCGGAGTGAACAGCCGCCAGAGCGCGCTGATCGCGGCCCGCACGGCTGGGGCGAGTTCGCGCCCTTCCTCGAGTACGGCGTGCAGGAGTCTGCCGCGTGGCTTGCCTGCGCGCTGGAGGCGGCGTGGCTGCCCACCCCGGAGCCGGTGCGTACGCGCATCCCGCTGAACGCGACCCTGCCCGCGGTGCCCGCCGAGCGTGTGCCGGAGGTGCTCGCCAAGTACGAGGGTGAGATTCAGGAACTGAAAATCAAGGTGGCTGAGAAGGGCCAGAGCCTCGCCGACGATATTGCCCGCGTGGCGGCGGCACGAGATGCGCTCCCGAGTGCACGCCTGAAGGTGGACGCGAACATGGGCTACACCCTCGCCGGTGCCCTTGAAGCGCTACGCAAGCTCTGCGAGTACGGCATTATCTACGCCGAGCAGCCCGTGGCATCCATTGAAGATATGGCGGCGCTCCGCTTTGCCATTGCCAAGGAGGGGCTGCCCGCCCGCATTGCCGCCGACGAGTCGATCCGTAAGGCGGAAGACCCGCTGAAGGTGGCTCGCGCGAACGCCGCGGACCTCATGGTTATTAAGGCGGCACCGCTGGGTGGTGTGCGTCGTGCGCTCGCGCTGGTTGAGCAGGCGCAGCTTCCGGCGGTGGTTTCTTCGGCATTGGAGTCTTCGGTGGGCATTGCCACCGGTGCCTCTCTGGCGGCCTCCCTACCTACGTTGAGGTACGGGTGCGGTCTGGGCACGGTCTCCCTCATGGCTGAGGACGTTACCGACGAGCCGCTCATCGCCCGCGACGGGTTCATGGATCTGCGCACCATCACCCCCAGCCCGCAGCGCCTGGAGCGTCTCGCCACCGACAAGCAGACCCGCCAGTGGTGGGTGGAGCGAGTCACTGCCTGCTACCGGGTACTGGAACGCGCCTCCGGACTGTGAAGACTGTAGTTATCAAGGTTGCACCCGTGAAGGGTAACCATAACTGAATGAAAAACCTTACGGCATTAGAATGGTACGGTGACTGAAAACCGCTCAACCCCCGCCATGCTCACCGCAGTATCCGTGCTCGATTCGCTGATTCGTGCCGGTATGCGGCATGTTGTCGTGTCTCCGGGATCCCGTAGCGCACCTCTTGCGTACGCTATTGCCGCCGCCGCTGAAGCCGGCGCCCTCATTGCGCACGTGCGCGTGGACGAGCGAAGTGCAGCCTTTACCGCCCTGGGTATTGCCAAGGCATCCGGTCAGCCCGTGGGTCTGGTGTGCACCTCCGGTACGGCACTGGGCGAGTACGTGCCCGCCGTCATGGAGGCGTATCACGCCGGTGTGCCCCTGGCGGTGCTGAGCGCGGACCGCCCGGAGCGTCTGCGCGGTAGCGGCGTGAATCAGACGACCCGCCAGGCGAGTTTCTTCTATCCTTTTGTGCGTGCTGAAGCTGATTTGACCTCCTACCCCGAGCAGGTGGAGGGCGAGCAGACTCAGGCTTTTGCGGCGTGCTTGAACGCGCTGACCGGTCGTAGTGCCGAGCACTGGCGCAAGCAGTCTGCGGAGCCGATTGGCCCAGTGCACCTGAACATTTGTTTCGATACGCCGCTGACCCCCTCTGGCCGTTTTGCGCAGATACTGCCGCAGTGGGCGCAGAGCCTGCTGGAGGATTACGACCCGCAGGCTGAGGGCCGTGCCCGCGCCGCCCGCGCTGAAGGTTCCGGGCTCTCCAGCGCCGAGCAGCGTTGGCTTCTGGATTCTTTGGAGGCGCAGGCGGACCTGGCGGAGTTCACCCCGGCGCACCGTACCGTGGTGGTTGCCGCTGACGGTGCCGGCGAGTTTGCGGCGGAGTTCGCGCGCGTGCTGAACCTGCCGCTGTTTGCGGAGCCTTCCTCCGAGGCGCGCCACGGCGCAACCTCCATTCCTCACTACCCGCAGCTGCTCGCTGATGGTTCGTTCGCCCCCGCCGCGCAGATTGAGCGTGTGGTGCTCTTCAGCCACCCGACGCTCTCGCGCCCGATTACCGCACTGCTGGAACGCAAAGATATTCAGTGCGCGTTCTACGCCCCGCGCCGCGCCAGCTGGTACGAGCCGGGCGCTCGCTCCTTCGTGGAACTGTCGACCCCGCGCGAGCTTGCCGAGTTTGCGTGCGCATCCTCTGCTGCCGCTGATGAGCTGGTGGACGAGCTGAGCTGGCTAGAGCAGTGGGTTGAGCCCGCCCGCGAGCTGCAGGATGAGTGCCTGGGCGCCATTGCCGCCTACGAACACCCGGGTGCTGAGAGTTCGGTTGACTACACCGATTACCGCAACCGCACCGCTGGCCGCTCCTATGCCCGCCGCGTCTGGCAGGATGCGGTGGCTCAGCGCCGCCTCATGGTGCTGGGTTCCTCAAACCTGGTGCGTGATTTGGATGCGGCGGCCCCCGCCCTGGGCGAGCCCGCCCCCGCGCGCGTGTTTGCTAATCGCGGTCTTGCCGGTATTGACGGCACGATTGCGACCGCTATTGGTGTGTCTCTGTCGGGCTACTACCCTGCCGGTGTGGATGAGAACTCCCGCCCGGTTATTGGTGGCGCCGCCCTGCCGGTGACCCTGCTGTGCGGCGATCTGACCTTCCAGCACGATGTGTCCTCGCTGAACCTGCCGAATACTGAGCTTCTGCCCGAACTGCGCGTTGAGGTCTTTGACGATGCCGGCGGCGGTATTTTCACGACCCTTGAACACGGTGATATGGCTCGTCAGGAGCAGTTCACCGCTGCGGTGGATCGTTTCTTCACGGTGGCTGCCGCCCCGAATACTGATTTGGCGCGTATGGCTGCCGGTTTTGGAACCGAATCGGGCGTTGAGGTGCGCATTCACACACCCTAAAGCCGTTTCTAAAGGCTGCAGGCTAAGCCCCGTGCGCAGGGTTGACCGATATACTGAAAACTACCTGTGCCGTAGCCTTCCGTGGCTGAACGCTAGCCGGTCGTAGCGGTTTCACTCGCCGCTGCATTCGCGTTTTTTGCGCGCCTGCTGACGTAAGGCACCCTATCTATCATTTATTGACATTCACGCTCTTGCCGCTGATGCACACCCGACCCGAGGTTTTACCCCGGTGAGCCCGGCGCATGCGGCGGACGTTGCTCCCAAGGATTCTCATGAGCTCACTCGATATTATTGTTGCTGTCCCCTCCGGAGCCGGTTGGGTTCCCGTACACGCCATGGCGGAGCTTCTCGCCCGCTACACCGGCGGCACCGTGCACACCGTGGATGTGGGCGCATCCCTCAGCAAGGAAACGAAGCTTCTGGCGCGTCTGCCCCGCCTCAAGGGCGGCTCGAAGCGTTGCCTGGTGATTGCTTCTGATCCCGGTCAGCTGTACGCCATTTCGCAGCGTTCCTTCGCGTTCCGCCGCTACGGCGCGATCTACGGCTGGGTGATTGATAGCTTCTGGGATGACCGTATTCCCGCGGTGGCTAAGTCCTCCACCTACGACCGTATTTTCGTTGCGGATGTTGACGACGTTCAGCCCTGGACTGCCGCGGGCGTGAAGAACCCCGGCGTTCTGCCCTGGGGTGCGGATGTTTGGAGCAAGTTCAGCGACCGTCTGGCTACTCTGGGCTCAAAGAGCACCGACCTGCTGCGCGTGGGCCGTCAGCCCGCCGCCTACGAAGATGACGAGGCGACCGCCGCCCTCGCCGCTGAGCTGGGTCTGAGCTTTGAGGGCCGCCCGCCCTTCGGTGCAAATGACCGCGAGTCGGCTCAGCATCTGCAGGATTCGCTGAACCGCGCGAAGTTCCTGCTGGCGTTCTCCACTTCGGTCAGCCCGGCGCCGTACACTCACCCGACCAAGGAGTACATCACCGGTCGTTGGACCGATGCCCTGGCTTCGGGCGTGACCGTGGTCGGCAAGGTTCCGAACACCACCACCGTACGTGAAATCCTTTGGGATGGCGCGACCATCGACATTGATCATGCGGATGCACGCGCGGGCCTCGCGCAGGTTGCCGATGCGGTCTCCCGCTGGACCCCCGCGCAGGGTGAGCAGCAGATTCGTCAGGCGCTGCAGCACCTGGATTGGCGTCACCGTTTCGTGCAGCTTTGCGAGGCAATGGGTGAAGTCCCGGCTTCTTTGCAGGCTGATTGCGAGGCAATGCGCGCCCAGTACGTTCAGCGCTAAATACGTGCCCTAAGGTTATGGGTATATAAAAGGTGAGGGCTGGTTTCTATCATAGAAACCAGCCCTCACCTGTATTTATGCCCCATGAGGCATATTGCATACGGGGTTTTAGTACGAAGCCTGACCCAGAGTAATCGGACCCGTGAAACCACTGGTATCCGGGTGATCCGCTTCGAGGTACGCCGCTACCGGTGCGCCTTCAAGCTGAGCCAAACGATCCAGCAGGAAGCGCGTAGCACCCGGTGCGTACGGCAGCTTATACATTGCCGCGGTAGTTGCTTCATCCTCACGGTCCAGAGTGGAGGAACGAATCGACTCAATAGCGGTCACCATGGTGTTACGCTCACGCTCCACAAAGGTGCGGTCCACCGGCTCACCATTACCGGGCACAAACACACGGTAGCGATCAAATTCGAGCACGGCACCGAGAGTATCAATCCAGCGATCCGGGAAGGAATCCTCGAAGTAGGGGTCGGTACCCTCTTCAATCAGACCGCCCATGAAGAGCACATCTTCAATGCCGACCAGAATGTCACCGTCGGTGTGGCCGGGACCCATGTACATGAGGGTTGCGCTACGCTCACCCAGGTCAATGGGGGTAAAGGTAATACCGTCACCGCTATTGGCGACCAGGCGGTTGGGGACAATAATATCGGTGGCTGCACCCTGGTGGTGCGCCATTTCCGGTTCCAGCGTCTCGACATAGGGACGCTGCGCCTCACCGTATTTACGGATTGCACGCGCGGCGCGAGGATGCGCCCAGAATTCTTCGGCACCCATTGCCGCGAAAACATCGTTACCGAAGAAACGCTCATAGTGACCGTGAGTGTTTACGACGGTGATAGGAAGGCGCGTGAGACGGCGAACCTCATCATAGATTTCGGTTGCCTGACGGGGACCTGCGCCGGTATCCACGACAAGTGCCCGTTCCAGTCCGAGGACCAGTCCGGTGTTCAGTCGGTAGTTGTCGGTCGCAATACGGTACACGCCGTCTGCGAGTTCAATAGTACGAGCCATAGATACAACCCTACTGTAATTTTTGGCGACTGAGGGGCTATTCGGGCTTCTGGAGAACATATTTTTGCACTATTGCACGCTTCTAAGGGGATGAAAGTGCATCATTCTGCATAATTCAGCCTCTACGGACAGCTGATACGTGATGCTTGACAACCTCCACAGATTGATTAGGAGGGTAGCGCGTTCCTCCTGCTAGTCCAGCGCCGGTTAGGAGCCAGTGAGCAGTCAGTGAGGAGCCCGTGGGAATCTGAGCAGGAACCAGAAATTCGCGCCCTATAGGATAGGAGTATGACTTCTTCCTCTAGCCCTTCCTCTGCTCAGCCTGTAACTCAGCCGTTCCCCAGCGGCACCGGACGCTACGCCCCCTCCCCCTCGGGTGATTTGCACCTGGGTAATTTGCGTACCGCCATTTTGGCATGGGCTATGGCGCGCCGCGGCGGCAAGCCCTTCTACCTGCGCGTGGAGGATTTGGATCGCGTGCGCCCGGGCGCGGCGGAACGCCAGATTGCTGACTTGGCGACTCTGGGCCTGGATTGGGATGCGAGCCCCGGCACCTCGACGGAGCGTATTGAGGGTAGCGAAAGCACCGAGGGCAAGGAGGCAGGGGTGCTGTATCAGAGCACGCGCCTTGCCGCCTATGAGCAGGCGGTTCAGCACCTACGAGAGGCGGGCCTCGTGTACGAGTGTTACTGCACCCGCCGCGAAATTCAGGAGGCGTCGAGCGCCCCGCACGGTGCACCGGGCGCCTACCCGGGTACTTGCCGCGACCTAAGCGAGGACCAGCGGGAGGAGCGCCGCACCCAGCGTCCGCCGGCTCTGCGTCTGCGTGCCGAGTGCACGAACTACACGGTACAGGATGATTTTTACGGCACCTACACCGGCCTGGTGGATGATTTTGTGCTGGTGCGCAATGACGGCACCTACGCCTATAACCTAACCTCCGTGGTGGACGATGCCTTCGTGGGGGTTGAGCAGATTGTGCGCGGTGACGATCTGCTCCCTTCGGCGCCTCGCCAGTCGTATTTGGCGCAGCTTTTGGGTTTGGCACAGCCACGTTACGCTCACGTGCCGCTGGCGCTCAACGAGGAGGGTAAGCGCTTGGCGAAGCGTGATGGTGCGGTGACCCTGCCGCAGCTGCGTGAGGCGGGCGTTGAAATCCCGACGATTTTGGGGTGGATTGCCGCCTCCATTCCGGTGTATAACGTTGATGGTTCTGCCCATTCGGCGGATGTTCCGGTGCCCAATGCGGCGGCGATTTTGGAGCGTTTTGACCCGGCTCGTATGGCTTCTGAGCCGTGGGTCGTGAGGGACCTCTAAACCTCTGTGACATTGTTTTGTAACAGTTCAACACTCCGAACGGCTTTTAAATTTTTCGTTTAATTCGTTTTAGATGCATATGCCATTGAGCGTTTGCGTTGCTTTTCAACTACATATCTTTCACTCAAGTGCCCGAAACCCTGAAATTCAGGGATTTTTCGGGCACTTTTTCACACATACTCCCACAGCACCCCACCTGTACGACCATAAAGTTTACACAGCAAATACATATTTATTCCATAGACTCGCATTCTTTAGCGTCAAATAGACTTTATTTCAGTCCTTCAAAGCCTAGACTGTATCCTATGCCACTCATAAAGTTATGGGGTAGCGCATAAATACACACAGGCGCACACTATCACCAGGAGAGAAGGAACATTATGGCCGCGAGTACATACCAGGTCATCGCGCTGGCGATTTATTTTGTTGCCATGATCGCAATCGGCCTATGGGCAAATAGCAAGAACAACAGCCTCGACGACTATGTGCTGGGCGGGCGTCAGCTCTCCCCCACCGTCGCCGCACTCTCAGCGGGCGCCTCCGACATGTCCGGTTGGCTCCTCATGGGTCTGCCCGGCGCCGTCTACCTCAGCGGCCTCTCCCAGGCATGGCTCGCCGTCGGTCTGACCATCGGCGCATGGTGCAACTGGAAGTTCGTGGCACCGCGACTGCGTAGCTACACCGAAGTAGCAGGCGATGCCGTGACCGTCCCAGTCTTCCTGAGCAACCGCCTCCATGACACCAAGCGCGTGCTGCGCATCGTCTCCGGTGTCGTGATTCTGGTGTTCTTCACCTTCTACGTCTCCTCCGGTATGGTGTCCGGCGGTCTGTTCTTCAAGTCTTCCTTCGGTCAGGAATACCACACCGGTATGCTCCTGCTGGCAGGCATCACCGTGTTCTACACCTTCTTCGGCGGCTTCATGGGCGCATCCTACACCGACATGGTTCAGGGTCTGCTCATGCTCGCAGCACTGATTGCCGTTCCGGTTGTCACCATTATTGACCTCGGCGGCGTGGGCCCCGTGGTTGAGTCCATCAGCCAGGTACGCCCCGACGCACTCAGCCTCTTCGCAGGCACCACCTTCGCCGGTATTGTTTCGTCCCTCGCATGGGGTCTGGGCTACTTCGGTCAGCCGCACATTATTGTGCGATTCATGGCAATGCGCACCCCCGCGGACGCTAAGTCCGGCCGCCGCATCGGCATTAGCTGGATGGTTCTGACCGTGTTCGGCGCACTGAGCGGCGCGTTCATGGGTATCGCCTACTTTGCACGCCACCCCGAGGCGTCCCTCACCAACCCGGAAACCGCTGAGTCGGTCTTCCTGGACCTCTCCCAGATTCTGTTCCACCCCCTCGTTGCGGGCCTGATTCTGGCTGCGGTTCTGGCGGCAATTATGTCCACTCTCTCCTCGCAGCTGATTGTGTGCTCCTCCGCTCTGGTGGAGGACCTCTACGGCATCTTCTCCTCGAAGAAGCTCAGCGCATCCAAGTCCCTGTGGCTCGGCCGTGCAGGCGTGGCAATCGTGGCGCTGGTCGCCGGTGCCCTGGCGTGGAACCCCAACAGCTCCATCCTGCAGCTGGTCGCATTCGCGTGGGCGGGCTTCGGTTCGGCATTCGGCCCGACCGTTCTGCTCTCCCTCTACTGGCGTAAGCTGACCACCCAGGGTGCACTCGCCTCCATGATTACCGGTGCCGTTGTGGCATTCGCGTGGGGCCAGAGCCCGATGAAGTCCGTGCTCTACGAAATGGTTCCCGGCTTCGCTTCGGCGCTGCTTGTCGCCATCGTGGTTTCGCTCATGACCTACAAGAAGAACGACGCCATTGACGAAGAGTTCGACCGCGCGGTAGAGCTCGCAAAGGTCAAGTAGCCCACAAATAATCGAGACCGGGTAAGGTTCCTTACCCAACCTCTACGGCCCGGACCGCACACACGCGGTCCGGGCCTTCTTATATGCTTGGGCAACCCATGCCACAACCTCAGACAACGCCCGGGCAACGTAGAATAGGGTCTATGACTGCACAACTTCCCGAAAAGGTCTCGGACATCTTCAACCCCGCCGACTGGCGCGTCGTCGAAGGCTTCGAAGACTTCACCGACATCACCTACCACCGCCAGGTTCAGCGCGACGAAAACGGTGAAATCCTACGCGATCTGCCCACCGTGCGCATCGCATTCGACCGCCCCGAGGTCCGCAATGCATTCCGCCCGCACACCGTGGACGAACTCTACCGCGCCCTCGACCACGCCCGCATGACCTCCAACGTAGGTACCGTACTGCTCACCGGCAACGGCCCCTCCGCCAAGGACGGCGGCTGGGCATTCTGCTCCGGCGGCGACCAGCGCATCCGCGGCCGCGACGGCTACCACTACGCCAGCGGCGACACCGCAGAAAGCATCGACCCGGCACGCGCAGGCCGACTGCACATCCTGGAAGTGCAGCGCCTCATCCGCACCATGCCCAAGGTTGTTATCGCACTCGTCTCCGGCTGGGCTGCAGGCGGCGGCCACTCCCTGCACGTGGTAGCCGACCTGACCATCGCTTCCGAAGAGTACGGCAAGTTCAAGCAGACCGACGCAACCGTCGGCTCCTTCGACGCAGGCTACGGTTCGGCGTTGCTCGCACGCCAGGTGGGTCAGAAGTTCGCCCGCGAAATCTTCTTCCTCGCCAAGGAATACGACGCACAGCGCATGTACGAAATGGGCGCAGTCAACGACGTAGTCCCCCACGCAGAGCTCGAGAACAAGGGACTGGAATACGCGGCGCACATTGCCCGCCAGTCCCCGCAGGCAATCCGCATGCTCAAGTACGCCTTCAACCTGCCTGATGACGGCATGCTCGGCCAGCAGGTCTTCGCCGGTGAGGCAACCCGCATGGCGTACATGACCGACGAGGCTGTGGAGGGTCGTGACGCATTCTTGCAGAAGCGTGACCCGGACTGGTCCAACTACCCCTACTACTTCTAAGAGACAGCCCCTTTTCTGCAGAAGTAGATTCAGATGCATAGGCTCGGAGCCGGATTCAACCCTGAGAACCTCAGCTAAGAATCCGGCTCCGGCGCATTTGATGCCGCACCGGCATATGACACCGGCGCATGACAGCACGCAGCCGCTAAGGATTTAGCCATGATGAATACCCCCGTACCCGGGCTCGTCCCTTCCCCCGCTCCGCAGGAGGCAGCCCTGCACCCGCAGGCGGTACAGGTGCGCGCCGACCAGCCCGCCGACCCGCACACCATGCTGGGCGCCTTTGAGCAGCTACTGGGCGGGTACGCGGCGGATGCTGGTGCGGGCGCGGCTGCGGAGCCTATTGCCCTGGTGGTGGGCACCTCCGGATCCACCGGAACCCCCAAACGCACCGCACTGACCGCCCGAGCTCTTGCCGCCAGTGCGTCAGCCACCGAGCGCTTCTTCGGCTCAAACTCCGATGCAGCATCGCAGTGGCTCCTGGCCCTTCCGGCGCACTATATTGCCGGCGCGCAGGTGCTCGCCCGCTCCGTACTCGCCGGTACCGCCCCGGTCATTGCCCGCTCCGTCATTGAGCCCGTGCACTTTAGCCCCGAGGTTTTCCTGCAGGCGGTTGAGCAGATGAGCTCGGCACGTCGGTTTATCTCCCTGGTACCCACCCAGCTGCATAAGCTCCTTGAAAGCGCGGATGCCGACCCGCGCCTGGGCGCTGAGATTCACGAGGCGCTCGGCTCCTTCACCGGAATCCTGCTCGGAGGCGCCCCCACCAGCGCCGACCTGCTCGCCGCCGCCTCCGCGCTTGGGCTGAATACGGTGACCACCTACGGTAGTGCCGAAACCGCCGGCGGATGCGTCTACTCCGGCTCTGTTCTGCCCGGCGTGCGGGTGGAGCTCGTACCCGAAGAAGGTATGCCCGCCGTGCCGGATACCGGTGGGAAGCCGGCGCAGGTGGGTCGTATTTGGATCAGCGGAGCGCACCTCGCCAGCGGCTACATTGGCGACGCTGCCCGCACCGCCGAGCACTTCTTCATCGCCGCCGACGGCACCCGCTGGTACCGCACCGACGACTACGGCTTGCTCAGCCCCGCAAACGACCCCGACAGTGCTACGCACGGTAGTGAGCCGCGTCTGCAGGTGCTCGGTCGTAGCGACGACGTGCTCATCAGCGGAGGCGTAAAAATCTCCGCCCGCGCCGTGGCAACCGTCCTCGAAGAGCACCCCGCCGTACGCGAAGCCTGCGTAATCGGCCTACCCGATGCACGCTGGGGCACCGCCATTGCCGCCGCGGTCACGCTGGTACCCTCTGCCGGTACCGCGGCTGCGTCTACCGAGAATAGCCCCGCACTGAACGAAGAACTCTGCGCCCTGCTGCGTGCCCGCTGCGCCGAAAAGCTCGGCGCCCCCGCCGTACCCAAGCAGCTGAGCATCCTGCCGGATTTCCCGCTCACCAGCACCGGCAAGCCGGACCGCGCAAAAATATACAGTATCCTGGACAGAGACTACCGTCAGGGCTAAAGCAGGCTCATCCGCGGGTTTTCACCCCGCACACGCAGCCGCCCGCATGCCCTGACCGTCACGCACAAAACCCACGCATCATACGCACTTAGACCCGGAAGGAACCCACGTGGCAACTGCCGCCCAATGGATTGAAGGCGCTCGCCTGCGCACCCTGCCGCTCGCCGTCGCCCCATTATTGCCGGCTCAGCTGCCGCCTACGAGGTCAACGAATTCAAGCCGCTCTACGCATTCTTGGCGTTCCTCGTCGCGTTCTTCCTGCAGGTCGGCGTGAACTACGCCAACGACTACTCCGACGGCATCAAGGGCACCGACGAAGACCGCGTAGGTCCGCTACGCCTCGTCGGTTCCGGCGTGGCAAGCCCCCGCTCCGTCAAGTACGCCGCCTTCGCCTGCTTCGGTCTAGCGATGCTCGCCGGTCTTGCCCTGGTGGCTCTGGCGAACCAGTGGTGGTTCCTGGCGATTGGCGCCTCCAGCGTTTTCGCGGCGTGGGGTTACACCGGCGGCAAGCACCCCTACGGCTACATGGGCCTGGGCGATGTGTTCGTCTTCGTCTACTTTGGTCTGGTCGCGACCCTGGGCACCCTCTACACGCAGGCGCACACCCTGACCCTGCTCGGCTGGGTTGGCGCTATCGGCATTGGTCTGATTTCCTGTGCGCTGCTCATGGCGAATAACGTGCGTGACATTCCTACCGACATTGAGGCGGGCAAGCTGACCATGGCGGTCCGTCTGGGTGAACGCTGGTCGCGCATCACCTACATCGTGGAGATGGCGTTGGCACTGGGTCTGGGCGTGCTCCTGCTCGATGAAAACCCCTGGTTCCTGCTGATCTTCCTGCTGGTCGGCCCGACCATCCACTCCTGCGTGACCGTGTGGACGCGCGGCGGCCGCGACCTGATTCCCGTGCTCAAGCAGGCGGGTATTGTGGCGCTCGTGTACTCCGTGATCCTTGCCCTCGCCGTGTGGCTGGGCTCGCTGGACATTATTAGCCACGAGGTTCAGGTGTTCACCGGTTACTAAGCCGACGTACAAATCTGCGCCGGATTACCGCGCCATTACGCCGCTAGCGGGCACCCGGTTCACAGTTCCGCAATAACGCGGCGGTATGTCATAGTAGTGCTTATGATTCGAGCCATGCTGATTATTGGCGGCGCCGCCCTCATCGTGGGGCTGACCCTCTACACCCTCTTGGACGCCGTCCGCACCCCCGCACACGAGGCGCGAACCCTGCCCAAGTGGCTGTGGGTTCTCGTCACCCTGCTCTTCCCCGTGGTGGGCCCGCTCATGTGGCTTATCTTGGGCCGCCCCAAGGCACAGCCCGCAGCAGGCGCTCCTCGCCCCGGCTTCGGTCAGCGACGCAACACCCCGGCACCCTCGGTATCTTCCCCCGACGACGATGAAGAGTACCTGCGCTGGCTCAAAGCAAAAGCAGAACGCGAACGCCACAGCCGCGAAGCAGAATCGAACAACAAGCAGGATTCTGCTCATAAGGATTCCGAGCCTAAGGACCCTGAGCTTAAGGATCCCGAGGACGGCACGCCGAATCAGGGTAACGGGCAGAACTAGTCAGGACAGCTAGGCTCGCACCCCTAAAGGTTTACAGTAAGAGGCTGTGAGCGCATCCGCAACGGATGGGCTCACAGCCTCTTACTATGCTCAAAAACAGCTTCAGGAACTAGCTACCGGATGTTTCAGCTACCGGGCAGCTGAATCACGCCACCGTACAGCGGCGCCGCAGGCTCCGAATACCCCACAAAATGCGGCATCTCATGCTCAAATCAGTGGTGCTAAACGCCAGAGTCGTAATCGACGCCAGGTTGCACTCACGGGCACGCGGGTCATGCTGCAGCATACGGCCCTCAACGCCCAGGCGAGTAATCCAAATCGGCAGCTGGTGCGACACAATAATCGCCTCCGCACCCTCACCGCCGCGCTCGTAGGCGGTACGCGCCGCATCCTGAACAGCCGCAGCCATACGGCGAATCTGATCCAGGTACGACTCACCCCAGGAGGGGCGCGCCGGGTTGTACAGCTTCGTCCAGTGACGCGGGTTCCTCAGCAGCTCCTGCGCGTTCACGTGCAGACCCTCAAAGTAGTTATCCGCCTCAATGACGCGCTCATCCGGCTGCGCGGTCAGACCCAGCAGCTCCTCAACCGGGGCGGCAGACTCACGGGTACGCTGCAACGGCGAGCAGACCAGATGCACGAAACGGGCGCCTCGCTCAGCACGAGCCGCGAACTCCTCAGCGCTCAGACGCACCATCTGCTGGCCCTTATCGGACAGACGGTAGCCGGGCAGACGGCCGTACACGATACGCTCGGGGTTGTGCACCTCGCCGTGACGCATGAGGTGAACTTTAATGGTGGAAGTTTCAGTCATAATCCCAGTCTCTCAGATAGCGCGCCGCACCCCAAACAAGTGACCCGCACATACCCTCTACAAATACAAAACCTGGCGTACAAAACCCGGCCCGCCAAAACTGCAGGAACGCGAAAACCCCGCCTCTCCATACGGAGGGCGGGGCGAAAGAAGTCTATTTACTTCTTGTTGCGGCGCTGGTGGCGGGTCTTACGAAGCAGCTTACGGTGCTTCTTCTTGGACATACGCTTGCGGCGCTTCTTGATAACGGAACCCATAGGATTTCCTCACTTTACTCGTACCCGGCCGAGCCATTCGACTCGGTAGCTACCCGGGGATATTTATACCGGTATAACCGATCCAAAACGCATTTTAGGCACAGAAATACCCTTGCGTTTTAGAGCGCTACCTACCTAGAGTACTAGGTTTACCCCCATTTTCACCATTCGAGAGCGGCTTTTCAGGAGTTTTTCCCTGAATTTCCGCTTTTCCCGCGGGTATATCGAGGATATCTCGGGGCGAAAACGGGGATTCGGTAGCCCTAACGGCGCTTCTTCTTCGACTTCTTCGAGCCCTTAGCGCGGCCATGAGACAGCACCGAACCGGAAGAAGCTACAGCATCCTCAGGAGCGCTCTCCTCAGCCGAGGAGGCGACCTCTACCGATTCCGCAGCCGATTCCTGGGCGGGATTAGAAGCCTCAGCGGGTTCTTCAAGCGGCTCTTCTACCGAAACCTCTTCAGCGGCGCTTTCCTCAGCCGCCTCTTCTTCAGCCGCCGCATGCAACGCCTTCAAACGCTCAGCACGCTCAGCCTCGGCACGAGCCAGCGCCTCCTCATCAATGACGGGCTGGGACTCGGGCTTCGTTTCAGCCTTCAGGACCTGCTCCTTCTCGGCACTCTCCTGCGCTTCGTCATGCTCAGGTTCGTACACATCCACGCCAAAGAAACGCTTCATCTTCGAGAAGATGCCGCCGCGCTCCTGCACCGGCTCCTCATGCGGAAGCTTCTCGTAAGTATCGTGAATGGTCGCTGCCGCCTCAAGGCGGGTAGGCTCAGCAGGCTGAACGGCGGGCGCCTCCTGGCGCGCAGGGGCACGCAGAACATTCTCAGCCGATTCAGACTCCGCAGGAGCCGCGGCAGTCACAACAGCCGCGGGACGCGCGGTACGGGCAGGCGCAGTCAGCACCTTGCTACGATCCACAGGCTTAATGATGGTCGCACGCACCGGGGAAACAATCTGGCCGCTACGACGACGCGGAGCCGCCGTGGAGGCGCGCAGAACCTTCGCGGGACCCTCAGCCTCTTCCTGCGCGTACGCGGCAGGGACACTCGGCAGCTGACCGCTGGGGGTCTGGGAGCTGAGAGTCTGCGAGCTGAGGGGCTGGGAAGCGAGAGTCTGGGAGCTAGCCGCTACAGAAGCAACCGGTGCCGCAGAAGCAGCCGGGGTAACCTGCGATACCGAGGTGCTACGGCGCGGGGTGCCGAAGCTCAGCGGCACATCCGCGCTCACCGAATGAGCGGTAGGCTGCGCGGGAGCAGCAGGAGCTGCAGCAGGTGCGGGCTGAGCAACAGCGGGAATGGAACGTTCTACCTTGTCAGAGCCAGAAGTGTTAGAGCTAGAAAGAACCTCAGCAGGCTCATCAACCCGCTCCACAGGAGTCTCAGCAGCAGTCTCCTCAACGTAGACAATATCGCCCTCAGGCACCGTGTACTCCACGACAGAAGACGGAGCAGAAGCCTGAACAGGCTCAGCCGCAGGCTCCACAGAATCGGGTGCCGCAACGGGTGCATCTGCGGCTGGCAGAGCCTCCACATCAGCGAAGGACGGGTCATCCTGCAGCAAATCGTCAAAGTCATCAGCGGCGAACTCATCCACATCAACCGGCGCGAACTCAGACGCAATCGGCTCGCCCGGCAGGCCATTCGCAGAGGTCGCCTCCTGCTCCAGGTCAATACCGGCATCGGAATACATGCCGCGCAGCTGACCAATCACCATGGCACGCGCAGTCGCAGCGTCGCCAGCCTTCAGAGCCTCCGCAATAGCGCGACTCTCAGCACGCAAACGCTCCACAGCGCTACTCCACAGCGGCATACGGCCCACCAGCGACAGCATCGACTCAAAGCTAGGCTGACGCACCGACGCGAGCAGACCCACCAGCAGCTCATTACCGGCGCAACGCATCACCTGGTGGTGGAACGTCAACAGAAGCTCCAGGAAGTCACGAATCGACAGATCGAAATCTTCCATCTGCTCCAGAACCTCGTCCATCTCCGCGAAGGAGACGGTCTTCGGGTCAATACGCGCAATCGCCCAGCTTTCCAGCAGAATACGGGTCTGCACCAGGTCACGAGTCGGGTAACGCGAACTGGACATGTGCAGGCGCAGAGCAGCACTAGCGGCGGAAGCCGGTTCATCGCTCAGGTGCACCAGCATTTCCTTGCCGCGACCGTTGTACAGCTGCACCAGATCCATATCTTCCAGGGTGCGCAGAGCCTCGCGAGTGCGGGAACGACCCACACCAATAGCGCGCGCAATCTCGCTATCGCTGGGCAGGTCCTGACCCAGCTGAATATTGCCCTCGAACAGTTCGTTCTCGAGCCAGCGCAGAATTTTACGATGAATAGCCACGTGAATGCGTCTTTCGGTTAGATAAAGGTGAGTGAGAGTGTGTGTGCTTTATCGATGAGTTATGCCGGAGGTTGAACGGTGTCAGGGCGCGCCTTAGCGGCGGCGGCCACGCAGGAAGCCGAAGAGACCACCGCGATGAGTGTCCTTCGCCTCGGTGCTGGTCGTCTCAGTGCTGGGGCGGTACACCGAATCGTAGGCGGGCATGGTCTGATACTCAGCCTCTTCAGAGGAGGGCTCAGACTTGCTTTCAGCCTTGTCAGACTCTTCTGCCGCGACCTTCTCAGGTGCAGATTCTTCAACTGCTAGCTTCTCAGCAACTACGGTTTCTTCAACCGAGGTCTTCTCCTCAGCCTTCTCCGAGGGCTTTTCGTCGGCAGTCTTCTCAGCCACCGCGGGCTCCTCGGCAGCAGGAGCTTCGGGAGTCACAGCAATAGGCTGAATCGAACCACCAACAACCGCAGCCGGGTCAATACCGTAAGACACAGTAGCGGCAGGCTGAGCGATTACCACCGGCTTATCCTCTACGACAGGCTTCGCCTCAGTGGTCTTGGTGGTCTCAGCGGGCTTCACCTCAGCGGATGCCGCCGGGGTAGCGGGCTGAGCGGGGGTTACCGACGCCGCGGGGGTCACCCCAGCATCGTAACCGTACGATGCGGGAGTGAAGGGACGCATCGGGGTGCTATCCACTGCCTCTTCCTGCGGGGTAGGCTCAGTAGCTCCTGCCTTCTCAGCGACAGCTTCGGAAGCGGCACTCTCAGCAGCCTGCTCCGCAGGGCGCGAGTAGATGCGCGCGCTGGGGGTCAGGTACTGTGCGCGGGCGCGCTGAATGCGAGCCTGCTCGATTTCCTCGGAGGTGGGTGCCTCAACGGTGAGAGTTTCGGAGTCGGTCGCCTCGGGCTTCGGAGCACTCTTTTCGGAGGTCTTCTCGACCGGCTTCTCAGCTGCCGTCTTGTCGGAGGCAGATGCAGTCACGCCACCGGGCAGTGCCACGGGTGCGTGCGCCTCATTGGACTGGCGTGCAATCTGAACGGTCTCGTTAATCCACTCGGTCACAGTGGCGAATACATCCGGGTTCAGGGAGTAGAGGCGACGCTGCCCCTCCACGGTCACAGAGACCACGTCTGCATCGCGAAGTACTTTCAGGTGCTTTGAGATGGTCGGCTGGCTCATGCCCAGCTTTTCAACCACAGCACCTACCGTGTGGGTTTGCTCAGCGAGAATACGCACAATTCGGCGGCGAGTCGGATCCGCGATGACAGAAAAAACATCAGAATGCATATAGCGATTATGACATATAAAGTGGCGCCTCAAGCTTAGAATGAGGGTGATGCAGAAATTACCTTCAAATTCTGAAAGAAGCCTGAGCACTAGCTCAAAATGCAGGATTGAAGGGGATAAAAGCATGAAGTGTCCATCACATATGGTTCAGAGTTTATGTATCTCATCCCTGGCATATGACCAGCCTTCACCCTCCCCAATACTTATATAACAGATACAGAATATATAGTTTTCGTGGCTCCACCCACAAAACCAACTATGCGTCTTCTCAAAGCTCATATATTTAGCTCCAAGCCACCGCAACTACAACCCCCTCCGCACACATTAGGCGCGATACACTAGAAGGCGTCAAAACAGGCACAAATCCGCCGCCCAACACACCAACACCCAGACACCCGCTGAAGGAGGCGCATGGGACGCATACTCCGCCGCACCCGGCGCCGACACCACCACCCCCAGGGCCAGCTCAACCGCCGCTGGGACACTCTCAGCGGCACCACATCCGTGCCTCAAAAACAGCAGGTTCACCGTAGTCGACGCGACCGCCTCGAGGCCGAAAACCTTAGCATCCTCACGAGCGTGCCCGGTATTGACCTCGATCGTCTACTCGCCCTACGCGACCACGTGAGCGAAACCTCCGAGGTTCAGCGTAAGCGCGCCCCCATGGGGTTCAATCTGCAGACCCTCGAACGGTTCCGTGACTTTATTGACGTGACCGTTCTTGCCTCGCCTTCGCGCACCGCAATCACTGCGTTTCTGCTGGTCATCATCTTCTTTACGCTCACCTTGCTACTGCCCATCTCCTCCAATGATGGGCAGCCCGCGCCTTTCCACCACGCATTTTTACCTCTACCAGCGCGGTGACCGTGACCGGCCTGACTACCCTCTCCACCGCCGAGCAGTGGTCCACCTTCGGTCAGGCAATGATTCTTGTGGCTTGTCAGGTCGGTGGTTTAGGTACTCTGACCATTACCTCCCTGCTGGCGCTGGCTATCGGCCGTAAGATGGGTCTGCGCACCAAGCTCATCGCACAGGAAGACCTGAACATCAGCCGTCTTGGCGAGGTCGGTGGCATCATCAAGAGCGTCTCTTATGCTTCATTCTCCATCGAGGCAATCATTGCGCTTGTGCTGATTCCTCGTTTCCTGACCCTCGGCGAAGACCCGTTCCAGGCAATCTGGCACAGCATTTTCTACTCCATCTCAGCCTTCAACAATGCAGGCTTCACCCCGCATTCCGACGGCATCGTGCCTTACGGTCATGACCTTTTCCTGCTCGTGCCCATCTGCATTGCCGTGTTCTTGGGCTCGCTCGGTTTCCCTGTTTTCATTGCGATTCAGCATCATCCTTTCCGCCCCCGCCACTGGTCGCTCACCGCGAAGCTGACCACCGTGACGACCCTGTTTTTCTTTGCTTTTGGCGCGTTCTTCTGGGGTCTCTTCGAATGGAACAACCCCGCCACCATCGGCGACTACTCCGCAGGCGACAAGGTTCTGAACGCCATTTTTGCTTCTGTAATGATGCGTTCGGGCGGCTTCAATCTGGTCGACATGAGCAGCATTACCCCCGTCTCCACGCTCCTGACGGACATGCTCATGTTCATTGGCGGTGGCTCCGGCTCGACCGCGGGTGGCGTGAAGGTCACGACCATCGCCGTGATTGCCCTGTCTATCCTTGCTGAGGCGCGAGGCGATCAGAAGGTTGTCGCGTTCAACCGCACCATCCCCGAGTCCTCCCTGCGTATTGCTATCTCCGTGATTGTTATGGGTGCTACCGTGGTAGGTGTCGGCGCCGCGTCGATTCTGATTATTAGCGGCGCGGACCTCAAGGAGGTCATTTTCGAGGTCATCTCCGCCTTCGCGACCTGCGGCCTCTCGAATGGTCTCTCCTCCAGCCTGCCGCCGGCCGGTATCTACGTGCTCAGCGGCCTGATGCTCATTGGCCGTGTGGGCACCACAACCGCCGCGACCGGCCTGGCGCTGCGTTCACGCCGCCGCCTCTACAAGTTCCCCGAAGAAAGGCCCACCATTGGCTAGTGCACATAACGCCCCCGTCCTCGTGATTGGTCTGGGACGCTTCGGCTCCGCGGTGGCGGCCCAGCTGCGCCTGCAGAACAAGGAGGTCCTTGCTATTGAGAAGGACCCCGAGCTGGTGCAGAAGTGGTCCGGCGTGCTGACGCACGTGGTCTCCGCCGACGCGACCGATATCGACACCCTGCACCAGTTGGGCGCGGACGATTTCGGTTCCGCTGTGGTGGGTGTGGGTACCTCCGTGGAGGCGTCCGTGCTGATTACCGCGAACCTCGTGGACATTGGCGTGGAGCGTATTTGGGCGAAGGCTATCACCCCCGCGCACGGCAAGATTCTGGAGCGTATTGGCGCGCATCACGTGGTCTACCCGGAGGCGGATGCCGGCCGCCGCGCCGCGCACCTCGTCTCGGGTCGACTGCTGGATTATATTGAGTTTGATGACGACTTCGCGATTGCGAAGATGCGCCCGCCGAAGGAAACCCACGGCTTCACCCTCGCCGAGTCGGATATCCGCTCCAAGTACGGTGTGTCCGTGGTCGGTATTAAGTCCCCCCGGTGAGGACTTCACCTATGCGGACGCGACCACCCGCATTCATTCGCGTGACATTCTGATTGTGTCCGGTCAGGTGGACCTGATTGAGCGTTTCGCGGCGCGACCCTAAGCGCTTTTTTCCTCGCTGCAGCGGTTATCTTCCCCAGCTCTGTTGGTTTTGAGGAGCCGCAAATAGACATAGAAAAACAGCCTCTTCCCGTTCTGCCGGGAGGAGGCTGTTTTTCTATAGTTTCAGCTAGTCAGGGGGGATGCTACCGGACGGTATTAGCCCCCGCTGGCTAGTCCCCACTGATTAGTCCCCGCCGATTAGTCCTCGTCAGCGGTGTACAGCTGGCTCATTTCCGCCGAACGTGCCGCACAGGCGCGCATCGCGTCCTCGGTCAGCTGGAAGAGGCCACCGTCCACGAAGGTGTTCAGCGCACGCTCGGTGGTGCCATTCGGGCTGGTCACGGCGCGGCGCAGGGCGGGCGCATCCGGGTTGGTGTCGAGCAGGAAGCCCGCACCGGCAACGGTTGCGCTGGCAAGCTTGAGGGCGGTGTCTGCGTCCAGGCCGAGCTTCTCACCGGCGGCTGCCATCGCCTCCGCAAGCAGGAACGCGTATGCCGGGCCGGAACCGGAGACGGCGGTGACCGCATCCATCTGGTCTTCGCGGACCTCAACAACCAGACCGACGGTGCCCAGGACCTCTTCGACGAGCTTCTTCTGCTCGTCCTTCACGGTGTCGGTGGTGGAGATGGCGAGCACGCCCTTGCCCACGGAGGAGGGGGTGTTCGGCATGCAGCGAACAATGGGCTGACCTGCGGGAAGGCACTCGGCGAGGGTTTCGAGGGTCACGCCAGCAGCAACGGACACCACAACAGCGTTCGGTGCGAGTGCGGGTGCGATATCGCGGGCAAGCTCGACAATGCCGTAGGGCTTCACGCCGAGCAGCACGACGTCTGCGTGGGCGGTTGCCTTGTGGTTGCCGTCAGCTTCGCCGCCGGTGGTGATAATTTCGACCTTGTCGCCGAGGCGCTGGGCGAGGGCGGCGCGAGATTCTTCGCTACGCACGGTAGCGCGGATGTGGGCGGGGTCGTGGCCTGCAGCGAGCAGACCTGCGGCGATGGAGCCGTTCATGGAGCCGGTGCCGAGAAAAGCGATAGTTGCGGTCATCGTTGATCCTTCCTAATGGGGTGCCTGCGCCGGGTGCCGGCAGGCGTGCCGCCGGTGTGTTCCGGGGGCTACTGTTCGGTGCGCGGCGGGCGCGTGGAGGCGTACCCTTCCAGCATAGCGGGTGCGGCTACGGGCATGTGACCTGCCTCGTGTTTCTTCCGCGTTTTCTGGGCGGCGGCTTCACCTCATGCTCCGCGACCCAATGGGCGGGGCTACGCTTCTCACGTTCTGGCATGCCGGGGAGGGCGTAATTCTGCGGGCGTAGAATGAAAACAACTTCACCCAGTGCCCTTTGGAATGCCCCGTTGAAGCACACCAACACACGACAACCCTCATTTTTCTATGTCTTCTCATACTGGTTCTTCCTCGAATAGCCCGCAGAACCCTGCGGGTTTCCGTTCTTTTTCGTTTCGCCTCCTACTGGGGCTGACCCTTGCCGCGCTGGTCACGGGCGTGTTCAGCGGTTTGGGTGCGATTGCTCTGCATTATGTTCTGGACTTTATGCAGGAGCTAACTTTCGGTCAGTCTGAGGGGCATCACCCAATGGTGACTGACGGCGCCGATCCGGCGCGTCGTGCCCTGGTTTTGGCGGCGCTGGGCCCGTTTGTGGCGCTGGTGTGGTACTACCTGCAGTCCGGTGGGCGGCGTGTGGTCGGCGTGAAGTCGCAGATTGCCGGTGCTACCGAGGAGGACCGCACCCCGTCGCTGTGGCGGCAGATTTCGCATTCGGTGATTCAGATTGTTGCGGTGGGTGCGGGCTCTCCTGTGGGTAAGGAGGTCGCGCCTCGTGAGCTGGGTGCTTTGGCGGCTGGCCGTACCTCGAATCTGCTGGAGCGTCTTGGTTTTGTGGGCGCTGACGGTGCCGCGCTGCTGGGTGATCGTGAGCGTCGCCTGCTGGTAGCGGCGGGTGCGGCGTCCGGTTTGGCGGCGGTGTATCAGGTGCCGATTGGTGGTCTGGTGTACCTTGTGGAGGCGATGGCTGCGGGTCTAAGCCTGTGGTCGCTGTATGTGGGTGCGGTGACGGTGTGGACGGCGACGGCCACGGCGAATCTGGTGATTTCGAGTGCGCCGACGTACCCGGTGCCGCAGCTTCCGTTGGATGCGACGACGCTGACGGTGGCGGCGCTGACGGGTGTGGTGTTGACTCCGTTGGCGTTGGGTTTTAGGGCGTTGTCGCAGCGTGCGGAGAAGTTGAAGGCGAAGGATCGTTCTCTTCTATGGCGTATTCCTGTGGCGTTTGCGCTGGTCGCGGTGGTTTCGCTGTGGCTTCCGGAGATTCTGGGTAATGGTCGTCTGCTGACTCAGCACACGTTTAATGTGTCGTTGGATGCGGCGGCGGGCGGTTTGACTGCGGCGGCGGCAGTGTATGTGTTGGCGTTGTGTGTGGCGAAGGCTGCCGTGGTGGTGTTGAGTCTGCGTTTCGGTTCTTATGGCGGTACGTTGACGCCGGGTTTGGCGTTGGGTGCGGCGGCTGCGTTTTGTGTGGCGGCGCTGGCACTGTGGGCGTTCCCTGCTTTGGGTGGGGTGCCAGGTGGTGCGTCGATGGTGTTGTATGCGGCGGCGTTGACGGGTACGGCGGCGTTTTTGGGTATTTCGATGAATGCGCCGCTGTCTGCGCTGACATTGTTGATTGGTTTTACGGGTCAGGGTGCGAGTGCGTGGCTGCCGATGGCGGTTGCGGTGGGCACGGCGGTGCTGACCCGCTGGGCGTGGACGCGGGCGTTTGGTGCTAAGAAGTAGCTTTCAGAAATAGGGGCGGCCCCGGATGCGTGTGTGCGTCCGGGGCCGCCCTGATTTGTTGCGCCGAAGAACTGCCTTAAATTTGCTTTGACGGCTTTGAAAGGAATAGCAGATAGATTCCGAAGATGATCTTAATCGCCGCGTCGATATATGCGATTACTTCTAACGGAATGTTGGTAAAAATATATCCCGCAAACACGTTGATGGCACATATAAGACCCAGATATATCATTGACTTTCCATGCACAAAATAGTATGGGAAGAAATGCAGCGCGGTTGCCATCAGCGCTCCCAGCCAAATCAGTCTCCAATTTTCAGTTGCGAAGAATGGGCCGCCCAGCAAAACCATTAAGACAAATAATAGAATAAGGGCACGTGAAGATACTTTCTTTTGAAATTCGCTCGAAGGGCCATCGGCTAGTCTATTCAGCACCTTCTTGTTCATGTTGATCGAGAAAAAGCTAATAACGTAGCCAATGCTGAATACTTGCATATTTATTATTTGTTTTCCTCCGGTCATGGTGGCTATTGCTATAACTGCCGCTACCACAATTAGCCACAGCCCGCACGCCCTCTTATAGTTAAATTCTAACTTTTCGTCTTTGTTGTAGCCCAGAAAAGCCACCGATGCCTCCAATAGTCTCTCGTAAAATTAATTCTCTTGTCGTGCCACTAAATTTTAGTGTAAAAAAGTTCTGCCATATATTAATATGCTACAGCCCTTCTGTCTGCTAATTACCTCCTCTGAAATTGTATCAAGATGGCGATAAAATCCCCCTAAGAAACGAGGTGTCTGCCCCGGATGTGTGTGCGTCCGGGGCCGTTCTTGTTTTATCGCGCTGCACTGAAAGTTGTGCCATAGGTTAGCGTATTTGGTCGTAGCTAAAAACCATGGCAGAAGACGGTAACCTATGGTCGAAATTCTACACGATTTAAAAACACTCCCGCACCCCCCGATAAGGAAACTATCTTGATAATCTTATTTTCTCTTCGATACTAGAAACAGTTTTAAAACTTCTTATATAGCCTCCTGTTTCAAATCCTCTTTCTCGTCAACCCCAAATATCTCTGGCTTATATTTCCCGTAATAGCCCCATTCTCCATGAATAATTCTAGAAATAAACACAACACCCAATACGGAGAAGCAGCTATCAAAGACTTTAACAACAATGAGACATATTTAATATTCCAATGAGCAGGGAGGCATACATACTCACTATAATCTCTGTCCCATATTGAAACTCTCACTCTTCCAGCATTTCTACCATAGGTATTTACCATCACTAGAAGGTTTTTAAGCTCCTTCTTGGACAGATAACCCTGGAGAACCTTAAGATACGAATACTCAGCAAGATTCTCAGAGCAAACGTAATTTCGAAGAGAGCTAGGGATATAGAGCAATAAACCAATTAAAAACAAAGCAAATATAACTTCAATAATAGTCGATAGATTAAAAATAGAATTCACATCACGATATACAGGCGCAAAAACACTAGACAAGAGCTGGAGGAAAAATATTCCCTGTAGAATGAACTCCACTACCACACTACGCGCTGATTGAAATTTAGGGAAATATCCGGGGAGACTCAGATACTTGCCAACAATAAACCGCTCAGGAAGATTAAGTATCTTTTTCTGGGCATTTGTATCCGAACAGACACTAAGAACTTTTCGCTCCCACACAGCTCGTTCAAGAGCAGCTTTTCGAGATGCTTCAATCTCCCTATATTCTTCAGAAGCTACAGAAAGCGCATCTACATTTCCAAACTTGACAAGCTCTTTATATTTCTCTGACACTTCGAGCCAGGTCTTATAACGAGTTAACTCAGGTGGCATCCCTTGTTTGGAGAGTTCCATCTGCTTAGTCTCCCTGCGAGCAGTCAGTATAAGACTCAAAGCGGCGATAACTGCCGTTGCAATTGGTGCGACGGCGGAAATCAGTACTTTGCCAAGATCATGGTCGTGGGTCCAATGCCAGAGATAATCCCAGCTGAATCCCTCAGCCAGCACCTGCGCTAACAGTAGTTGGTTTATCATCAGTGATTGTTCCTTTCTTCGTATTGTCGATTAATTACCTAGCGAAAATTTCACACTTCTCATAGCCTCCTTATTAAATTTACCGAAGCCCTACCCATAAAAAATATTTTCATTACTACATAAATTCCTGCCCATCTGTAAACCCAAAAATATTTAAGGCCACATGTGGCGGAGAGATTTTGAAGGCCTAGAATTAGATGCCCTCGAATACCGATAAAGTTTTTTCCTATTGAAAGCGGAAGATAAGCTATCTTCCCCCAATTCAGATTTATATACTGCATAGTAATCACTAATTTTCCGCACTGACATATAAATATAAGCTATAGCTAAATAATCCAGAGGTTTACCAGCTTTAGAGTCTTCAATATAGCAGGGTATAAACTTATCAGAGTACAATTTAAGTTCTTTGTCAAAAATGCACTTTATATCATACTGCCATAATTTCATTACCAAGTAAGCACTAAATATTGAGATTATAAATATGACCATGAGAGCTACTAGGCTAGACTTCACTGATTTATCAGCAGATTCCAAATATAACTTGTACAAATAGGCCAATATCAGAAAAATAAATAGAATATACGTAGTTCTATATAGCAGCTTTCCAACTAAGTCAACCCAAAAGTACCTGACCCAAATAAAAATCCTATGCCACCAACTCAAATCTGACGTTTCCGTAATATACAGTCCCTTATATAAATGCCCGCTTTCAAAAATCCTAATAAGCAACTCAACTAGAAAAATACCCAGAATAACACCAAAAACCGAGCTAGCAAATTCAAATGACCCAGTGACAAGAAAAACTGATAACGGGCTGAATAATAAGCAAATGATACACAAGAAACTCAGCCCAGGACTTCTAAGCAGTTCACCAAGACCCCTGAGGTATAGATTTGTTTTTACTTTGAAACTAAATCCAATATGGCTAATCTCAGATACAAAACGGTCGCCATATTTACAGCCTAAATCAATATGTCTATCTGTAGCATCAGAATCATTCGATTCAATCTTTGGCTCTGCAAGCAAAGAGTCCACCACGAAATACTCATCGACATGAGATTTGTTGATCTTTTTATATATATTATTAAATTTTTTCAGTCTAGATACATTTTCAATCAGAATATCCTTTTCACTGTAAGTTAACATCAATCCAGAAGATAGTGTAAACCAAGCAAAAAATACAATGAGCCACTGAGGAATATCTCCATACCTTGAAAGATCAATTTCAACAGGAACGAAATAAGTACCCCACCCAGGACCTACACGCCATGGTCCAAAAAACTCAGGAGCATACGATGTACCCTGAAGGTATCCCGCAAAAGCAGCATACCAAAAATTTATAATAAACACCATAGAAACAATGTAACTAACACATTTAGCAAATTTTCGATAGGCTGCACGGCGAGCGTCACCCAAAGGGCCCTCTACCCCATCTGCAAATTTACCTACACTAACATATAGACTCAAAAGAAGACTAGCCAAGGAAGCAAGAATTCCAATCCGTATATCAAAGATATAATACGGAACATTAAATACAACCTGAAATATCAAACTAATTGAACTACCTGTTTTTTCAGGATTGGAAATAAATGCCAAAATTGCTGGAAATATTACAAAGAAATAAGCTATAGTTACGATACCAAAAAGATTAAAAGGGGCATTAATAATATATTTTCTAAATATTTTTCTCCGTTTTTCTTCATGCTCTTCGCCCCAGGCCTCATTGACCTCGTCAATAACTTCTTGGATTTTCATCGGTGATTGTTCCTTTCCTACATCTTTGTCGGCGGGATATACACGTTATATGCGGTGACCCCGCAGGCCGGTGCCCATTACGCACCTGCCTGCAGGGTTCATCATCATGTTCTACTCACCCAGGAGGGTCTTCGGGTTGACCGGAGTACCCGTACCCTCCGCCAGGTGCTCAATACGCTTCAAGATCAGGCCCTCACGCAGCGCCCACGGGCACACGCGCATCGTCTCAACCCCAAACGCCTCCATCGCCGCCTCCGCAGCGATAGCGCCCGCCAGCATCTGCTCCGCACGCGCCTTCGAAACACCCGGCAAATCGCTACGCTCAGACACCGTCATCGCCTCCATGCGACGAGTCCACAGGCGCAAATCCTGCAAATGCATCTCACGCTTCACATGCGGGCCCGCCGAATACGGCGCCGCACCACAAATACGCGCCAACGAACGGAACGTCTTCGACGTACCCACCGTCATATCAGGCGCACCATAACGCAACAGATTCTCCGCCACCGGGGCGATCTGCTCACGCACATACTTACGCAGACGCTTCACCTGCTTCGGCTTCGGCGGCTGCTCATCAAAAAACTCACGCGTCAAACGGCCCGCACCCAACGGCACGCTCATCGCCGCATCCGGCAACGCATTCGTACCCGTCGAAAACTCAAACGAGCCGCCACCAATATCAAAATCAAGGATGCGGCCCGCGCCCCAACCCTGCCAGCGGCGCACCGCAAAGTACGTAATCGCCGCCTCCTGATCGCCCGAAATACCGTTCAGGCTCACGCCGGTCTGCTCACGCACCTGATGCAGCACCGCCGCACCATTACCCGCCTCACGGATAGCACTCGTGGAGAACGCCAGCAGGTCCTCCGCCTCATTCTCGATCGCGAAGTCGCGGGCGCTAGTCACGAAGCGGGTCAGTGCGTCCGCGCCCTCCTGCGAAATGTTGCCCTCAGCGTCGAGGTACTGCACGAGCTGCAGCGGAATTTTATGGGACGCGTACGGTTCGGGGCGCGCTCCAGGGCTGCCGTCAATCAGTAGCAGGTGGACCGTATTCGACCCGACATCCAGAACTCCCAGGCGCACGATGCGCTCCCCCTCCCCCGCCCCGCGGCGGGATATTGTCTGTGTGCGGTACCGCAGGTGCGGCGCCTCTTCCAGTCTGTCAGAGGCGCGGCTCACTCCGCAAACAATCCGGGCGGATGCCCAGCATCAGCACAGCGAGGGTATAAAAACGTAGCGCGGGCACAAACGTTCCCCGGACACGCAAAAGCCCGAGCGCGCAAAAGGCGCAGGAGGCGCCCCACCCCGCTAAGGGGTTCGGGACGCATCCTGCGCCTTCAGGTAGAAGAGCTACTCGGCGGTCTTCTCGCCGCGGTCTTACGAGTGGTCGTCTTCTTCGCGGTAGTAGACTTTGCGGTCGTCTTCTTAGCAGTAGTCTTCTTAGCCGTGGTGGTCTTCTTCGCGGCGGTCTTACGCTTGACCGGGCCCTTCGCACGCTTGTCAGCAAGCAGCTGCACCGCACGCTCGTGGGTCAGCGACTCGACCGACTCCGCACGCGGAACCGTAATGTTCGTAATACCGTCGGTGATGTACGGGCCAAAGCGGCCGTCCTTCACCACAATCTTCTTCTCGCTGACCGGGTCCACACCCAGCTCAGCCAGCGGAGGCTTAGCCGCCGCACGACCGCGCTGCTTCGGCTGGGAGTAAATCTCCAGTGCCTGCTCCAGCGTAATCGTGAAGATTTCGTCCTCGCTGCCAATCGAGCGGGAGTCCGTGCCCTTCTTCAGGTACGGGCCAAAGCGGCCGTTCTGCACGGTGATTTCCACGCCCTCAGCGTCGGTACCGAGCACGCGCGGCAGGCTCATCAGCTGCAGTGCCTGCTCAAGGGTCACGGTCGCCAGGTCCATGGACTTGAACAGGGACGCGGTGCGCGGCTTGGCGGGCTTCGGCTTCTTCTTCGGCTTGGGCTTGCCGTTCTTGTAGTATTCGGTCGGCTGCGCGTCCAGGTATGCCTGAATCTGCTCCTCGGTCATCTCTTCGATGACTTCGGTGACGTAGGGGCCGTAGCGGCCGTCGCGTGCCACGATCTGGTTGCCGGAGACCGGGTCCACGCCGAGCACACGGCCGTCGGACTTGCCCTGTTCGAGCAGTTCGCGTGCCTTCTCTTCGGTCAGTTCGTCCGGTGCCAGGTCGGCGGGTACGTTCGCGCGAATCGGTTCGGTCAGCTCGCCAGTCTCGGTGTCGAGGGTGCCTTCGGCCTCCAGGTAGGGACCGAACTTGCCCACGCGCAGCACAATGCCGTCCGCGATCGGGATGGAGTTGATGCTGCGGGCGTCAATCTCGCCGAGGTTGTCGACGATGGGCTTTAGGCCGCGCTTGGAGCCGCCGCCGAAGTAGAACTCGTCCAACCACTCGACGCGGGATTCTTCGCCGCGTGCGATGCGGTCGAGGTCTTCTTCCATCTGCGCGGTGAACTCGTAGTTCACGTAGGGGCAGAAGCTGGATTCGAGCAGGCGCACCACGGAGAACGCGATCCAGGACGGGATCAGCGAACCAGAACGAACGTTCACGTATCCGCGGTCCATGATGGTCGAAATAACCGCCGCGTAGGTGGACGGGCGGCCGATGCCCAGCTCGTCCAGGGTCTTCACGAGGGACGCCTCGGTGTAGCGCGGAGGCGGCAGGGTCTCGTGGCCAGCGGGTTCAATCGCCTCGGCGGTCAGTGCCTCGCCGGTGGTCAGGTTCGGCAGGCGCTTCTCAGCGTCCTTCGCCTCACGCTCAGCCACGCGGGATGCGTCAACGCCCTCCTCGTAGGCGGCGAGGAAGCCGCGGAAGGTGATGACGGTACCGGATGCAGCGAACTCGGCGTCCTGGCCGTTAGATGCCACGGCGCCCAGGCGCACGGAGGCGGTGGAACCGGTCGCGTCAGCCATCTGGGAGGCGACGGTACGCTTCCAAATCAGCTCGTAGAGGCGGAACTCATCGTTGGACAGGGCGCCGCGCACGGCGTCCGGGGTGCGGAAGGTGTCACCGGCGGGGCGGATTGCTTCGTGGGCTTCCTGTGCGTTCTTGCTCTTGGAGGTGTACACGCGCGGTGCGGAGGGCACGAATTCTGCGCCGTACAGCTCGGATGCCTGGCGACGTGCGGCGGAGATTGCCTGCTCGCTCAGTGCCACCGAGTCGGTACGCATGTAGGTGATGTAACCGTTTTCGTAGAGGCGCTGCGCCACCTGCATGGTCACGCGGGAGGAGAAACGCAGCTTACGTGCGGCTTCCTGCTGCAGGGTGGAAGTGGTGAACGGCGCTGCCGGGCGGCGCTTGTACGGCTTGGTCTCAACGGAGCGTACGGAGAACGCGGCGGACTGCAGGGCTGCGGCGAGCGCGCGGGCGGCTTCCTCGTTCAGGTGGGTGACCTTGGAGGTGTTGAGGGTGCCGTTGTCTGCGAAGTCCTTGCCGGTTGCGACACGGTTGCCGTCTACGGCGACCAGCTTGGCGTCGAAGCCTTCGGAGGCTGCGGTCAGGAAGCGTCCGGTCAGGTCCCAGTAGTTGGCGGCGACGAATGCCATGCGTTCGCGTTCGCGTTCGACGACGAGGCGGGTTGCGACGGACTGCACACGACCTGCGGAGAGGCCGCGGCCGACCTTGCGCCAGAGTACGGGGGAAATTTCGTAACCGTAGATGCGGTCGAGGATGCGGCGGGTTTCCTGCGCGTCGACCAGGTGCAGGTCGATGTCGCGCAGTTCGCCGAAGGCACGCTGAATGGCTTCCCGGGTGATTTCGGGGAAGGTCATGCGGTAGACGGGTACCTTGGGCTTGAGGACTTCCTTCAGGTGCCATGCGATGGCTTCACCTTCGCGGTCACCATCGGTTGCCAGGTAGAGCGCGTCTACTTCTTTGAGCTTGCGCTTGAGTTCGGCGACCTTTTTCTTTTTGTCGGGGTTGACCACGTAGTAGGGTTCAAAGTTCTCTTCAACGTTGACAGCGAACTTGCCGACGGGGCTCTTCTTGAGGTTTTCGGGCAGTTCGGAGGGCTGCGGAAGGTCGCGGATATGGCCCATGGACGAGTCGACAAGGTAGTCCTCGCCGAGGTAGCTGCTAATGGTTTTGACCTTGGAGGGAGACTCCACAATCAGCAGGGCTTTTCCGGTCTTTGCCTGAGCGGGCACGGCACTCCTCTATCTGTGTGTTGAAAAGCTACGTATTCAACCATAACCTACGCTGGCGCTTGTGGGCGCCGGTCGGTTGTGGTTGTACGTGGGTGAGGTGATCGGTGGGGGTGTAGTTTATGTTGGGTTGATGTGGTGCGCTCGGTGCGTTTCATGCGGCGAGCGCGCGGTGGCCCGGCGCGAGGCGAGCTGGCACGGTTCTAGTTGATGTGAACCGGGCGTGTTGAGCTTGCACGAGTGCGCAGGGTACTCGGTACATCATACGGTACCGGAGCGGTGGTGTGTGCACGGGGTACATGGGGGCGGGTGCTGGGGCGCACCGCACGGCACCCACTAACCGATGCTTCTAGCTAGTGAGGGTGTCAGAGTCGGGGTGGGTGCCGTCCAGGTATGCGGGCAGCAGCGGGTATTCGCGGCCGTACACGGTCTGCGGCGCAATGCGCACCCACTGCATTTCGTGGGTTTCGGAGTCGGGCAGGTCGAAGGTGCGCACGATCTGCGGGGTCATTTCCGGCGGTAGCCAGTGGGCGATACCGACCACGATGACGGAGCGGATGCCGTCTTCGAGGGTTTCGTCGATTTCGAAGGCAACGCGGCGGCTGACCACCACGGAGGAGAACTTGTTGCCGCGGGTGGTGCGGATGTAGATTTCCTGCTTGTCGTCTTGGCTGGCGACGGCGTAGAGCACGGGCAGCACATCGACGTGCTGTCCGTCAGTGAGGATGAGGCGGCCGAGAGTGTTTGCGTGCAGACGCTCCCAGCACTTGTCGACGCTGATACTTTCATCGGGGTACAGGTTACTCATGGTTTCAGTGTATGCGATGGGGTGGGCGCTCTTGCGTAGATGACGGTTTTGGTCAGGGGGTGGGTCGGGGCCGTGTCATTGCGTTGCCGCCTATACGCGGTGGGCGCGCCCGGGCAGATGCGGCGGGTGCGTAGAATGGTGTGCATGACTATTTCTGCCGCCTCTTTCGCTCCCGAGTACGCCGCCGTTGCGGATGCTCCCCGCAGCGATGATTACGCCCGCCTGATCCGCATCCGTGAACGCCTGTTGGCGTTGAACTACAGCTATGACGCTGTGCAGGAGCTGCTCGGTGTTGAGGCGGCTGAGGCGATGGCTCGTGACCAGGTGGTTCCGGGCTTGTGGCGTGTGGAGCATATTCTGCGCGGCGATTACAGTGCGGGTGAGAAGAACCTGGCGCGTCTGCTGGCGTTTTTCCTGCTGGCTCGCCCGCTCACTGAGACTGAGGCAGCCGAGGTTTTCGGCGATGCCCTGGTTGACTTCGAGAATGCCGCGCTGATTGAGCGCGACGCTGCGGATTCTACCCGCTGGTCCGCGAGCGTTGATTTGCGCCCGCACGCCGCCGATGACGGCACCGAAATCTTTGTTGCCGCCGACCTGGGTGCGCATCAGCGCCCCGGAGTGCTCCGTAAGGATCACGTGCTCGGCATTGGTCACGCCTCCCTGACTCTGGCGCAGATTACCGAGCGTACCCCCGTCAAGCGCGCCCTGGATGTGGGCACCGGCTGCGGTATTCAGACCTTCCATCTGCTCGCTCACGCTGAGCACGTGACCGCCACCGACATTTCGGAGCGTGCCCTGGCGTTCGCCCGTTTTAACCTGCTGCTGAACGCGCAGGCGCTCAATATTGATCCGCAGAACCCGCAGGCGCGCGTGAGCCTGCGCATGGGTTCCCTGCTGGAGCCGGTCGCCGGTGAGCTTTTTGACCTGGTGGTGTCGAACCCGCCGTTCGTGATTACCCCGCGCGTTGCCGGTGAGAGCGCCGAGGAGCAGTTCACCTACCGCGACGGCGGCCTGCCCGGTGACGAAATTGTGAGCACGATGGTGCGTCAGCTGCCGTCGGTGCTGGTGCCCGGTGGCCGCGCGCAGATGCTGGGCAACTGGGAAATTATTCGCGATTCGGCGGACCCGGACGCACCGCGCCCGTGGGATGAGCGTCCGCGCGCCTGGGTTGCCGACGGCGGCGCGGAGGCGTGGTTTATTCAGCGTGAGGCGCTGACCCCCGCCTCCTACGCGGAGACCTGGTTGAAGGATGCGAGCGAGAACCGCGACCGCAGCCACTACGAGCAGACCTACGTGGCGTACCTGAACGACTTCGCTTCCCGGAACGTTCATTCTATTGGTTTCGGCATGATTTGGCTGCGCCGCCCGACCGAGGCAACCGCGGCAGGGGTGACCGAGCCCCTACAGCGTTTCGAGGAGATTACCTACCCGATTCAGCAGCCCATCGCCCGCGCCCTCACCGAGTCCGTGCGCCGCTACGACCGCCTCGCCGCCATGGACGATGAGGCGCTCCTCACCGCACACCTGGAGGTCGCCGAGGACGTCACCGAGGAACGCCACGGCCGCCCCGGCGCCGAGCATCCCAGCGTCATTTTGCTGCGTGCCGGTTCGGGTCTGTGCCGCACCCAGCTGCTCTCCACCGAGACCGCTGGTTTTGCGTCGGCGAGCGATGGTGAGCTTGCCGTGGGTCAGATTGTGGCGGCTCTTGCCATGCTACTGTCCTGGCCCGAATACGACGAGGCTGCCGCCGCCGCACGCGGTACGCAGGAGCAGCATCCGCGCGACACCCTGCTGCACGCGGTGCGCGAGCTGGTGCTCAAGAGCTTCCTGCACTTTAGCGACGAGCACGCGGGCGCAGCATCGGCTGACGAGAGCACTGCAGAAGCGCAGGGCTAGGCGTGCGTATTTGGTCTCTTCACCCCTGTCTGCTCGATCGGCGCGCCCTGGTCGCCTGCTGGCGTGAAACTCTGCTGGCGCAGAAGGTTCTGCGGGGCCTGACTCGCGGGTACACGAACCATCCGCAGCTGATTCGTTTTCGCGCGCACCCGCAGCCGCTGGAGGCGGTTGCCGCTTACCTGTCCGGGCTGGCGGATGAGGCGGATGCCCGCGGCTACTCGTTCAACCGTGCGCTGATTGGTGCGGGCGAAGACGATGCAGGCGAAAATAACGCAGGTAAAAACGGTACCGATAAAAACTGCGCCGACAAGGCGGAAAACCCGTACGCTTCGGTTGCGCGTATTCCCGTTCCTTTGGGTCAGTTGGAGTACGAGCTCGCCTTTCTGCAGCACAAGGTGGCTGGGCGCGACCCCGAGTGGGAGCATCGGTTGAGCGAGCGCCTGACGGCGCGCGGCGAGCTGGCGGCGTGTGCGCATCCGCTGTTTGAGGTGGTTCCGGGGGCTATTGAGCCTTGGGAAAAGACGAAAGACTTTTAGACAGAAGGATTTCTAAGAACGTGAGCATAGTAATGCCCCGGCGGAACCCTTGCGGGTGCCTGCCGGGGCATCGCTGTATGTATGGCTCAAGCTCATCTCAGCGCATTACAGAGCGCTGGAAACAGCTTGGCACGGGGTCTTCACCTCAGGGCCTTTACTTGGTGGTCAGCGCGGGCTTGATCTCCTTCACGATTGCGTCCAGCATCTTCAGGTTGAAGTCCACACCCAGCTGCAGTCGACCCGCCGCAATGAGATCGGCCATGGCGGCAAGTTCAGCCATGTAGAGCGGGTTTTCGTAGCGCATGTCTGGGTTGCAGCACTGGCTCTTCAACGTCGGGTGACGGGTCAGTCGTCCTCGTCTTCGAGGTCCTCTAGCACTTCGAACGGCGACTCGACGTCGCCGCGCCAGGCCTCCCAGGCCTTCGCGCACCGCGAGCACCGCCACGACCAGCGCCGCGACCGAGTCAGCCCACCACCAGCCGAACAGGCTGTCGAGGACGAGGCCGATGAACACTGCACCGGAGAGGTAGATACACAGGATGAGCTGCTTGGCGTCGGCCATCACGCTCTTGGAGCCCAGCTCCCGCCCAGTGCGGACCTCAATCCACGCCAGCAGAGGCATGACGACCAGGCTCAGCGCGGTGATACCGAGACCCAGCGGGCTGCGGTCGGGGCCCTCCTGGCCGACCAGGGCCAGCACCGCGTCGATCGAGACGTAGGCCGCCAGCGCGAAGAACGCGATGCCGATGGCCTTGACGGTGACCGTTTCCCACCGCTCAGGGTCCTTGCGGGTGAACTGCCAGGTGACGGCCGCGGCCGAGAGTACCTCGACAACCGAGTCGAGCCCGAAGCCAATGAGCGCCGCGGACGAGGCGAGGACGCCTGCCCAGACTGCGACGATTGCCTCGATTACGTTGTACGTGATCGTGAAGCCAACGATGAAGCGGACGCGCCGGTGCAGCATCGCGCGGCGCGCGGTGGTCAGGGTCTCGCTCATGCTCCCGCCGCCGTTCCACAGCAGCCCGACACCGAGCATGCCGGGTCGATGCACGGCGCGGCCTCGTCCACCGCGAGCGTGACGTCAATCAGGGACGTCAGTGCCGCGGCGAGGTGCGGGTTGGCGATCTCGTAGCGCGTCTGGCGGCCCTCGGGCTCGGCGACGACGATTCCACAATCGCGCAGGCAGGTCAGGTGGTTGGACACGTTCGAGCGGGTCAGCTCCAGCTCGCGCGAGAGCACGGCTGGATAGCTCGGGCCGCCGAGGAGGGTCATCAGAATCCGGGAACGTGTCGGGTCGGCCATGGCGCGGCCGAGCCGGTTCATGACGTCGAGGTGTGAAGCAATAGTCAGCATACGATGACTATACAGTGATAACTGACCAATTGTCCACTTGTGCGGGCTGCCGCACGTGCTCCGCACCCTTGCCCTCAGGAGGCGGCAGAGTTCGCGCTCATCAGCGACCACCGCCCATCACGGAAGCGACGGCGGCACGCTGGCGCGAAACCCAGCTGGCACAGAAGGTGCTACGGGGTCTTCACCTCAGGGGCTTTACTTGGTGGTCAGCGCGGGCTTGACCTCCTTCTCGATTGTCTCAAGCATCTTCAGGTTGAAGTCCACGCCCAGCTGGTTCGGGATAGTCAGCAGCACGGTGTCTGCCGCCTGAACTGCCTCATCACGAGCGAGCTCTTCGGCAATATCCGCCGGGTCGCCAATATAGCTGCGGCCAAAGCGAGAGAAGCTGTTGTCAATAATGCCGGTGTAATCCTGCGAGTCCTCCGAAGCGCGGCGACCGAAGTAGCGTGCCGAGGTTTCGTCGATAACGGGCAGCACCGAGCGGGACACCGAAACACGCGGAACACCCGAATTGCCCGCCTTCACCCACTCGGAGCGGAAGAGGCGAATCTGCTGCGCCTGCTGCTGATCGAACGGAATACCCTTATCTTCCAGCATCAGGGTTGAAGACATGAGGTTCAGGCCCTTCTGCGCGGTCCACACGGCGGTGCTATCGGTGCCTGCACCCCACCAGATGCGGTCGCGCAGACCCGGCGACTGGGGCTGAACCGGGGCGTACTTGCCCGCCACGCGAGCGCTGGGCGCCATGCCCCCACCCTCGATTGCCTTGAGGAAAATGTCGAGGTGGCGGCGCGCCATATCACTCTCGTTTTCCCCTTCTGCCGGGTAGTAGCCAAAGCTCTCAAAGCCGCGGATAACGGATTCGGGCGAGCCACGGGAGACGCCAAGCTGCAGTCGACCCGCCGCAATGAGATCTGCCATGGCGGCAAGTTCAGCCATGTAGAGCGGGTTTTCGTAGCGCATGTCAATCACGCCGGTGCCGAGCTCGATGCGTTCGGTCTTGGCGGCGATTGCGGAGAGCAGCGGGTAGGGGGTCGCCTGCTGCTGGTCGAAGTGGTGCACGCGGAAGAACGCGCCGTCTAGTCCAATGTCTTCGGCACCTACGGCAAGGTCAATTGCCTGGTGTAGAGATTCTGCGGCGGAGGGTACGCGGGAGCCGGGGACCTCAGCCCAGTGGCCGAAGGAGAGGAAGCCGAGCTTCTTCTCGTCGCCGCGCATGGGTTCGAGGTGGCTGATGCGGATGGATTCGTCGAGCTGCGGGGTGCTCTGGCTGTTGGAGGCGGTGGGGGTGCTCATTGTTTTTCCTTTGCGAGTTGCGCTCGGGTTCGTGTAGTGCCGGGCTGGTGGTTTAAATCTAAACCCAAATACTTTACATGTCAAGTATTTTGTTTCGGGGGTATTACGCACAGAGCACCGCTCCCCCGCTTTCGCCACATGCATCACCCGCCCCAACCCCGAAAAGGGTACAGAAAAGCCCGGCGGCACGAACACATCGCACCACCGGGCCCTTCTATTCAACAGCTAAAACTGCAACTAAAACGACAGAAACAAACTGCCGAGACAAACTACATTAGGAACGCTTCGCCAGCGGAACCCACAGCTCCATACGGTAATCAGCCGCCTGCATATCGCCGCGACCGTACACCTCAAGACCACCCACCGGGCGGTACTGCGGATTCTTCGCGAAGAACGCCTCCTCAAAGCTCGCAAAGCCAGCCGGAATGGACTCCGAAATCGGGCCGGTCACCTCAACCACCGCATAGGTGCTCGCAGGCAACTCCAGCACGCCCAGACCAAGCTTCGCCGCGCTCGCCGGCTCCGACACCAGGAAGCCCGCAGTGTAGCGGACCTGACCCTTCGGGTTCGGCTGAGTGCACACGCCCAGGTACTGGGTCACGTTCAGAACATCCAGCATCGCCGGGGACGCCTTCTGATTCAGCTCATCCCACAGCGAGGAGAAGTCGCCATCCAGGGGGAACACCTGCGAAACGCCGGCAACGACCATCGCAGGGTGCTCCTCAATGCGAGGTTCAGAAATCTGGACCGCGCCGCCCTTAGCGGCTGCCATTAGGCGTTCACCTTAGCTGCTTCGCGGTCCACCGAGCACTCGGGCACGCAGTGGCGCTTCGCGTCATCAGCTGCGCACTCGGGGCAGAGCAGAACCAGCTCGCGGCAGGAATCGTTGGAGCAGTTCTCGAACTTGTTCGAGGGGGCACCGCACTGTTCGCACTTGCCGATGGTGACGGTGTCCGGGGTGAACTCCATGTGCATGCGCTTGTCGAAGACGTAGAGCGAGCCTTCCCACAGTTCCTTATCGCCGTACTTCTCGCCGTAGCGCACGATGCCACCGTCGATCTGGTAGATCTCCTTGAAGCCGCGGTTCTTCATGAGTGCGGAGAGAATCTCGCAGCGAATACCGCCGGTGCAGTAGGTGACGACCGGCTTGTCCTTAATGTGATCGTACTTGCCGGACTCAATCTCGCGGATGAAGTCGTGGGTGGTGCGCACGTCGGGAACGATAGCGTTCTTGAACTTGCCAATCTTCGCCTCAAACGCGTTACGGCCGTCAAAGAAGACCACTTCGTCGCCGCGCTCTTCAACAAGCTTGTTGACCTCTTCAGGCTTCAGGTGCACGCCGCCACCAACGACGCCGTTCTCGTCCACCTGCAGCTCGTCGGGAGCACCGAAAGCCACAATCTCGTCGCGTGCCTTCACGGACAGGCGGGGGAAGTCCTCCGCGCCACCCTCGGACCACTTGAACTCCATGTTCTTGAAGCCGGGGTACTTGCGGGTTTCCTTGGTGTACGCCTTGACCGCGTTGATTTCGCCGCCGAGGGTGCCGTTAATACCGTGCTTGGAAATGAGGATGCGCCCGCGCAGGCCGAGCTTCTCGCAGAGGGCACGCTGCCAGAGCATGACCGCCTGCGGGTCGGCGATGGGGGCGAACTGGTAATACAGAATAATCTTATTTTGAGCCACGAAACTATTTTATCGTCATATACGTCTAAAGCATGCAAATTTTTTGATATGTGCGCGCTGACTACGGGGTCGGCGGCACAGAAGCGGTGCCGGGGCGGGGTTGGACTCAGGGTCGGGGCAGGGGCTAAGCTCGGGGTCAGGGCAGGATCCGAGCGGGTGCGGAACCGGGCTCGGAGCCGGCGTCCAGGGTAGCGCGTGACCGGCGGCAGGTCAGGTTTTAGCCCACCGCTCTACAATGGAACCCATGCCGCACAGTACCTCCTCGCAGAACGCCAACCAGCACCCTGAACAGCAACCCGCTCACCGGCACGAGCAGGGGCAGTCTGCGGCGCACCCAAAAACGCTACGCTACCGCGAGCTACCCGTGAGCGCACAGCAGGTGCTGGCGTCCTTATTGCCGGAGGCAGAACGCACCGGAATCCTGCCCGAGCAGGTGACCCATATCCATACCATTGCCGCCAGGGAGGCGAGCTACGCGCCGTGGCCGCAGTGGTTGCATCCGCGTGTGGTGGAGGCTTTTGAATCGCTCGGTATTGCCGAGCCCTACGCCCACCAGGTGCAGGCGGCGAACGCCGCCCATGCCGGTCTCGATGCGGCGCTGGCGGCGAGCGCGGCGCGCTACGGCTGGCAGGCAGGGCGCATCGAAGCTGAGCGTATCGAAGCATCGGCAGCAACGCGCACCGAAGACGCGAAGAGTACCGGCAGCGGCGGGCACGTGATTGTGGCGACGGGTACCGCCTCGGGCAAGACCCTGAGCTATCTGATGCCTACCCTGGATGCGATTTATCGTGCATCGTGCGGTGATCTGGTGAGCTCAACTTCCGCATATTCCAGGGCAGAAAACCTCAATAATAGAGCGAACGTTCTCTACATTTCACCGGCGAAGGCACTCTCCGCCGACCAGCTCACCGCCCTCACCTCCTACAACCTGCCCGGACTCCACGCGGCAAGCTACGACGGCGACACCCCCACCGGCGAACGCCGCTGGATCCGCGAACACGCCAACTTCATCCTCACCACCCCGGACATGCTCAACTACTCAATCCTGAGCAACCACCGGCAGTGGGCATCCTTCCTGCGCGGGCTGCGCTACGTGGTGCTCGACGAAGCACACAGCTACCGCGGCGTTTTCGGCGCGCACATCGCCAACCTGCTGCGCCGCCTACGCCGCGTCTGTGCACTCTACCGCACCGTGCCCGTGTTCTACGGCGCCTCCGCAACCAGCTCCAACCCGGTCGAGTCTTTCTCCAAGCTCATCGGCGTGCCGCAGCAGGCGGTCACCGCCATTACCGAGTCCACCTCCGCGCGCGGTGAAACCACCGTCGCACTCTGGGAGCCCGAATTCATGCCGCCCAAGGCGCACGATCGGCTCGCCAAGGGTGCCCGCAGCACCCAGCAGCAGGCGGTCCAGTCGAAGGCTGAGCAGGAGGCGCCGCGCCGCGTCTCCCCCGTGGAGCAGGGCGCGCAAATGCTCACCGACCTGGTGCTTTCCCGCACCCGCTCCCTGGTTTTCGCCGGTTCGCGCCGCAGCGTAGAAATCCTCTCGCAGAAGACCCAACGCTACCTCGACGAGGTGGAGGCGGGCCTCGCCCACCGCGTCGCCGCATACCGCGCCGGGTACACCCCCGAAGAGCGCCGCGAACTCGAACGCAAACTCCGCAACGGCGAACTGCTCGGCCTGGCGAGCACCTCCGCACTGGAGCTGGGCATTGACATCTCCGGACTGGACGCCGTACTCGTGGCGGGCTGGCCGGGTACCCGCGCCTCCTTCATGCAGCGCGTGGGCCGGGCGGGTCGAAGCGGTCAGGACGCGCTCGCAGTGCTCATTGCCGACGACAACCCGCTCGATACCTACCTGGTGCACCACCCGGAGGCGATTTTCGGGCAGGAGGTTGAGGCGACCGTTTTCGACCCGACAAACCCGTACGTGCTCTCACCGCAGCTGTGCGCCGCCGCGCAGGAGGCACCCATCCGCGCTGAAGAACTGAGTCTCTTCGGTCCGCATACCGCAGCCCTGCTGGATCGGCTGGTGCAGCAGGGGTACCTGCGTCGCCGCCCGGACGGCTGGTACTGGACGCACGCCGAATCAGCCGCCGACCTGGTCGATATCCGCGGAACCGGTGGCGGCCCCTACCAGCTCATCGACGCCGAAGACGGCACCCTGGTTGGCACCATGGACGCCGCGCACGCCATGAGCCAGGGGCACCCGGGCGCAATCTACATTCACCAGAACGCGCAGTACGTGGTCGAGTCCCTCAGCGAGGGCGAGCGCGTGATTCTACTCAGTCGCGTCTACCCGGACTACTACACGCGCGCCATTGAGAGCACCGAGGTGCGTATTCTGGTCGAGCGTGCACGGGTTAGTTACGGTGCGCAAAACGCTGTTGGGGAAGCGGTTCCCGGCGAGACTGCTCCCAGTGTGCCTACTCCCGGCGAGACTGCTCCCGGCGAACCGCAGCTCGCCCCGCTCACCATGCACCGCGGGCAGGTTCAGGTCACCGATCAGGTCACCGGCTACCGGCGCTTCTCCGTCTACGGCGGCGAATACCTGGGCGAAGAGGCGCAACCCATGCCGCCGGAAGTGCTCATGACCGAGGCGGTCTGGTTCACCTTCGAGCCCAGCTACCTATTCGGCGCGGGCGTGACCGAAGAGGACGGCCCCGGCACCCTGCACGCCGCCGAACACGCCGCCATCGGGCTACTACCGCTCATCGCCACCAGCGACCGCTGGGACTTGGGAGGGCTCTCCACACTGCTTCACGTGGACACCGGCAGGCCCACCATGTTTGTCTACGACGCAGCCCCCGGCGGCGCGGGCATTAGCGAGCGCGGCTTCAACGCGGTTACGCAGTGGCTGAGCGCCACCCTCGAAGCCATCGAAAGCTGCGGATGCGACAACGGCTGCCCCTCCTGCGTGCACTCACCCAAATGCGGCAACCGCAACGAGCCGCTCAGCAAGCACGGCGCCCGGGCGCTACTGCAGGCAATGCTGCGGAGCATGATCTTACAAAAGCCTTGATTGCCTTCTAAAACAAACAATATTTCATATTTATTTTCCGCAAAATAATTCATCCTTTCAAATTACTCGCGAGTAATTTGAAAGGATGAATTACATCAATCTTTAAATTATATTTCTCTATATCAGAGAGCGAAGATGTTTTAATATTTCAATAATTTTTTGCGACTCCAAAAATTTTACATAATTCTCCATAACGAGCCAATCAACACTACCTTCCAAGTCAACCGGAAGTGTCAATATCTCCGCCTTAAGACGCTTAGCGCTTCTCTTATAGTAATAATTATATTTACTACGAACACGGTCAGCAATCGTGGTTATAAATTTACCATTATACTCATTTAAATGCTTTGAAGTTCCCACCGTTACATCCGAGGTGGCAATAAAAGACTCTTTTTTATAAACAGAGTACCCCATAGACCCCTCACCATTACGAACAAAAACGACAGTATTCCCTGGGTACTCAATATTAGGATTTGACTTCACATAATTACTTACGCCATTATTTCGATTGGTTGCAGCAACATAGTTTGTCCCACCAGTGGAAACAACAGTCTGCTGATTCATAGGGACAGAAGTCCTCCTAATAAACTTAAATATATCCCCTAAAGAAAATTCACCCCAATTCTCAATTTGCACCAGCTTTTCAGGAGCATCCATCTCTTTAAGCTTAAATTCATAAACTGAATAATCTCTTTAATTTTCTCACCCTGAATATTACCGATATACCATTCCATAAAATCCCAATCAGGTTCCCCATTCTCATTGGCAGGTAACATTATATTACTACGCTCCAAACGACCAAGAGTAGCACCATTAGCTCCCCAGGTAAATTTTTCGACCTGGTTTCGAATTACTGGTATTACAAACATTGCAGTCACTCTGTTTAGCCTTGGATGCGATATAACCTGAATATTTTGTCCAGTATAATACTCTCGAGGTTGATAAAAAACAGTTTGCGTATCGAGACCAATGGTAATTGTGTCACCCGGGTCAAGCTTCACAGCAGCATTTTGACTCAGTGATATTTCAGTCTTCCATCCATTATTGTTAGCAGTTCTAGTAATATATGGAACTTCCTTTTTAGAAATATCAGATTTATCAAAATCCAATCCACTGGAAGTGGACCGTAAATCAAACACTCCCCCTTCACCGCAGAATTTAAAAACTTTCCACTCTTGATTTTCTAAAATATCTGCCTTAGAATCCACTCTAGTTCTTCTCCTTGTTATTTTCTACCTCATCAGAAAAAATTGACCCCAAAAGATTACCGCGCCCATGAGAAATCATATTAACCTCAAAAGTCAAGAAGTCAGCAATAGTATTTTCAAAATCAGCAACTGCGGGAATCTCATCGTTAAATAATAGTACGAATGAAGCCATTCATCCCCGGGCTTAACTTCAGCCAATACGATAAATTTATTCGGCGCTTCGATACGCCCATGCCATACATCAAGCAGATACTGCTTCCGATCCTTTGCCACAGCAGTCTCAACAAGACCCTTGTGTTTCAAGACCTTATAGCCATCATCAGTAAAGTCAATAAACTTGACTTTCTTGCCGCTCGGATGCTTTTCATGAGCAGTAAAAATAGCAATACAAGGAACAGTTCCTACACCATAAAAGGTATCCTTCTGCAGATTAATAACGCCTTCCAGCGTATGTTTTTTAAGCATATTGTCGCGATCTGCTGACAACGTAGTAAAGGCAGACTGCGGGATAATTACAGCAGCACGCCCACCTTCCACCAAACTATCAAGAAGATGTTCTGTAAATTTAATTTCATATTGTTCAGGATGCGCTTTGCTTCCTTGAGAGTATGGAGGATTCATCATACCCACAGTACATCCTTTTTGCTGCAGAACAGATGGAGCTTGAGCAAGGAAATCAACATTCTCAAGATTTGATTTTCCATCCCCACGTAAGATCATATTTGTGGTAGCCACAGTGAACATATAAGACTGGGATTCAATGCCAATCAACTGCTTCTTACGAATACTATTTCGCTGAGCATCGTTAGATGCTTTATCCAGCATATTTCGCATGGCCGCAATCAAGAATCCCGCAGTACCACAAGTTGGGTCAAGGATTTTATCTTCTACTGACAGGTCTAGAAGGTCACAGAAAAGATCCGTGATATGACGTGGGGTAAGGACAATACCTAGCGATTGCCCATCTCCGCCAGAATAAGACATAAATTCACCATAAAAGCGGCCCAAAATATCTTCAGACGTTTTACTAAAGCGTATGCTCGTATAAATTTTTTCGTACAGGAACCGCGTATAGTGCTTAAGGGGAGTCATGCCGAGTGTATCATTTTTTACGTTAATCATCTCTGTGTCTGTAATAACACGAAACTGAGTCAGCATTTTATCGCGCTTGACCTCTGGAGATACATTCGAACGCTTTAGATTAGCTTCAATTGCATCATAAATCTTCTTACCATCAGTCACCTCCTCATCTCCGACAAGTTTATCGATATCAAAATTTCCAAATTCAATTTCGCGCAGCGCAAGCAAGATTCCAGAAACAATAAGGGGCTTATCAGTATCTTTAATGCTTCCATATGCCCGCAAGTCTTCATGAAGAGTTGCTGCATCCAAAATTAGCTGACGAGTCTCCAGGTCATAGTTAGTATCCTCTTCCAGCACCTCACGCATATAATATTCATCGATATTCTGTGGGCTAAAAGATACAAATGTTTCTATCTCTTCCAATTCTTTATAATCTCCTCTTTCATTTACAAAAATTGGAGAAATTCGATGCTGCTTACCGTCACCTGAAACACCAAGCGCAAATACTTTGTTGAAAGATGTATTCTTTGCTAGGTTTTTAGCATAATGCAACGCACCGTTTAGTGCATATTTTTCAATTGACTTTGCTTCAGTAAGCAGAGCACCATCAGATCCCCGATTTTCATGCTCTCTAATGGACTTCTTATTCTCTACAACAATAAGAAAATCTTTCGAAACGCCGATGAAGTCCGGCGCACCGTGTTGTCCGTTAAGTTTTTTTGATGCTGTTTTAAGAGCATCATTGATTTCTTTGATTCCGCTCCCCTGGGGGCTCGCAACAATATTTGCCTCTTTGAAGAGACCACTGACCCAGATGTCAGTCTCGGCTTCGACTCTAGCCATGACTGTAGGTTCTCCTTCCTATGAATATGACTCTCTGAGTCTATCCTGACGGCAGTGAAACATCCAGTATTTTGGTCACCCACTCCTCCAGGCTGGCTTACACCCTTAGCGGTAAACCAAATATGACTTAGTATTGCAAAATGTATTCCCTCTCAATTCGTTGTATATATAACTCAAGCATTTAATGCCTTTATTTACATAAAAGATGTAAAAAATATCTATGTACAGCAACCGCAACGAGCCGCTCAGCAAGCACGGCGCGCGGGCACTACTGCAGGTAATGCTGCGGAGCATGGCGGAGGCGTAGAACGCGCTGGGGTGCGGGGCGTGCTGGGATGCAGGACGGGCTGGGATGACAACTCCCGGCGAGCGCAAATAGCCTAGTCGGCTGGGCTTTCCGGCTCAGGAGGTTCGGGCACCGAGTCCTGCCCAGTATCCAGCTCCTCCTCCAGCTCGGTAACCTCATCGGGGCTCAGCTCCTCCGCGTTGCCCGCCGCGGCGTGCTCTTCTTCGGCGTACTCTTCTTCGGGGTGTTCAGCCCCGGCGCGGGCACGCACCCTCGCCGGGCCCAACATCCCCATGGGCCCTGCGACGGGGACGGCGACCGTCACCTCCACCGTTTCAGGGCGGTCCGGAAACGTACAGGATTCCAGGTGTGCCCCGTGGCGTTCGGCAAGATCCGCCGCGACCGCGCACGGGTCGCCTTCGGTGAGCCCGCGGTAGGCGTCCGCCGCCGCGAGCGCACTCAAATCGGCGGCTGCGGACGCCCTGCGGTTCGCGGACACCACCCCGATGAGCCCGGCAATCACCACGGTCAGCACCAGTAGCGCGGCAATAATGGTGAGGGCGAGGACGGTGCCACTGCCCTCTTCGGGGCGCTGATTCTCGGAGGCTGCTTTCGGGTCGGGGCACATAGCGGCACTACTCGTTCTCATGACCCGCACCGTTTTCAGTATCGTTTTCAGCGCCGAATTCAACGCGGGCGTGGGCATCCGCCCATAGCACCCAGCCGGTTGCCGAGCCAATCACACCGGGGGCGGGGCGGCTCACCCGCACGTGCACTTCCCGGGCGCGCCCCGCCTCTGTCACGGCTGCATCATCAGGAGAAACAGAAATCTGCACGCTCTGCGCCGGGTCGATGCGGCTGACGGCGGAGCGAATCTGCGCCTCGGAATCTCCGCGGGCGGCGGATCGCGCGGCCGTTCGCGCGGACTCCTCCACTTTGAGCTGCGCAACCCCCGTTGAGGCGGCACCCAGGCAGAGGGCGAGCACCACCGTCACGGCGGGTAGGGCGACCGCAAATTCGGCGGTAATCATGCCCTCCTCAGCGGGGCTCTTATGCAGGGTCGTGGGTGCCGATTCCACCCCGGCTTTCCCAGCCGGGCGGGCACGCCGCAAAGCAGCCAAATTCACATGAGCGTTCATTCTTTATTCCTCCTTTCTAGTCTGACTTTCCGGGATTCTCAACACTAGAGTCAAACCCTGTGGCGGGTTTACCAAAGGTTCTAGAGCAGTCCTGTGTTACCCGCAATCGACAGGGCGTTACGCACAATATCCAGGAGCATAGAACGCACCTCATCCGACTTAAGAATCAGCACCAGCAGGCCCGCGAAACCGACCGCCGCGAGCATCACAATGCCGTACTCCGCAGTGGAGGCGCCCTCCTCCGGATCCCCCGCGGGGGCGTACTCTTCGAGCGCCTTTTCGTGCTCCTCAGAGGGTACATATTCGGTGCAGCCGGGCGCGTGCTCACCCAGGCTGCGGCAGGTGGCGCCACATTCGTCCAAGGTGCAGCCTTCGGCGAGCGCGCGGGCGATGGTCAATGCCTGTTCGGGGCTCAAACGGTCCGTGTTCATATCAATCTCCATTTCGTGAGGGTCAATCCTGGGGCCGGCATGCTTCTGCTCAGCGCCGGGGGAAAGTTCAGCATCAGTAAAGAGTTCGGGGCATTCTTCACGCAGCTGCTTCATGGTGGTTGCAATGGCAACGGACAGCGGCACGGGGCCCAGAATGGTCTGCGCTTCTGCACCGGATGCGGCGGGCTGAATTTCGCTCGGAATGCCACCCGGAGCACCGACCGGGGCGTTGCCCGGAGCGCCGACCGAAATATCGGCAGTGTGCAGATCGTGGCGGATTACTTCGCAAAGGGTGTTCGTCATTGGTTTTCCTTTCGTTGTACCCCGTTCATTCGGGGCGGGGTGGGTGCTCATCCGCATTCACGGCAGATGGGCGAAGGTCTAAAGCGAAGGTCTAAACTTTTCAGCATTTCGGCTAGTCGACAGTACTTATGGGCTTGGTTCTTTAGCCGGTCAGCGTGGGTAGTAGCGAAATGAGGATGGGCACAATGCCCAGGCAGATAAAGGCGGGCAGCGAGCACAACCCGAGGGGTACCACGAGCGCTACGGAGAGCTTTCCGGCGGCGCGTTCTGCCGCGCGGCGTTCACTGAGGCGGTACGCATCGGCAAGGGAGAGCAGTAGCGCCGTGCTGGGTGCGCCGCCCGTGTAGGCGGGAGCGAGTGCATCCCGCAGCTCACCGAAGGTTCCCGCCGCGGACCCCGACCAGGCACTCCCCCAGCCGCTGCCCATCTGTAGGCGCTGGCAGACCGTGTGCAACGGTCGGCTGTTAAGCGCCTCGGCGAGGGTGCCCAGTGCAGCGAGCGGTGCGAGCCCGGCTCTCAACTGCGCGGCGAGTAGTTCCAGCACGAGGGCGGTATCAACGGGCGGCATATTCGAGGTTTGTTCGGCTCCATTACTTGCCGCGCTCTCCACCTCTGCCCGATGCACGAGCGCGGCGGTCCAGCGGCGCCCGGCGAAGGCAAGCCCCAGCCCGAGCAAACCGGTGAGCACTCCGAGAACGGACCCTGTCAGCACACCCACGGGGTCGCTTCCCATGAGCACCCCCAACCCGAGGCCGAGCAGCGGCAGCCAGGAGAGGATCCTGCCGGTGGCACGCGGTGCGGCGAGGGCGCTCTGCCTGCCCAGGAGCGCGTCGATGCGTTCTTCGGCGTGTTCGGCGGCGCGTTCCATGCTCGTGGCGAGCGGCGCACCGGCGCTCTCGCTCATGCGCAGGCTCAGCTGCAGGTCGTGCAGGCGCTCGCGGCTGTGCGGGCGCATCCGGGTACTGTTTTCGAGCAGTTGGGCGCAGGCGAGGTGCGCGGGGGCACCCCAGGAGGTGACCGTGGCGAGAGCCTGCGTGAAGCGGCGGATATCTTCGGCGCACCGCTTGTGCCCATACTCTTCGGAAAGGGACCCTCGTGCCCGTCGGGGGCGGGTGCTTTTCCGAGAGCTATTCTTCGCACGCGGTTTCCCCGTACCCGGCACCAGCTCGCCCTGCCCGAACTCCCCGAGCTGCCCGGAGCTCGGGTTGGTGTGCACCGCCTCCTGCAGGGGAATCCCTGCGCGTAGGTTCAGGGCGAGGGTGCGTAGCATGAACGGCCACATGCGCATTTCCTCGGCACTGGCTGATCCGGCGATACGCCCAGCTAGGCGCTCAGTCCAGCGTTCGCGAAGGCTTCCGCCGCTCTTCTCGTTCTGCTTCATTGCTTCCTCCTTTCACGTTTTCTACTTCCCCATTTCGGGGGCTAGTACCCAACTTCAGAGCCAGTAGAAATACGCCTGACCTGCAGGTACTCTTCACTCCCCTGTGTGGCGGGGTGCAGGCTGTAGATACCCTCGATGCGGCGGCGACCATCCCGGTGTTCCAGGTGGATAATGCGTTCAAAAGCCGTCGCCGTATGTAGAGCGACCGTTCTACTATCCAGTCCGGCGAGCGCGCCCAGGGCGCACAAACGCAGGGGCACCGCATGCGCACTATTAGCGTGCAGGGTCGTTCCGGCACCGCGGTGACCGGTGTTCATGGCGGTCAGCAGGTGCACCACCTCCGCGCCGCGGCACTCACCGACCACGAGCCGGTCCGGGCCCATACGCAGCGCCTGCACAATCAGCTCACCCAGCCCGATTTCGCCGGCGCCTTCGGAGTTGGCGGTACGGGTTTTGAGGGTAATAACCTGCTCATGCTGCGGCGCGAGTTCCGGGGTATCTTCGAGCAGAATGAGGCGCTCCTGCGGCGTGCACAGCCCCAGCAGGGCGTTGAGCAGGGTGGTTTTGCCGGTGCCGGTGCCCCCGCTAATGAGGAATCCGCGGCGTTCGGCAATCATGCGGCGCAGGTAGGCGGCGGTCGCCTCATCGCACAGCCCAGCGGCCTGCAGCTGCGCCAGGGTGGGGCGCTCGCGGGCGGGTAGACGCACGGAGAGCCGGGTGCGTTCGCTCAGCGGCGGGATAATCGCGTGGATGCGCCTGCCGTGCTCATCGCTAATGTCAGCCGCCGGATGCGCGGCATCCAGCTGCCCGCCGTGCCTGCGGATGAGCCGCTCGGCAAGGTCACGCACGCGCCGCTCGTTACCGAGGCTCAGCGCCACGGGGCGGGTGGTTCCGTTGATGCCCACCCAGATATCGCAGGGCGAGTTCACGTAGATATCGGTGATGGTTCCGGCGCGTTGCCCCTCGTCAAGGAGCAGTCCGAGGGCACCGAGGCCGTAGAGTTCCGCGGCGAGGTAGCGCAGCGCGGTCTGCCGGTTGACGGGCACGTATTCCACGCTGGGGTAGCTCCATGAGGCGGGCGCGGGTTGCACCGTTTTGGTGCGGAATTTTCGGGGCTTCGTCACATTAGTTCTATCTGCGCCCGTTCCTTCTGCGTTCGTGTTCCCCCAGGCATTCCCCTGGCATCCGCCATCGATGGCGCAAATTGCCTCATCCACGGCATTTTCGAGGATCTCGCGGAGGGGCTGGGATTCTTGGAGTAACCCACCGCCCGCGGCACTCGCAGCGTTTGCACTGCCCGCGGCAACCACACCCTCTGCGGGCGGCCGCTCCCCTGCCTTCTCGACTCCGGCACTGAATCCGTTACTGGGTCCGCCGCTGAACCCGGCGCTGAACCCGCCGCTAAAACCACCCAGGGCGATAGCGCTCATCTGCGGCGAGCGCAGAATCAGCTCGCGGGCGTGCAGGGCGACGGCGCGGGCGCGATAGTCTTCGGGAATGAGCAGGGCGGGTAGCGAGTGCGCGCGGGTGTTCTGGACACCCGTATTCTGTGCGCCCGGCTGATTCGCGCCCTGTGCGGCACGCGGCGAGCAACCGTTGGGGGCGGCGGGATTGTTGGCAGGGTGCCCGGCGGGATTGCTGGAGGGATTCATGGCGGGGTTCATGGCTCTAGGAGACCATTACGCCCGCCTCGAATTTTTAAGAGAATGAGCGTTCTGTGGATAACTCCTCGCGCACCCCGAAATATCCACGATGCACGCGTCTCAAACGAACAAAACGCACACATCCGGCGCTTTTATGACAAACCGCGGCACATTCAGCCCTCCCCTGCCTCTTCCGCAAACCGCCCGCCCGCGACCACAAACCACGCGCCTTCGCACCCGGTCACCGATAATGGAAGAATGTACGTTCTGCTCAGTCCTGCCACCGGCGCGGGTATTACCGCCCAGACCGGCACCCCCGCGCACCCGGTCACGTCGGCTATTGCCGCGGGTGCGTCCCCGCGCGGTGCTCAGCCGGTAACTTCATGGGGTGCTTTTCATTTTTCGGCGCCGACCGCTGAGCAGTTGCAGGACCCGACCTTTATTCCGCGGATTACGCGTGCGGATCGGGTGAGTGCGGCGAATCTTCCGGCGTATGTGCGAGAGGTAGAGCGGCAGGCGGCAGATTCGGCGCAGGCGCGTTTCCCCCGCTGGATTTGGGCTGATACCCGCCACGTTGACTCGTTGCTTCTGCGCCGCGGGGTGCGGGTGCATCTATGCCATGATTTGCGTCTGGTGCAGCGAATTTTGGCGACTGCCGCTACGCATCCGAGCGGTTTTGTGGAGTACAGCCCGGTGCTGGATCTTTCTGATGTGCGTGAGGCGGCCGATCCTCAGGGGTATCTGCCGGTGGCGCGGCAGATTCAGGGTCAGGAGGAGCTGTTCGGCGCTGATTTTTTGAGTGCGCCTGCTGCTCCTGATTCCTCCACGACTCCTATCAGCACCGCCCAGTCCCCCACCGATTCCTCCCCCGATTTCCTTGAGGCGGCACCTCATGAGCCTTTTGCCCCGCAGTTGGCGGCGGGCCCGGTGACTCTGCTGCCGGAGCATCCGGTGGTGCGTGTGCTGATGCGTGAGTGGCTGGCACAGGCGCGCGCTATTAGCGAGTCGAGGCACCCGGAGCGGCTGCGTCTTTTGGCGGCGGCTGAGTCTGCCGGTGCGTTGGTGGCCACTGAGATTGGTTATTACGGCATCCCGTTTAATGTGCAGGCGCATCATGAGCATCTGTGCGAGCTGTTGGGTCCGCGTCCGGTGCCTGGGGAGCGTCCGCAGAAGATGCAGGAGTTGGCGGAGCAGATTCAGCGCATGCTGTTTATGCCGTCGTTGAACCCGGATTCGCCGCAGGATCTTTTGCGTGCTCTGCAGTCTGCGGGGGTTTCGGTGAAGTCTACGCGTTCGTGGGAGTTGAAGAGTTGGGCGGATGCGATTCCGGCTCAAAGGGAGAAGCGTTGGGCGCTGATTGACCCGATTCTGCGTTATAAGAAGCTGTACCGTATTTGGACTGCTAACGGCTGGACGTGGGCTGATACTTGGGTTTCTGAGGGTGCGTTCCGCCCGCATCTTGAGGTGGGTGGAGCCGCGACCGGGCGCTGGGGCGCTTCCGGCGGTGGTGCGTTGCAGCTTCCGGCGGAGATTCGTCAGGCGGTGCAGGCGCCGGAGGGTCAGGTGCTGACGGTGACGGATGGCTCGCAGATTGAGCCACGTATTTTGGCGGCGTTGAGCCGTGATGAGGCGCTCGCTTCGGCGGGTCGTGGCGCTGACCTGTATGCGGGTATTGCCGAGCTGGCGCGCCTGAAGGGTGTGGGTTTGACGGGGCGTTCCCACGCGAAGGTGGGCATGCTGGCGATTATGTATGGCGGTCGCAGCGGTGAGATTGGCGCCCTGTTGCCGCATGTGGCGGCGCTTTTTCCGCAGGCGATGGACTTTACGGAGCGTGCGGCTCGTATTGGTGAGGCGGGCGGTCAGGTGACGACTTTTTTGGGTCGTACGTCCCCGCCGGTGGATGAGCGTTTCCGTGAGATTGTGGCTGATCGGTCTTCGCCGGCGGCTGAGTCGCGTGCGGTGTCGACTGCGCGTGCGCACGGGCGTATGACCCGCAATTTTATTGTGCAGGGTACGGCGGCTGAGTGGGCTCTGTGTTGGATGGGCGCGGTGCGTTCTCGTCTGTTGTCGGAGCGGATTTTTGGTATGCCGATGCGCACCCGCATTGTGTATTTTTTGCACGATGAGCTTCTGCTGTGCGGCCCCGAGCTGGAGGCGGATCGCGTGGAGCGTATTGTGCGTGAGGGCGCTGCGGAGGCGGCGCGTCTGCTGTTCGGTCGGGTGCCAGTTGATTTTCCAGTGTCGGTGGCGCGGGTGCGCAACTACGCAGACGGTAAGTAACCAGCGGTAAATAATCAGCGGCATATAGGCGGCACCGTGCAACAAAAAATAGGGGCGGCGGGTAGCTTCGTTCAAGCTACCTGCCGCCCCTATCTGCACCCTATATCCGCTGGTCAGGCGTTTATTCTGCGAAGAGCTTTACTCCTCGTAGCCGGGTGCCGTGCGCATCTTTTTTGCTGATCCCAGGGCACGGTCCAGCCGAGCGAGTCGAAGATCCGGTCCAGCAGAATCGCGGTGAATCCCCAGACGGTGAACTCTTCACCGCCGGGCATGCGCACCTCGAAGGCGGGAGTGCGGTGTGAGGTGCGGCCTCGTTTGACGTAGGCGGTGTGCCGGTTGGCGGGGTTGAGCAGGTCACGCACGGGCACGCGGGCGATGAGCGCGGACTCGTTGTGGTCAACGACTTCGACAGGGCACGGGGCTGTTCCACCAGCCGATGACGGGGGTGACCATGAAGTTGCTGATGGGTAGCGGCAGGGTGTGCAGCTGGCCGAGGATCTGCACGCCGGCGGGGTCGAGCCCGGTTTCTTCGACCGCCTCGCGCAGGGCGGCGATGTGGGCGACGGGTTCGCCGGTGGTTTCGGCGAGCGCATAGTCTTCGGGGTCGATTTTGCCGCCGGGGAAGGCGGGCTGACCGGCGTGTGAGCGCAGGGTTGCGGCACGTACGAGGAGCAGTACATCCAGGTCGGCGCTGACGTTTTCGGGGCAGCCGTCAAATTCGCCGGTGGAGGGCGAGTTGTCGAGCACTCCGAAGAGGATCAGCACGGCGGCTTCTTTGCTCAGGGGGCTGGCGGGTGCGCTGCGCAGTAGGGCTTGGACGTCAAATTCCACGCCGCCCTCTGCGAGAGCCGCCAGTGCCTGCTGGGCGGGGTGCTGCGCCTCCTGCTGGGACGTGTTTTCGCTCATCTGTGTACCTCTCTTCTGCGCGGCTACATTCCGGTTCGGCTCAGTCGCCGTTAGGCGCTGAGCGGGTAGCCTTCTGCCATGAGTTCGCGGCGGGTTGCGCCCTGCAGGAATCGCAGGTGCAGGTCTTCTCGGCCGGGTGCCATTTCGTATTTCATGAGTTTACGTGCTGCTTGTTCGTTCGTCTCCCCGGCGCCGTAGGACGGGCAGAGGTCGGCGACGGGGCATACGCCGCAGGCGGGCTTTTTGGCGTGGCAGATGCGGCGGCCGTGGTAGACCATGCGGTGTGAGAAGAGCGTCCAGTCTTTGCGTTCGATGAGTTCGGCGACGTCTTTTTCGACCGTCTCGGGGGCGTCGGCGGTGGTGAATCCCATGCGGCGGGCGAGGCGTCCCGAAGTGGGTGTCGACGGTCAGTCCGGGCACGTCGAAGGCGTTTCCGAGGACGACGTTTGCGGTTTTGCGGCCGACTCCGGCGAGTTCTACGAGCTCTTCGAGGGTTGAGGGAACCTGCCCGTTGTGGCGTTCGACGAGCTGCTGGGAGAGGGTGACGATGGAGCGTGCCTTGGCGCGGTAGAAGCCGAGGGACTGAATGTAGGGTTCGACCTCTTCGGGCGCGTGCGGAGGCGAGCGCGGCGGCGTCCGGGGTAGCGTGCGAAGAGCGCACCGGTGACGGAGTTGACGCGCACGTCGGTGGTTTGTGCCGAGAGCACGGTGGCGATGAGCAGTTCGAAGGGGTTGTCGAAGTCGAGTTCTGCGACGGCGTAGGGGTAGGTTTCGCCGAGGATGCGGTTGATTTTGCGGGCGCGGCGCACGGTGGCGAGGTGGCTTTCGGGTGCGCGGGCATTGAGGCGGCGTGCGGCGGCTGCGGCTTTGAATTCGGGAACGAATCGGATTTGTAGGAGCGATTCGGCGTTCTCTGCCGCGTTGTTCTCAGCCGCGTTATTTTCTGCCGCGGTGTTCTCTACTTCGGTGCGGGTGGCGTTCTCGGTCATAGCGCGAGGGTACCGGGCTTGGGCGTGTGGGCGGTAGCGAGGTTCACCGTACTTGGCCCGCTTCTCATCATTTTCTGGGCAGTTCGCGCCGGCTAGCGCTCAGCGGGCGCCGGCTGTGCCACACTGGTTTTATGTCAGATACGATTTTTGTGCTTAATGGACCGAATTTGAACCTGCTTGGGCAGCGCCGCCCCGAGGTGTACGGCTACACCACTCTGCACGATATTGAGCGTATGGTGCGTGAGCGCGCGGCGGATCATGGTTTTGATGTTGAGTTTATGCAGTCGAATCATGAGGGTGCGCTGGTGGATGAGATTCAGCGTGCTCGTACTCGTGGCGCGGCGATTATTATCAACCCGGCGGCGTACACGCACACGTCGGTGGCGCTGCACGATGCGCTGGAGGCGGCTGAGCTTCCGGTGGTTGAGGTGCACCTGTCGAATGTGCATCGCCGCGAGGAGTTCCGCCATCATTCGTTTGTGTCGCCGCAGGCTACCGCGGTGATTGCCGGTGCGGGTGCGTACGGCTACGTCATGGCGGTTGATTTCCTGGCGCAGCATTTGGCGGAATACCAGCGCAGCATTTGGTGAAATAGCCCAGCGCTTCGCGGAATAACAGCGCGCCGCCTCCTTTCGTTAAATAGTTCAGGCTCCCATTCCTCGTGTGAGGGGGGAGCCTGAACTTTTATCGCTATTTAGCGCTAGTTACTTGCGGCAGGTGCCGGTGGAGACTGCGGCGGTGTTGTCGCCGCCTTCGGCCAGTGCCTGCTTGAGGGTGCTTGCGGTGATGGCGTAGCCGGTCTGGCCGGTGGTTGCCCTACCGAAGATCACGCCGACCACGTTGCCGTTTTCGTCGAGGACGGGACCGCCGGAGTTGCCGTGCTGCACGTCGGCTGCCAGCTGGTAGACCTGGCGCATGGCGTTGGCGCGGCCGGTGTCGGCGTCGATGGTCTGGGTGTTGCCGATGCCCTGCACGGTGGCGGGCAGTGCCTTGAACGGGCCGCCCTTGGGGTAGCCCATGAAGGTTACGAGGCTACCTGCGGTGGCGTTGGTGCCGATGGTCAGCGGTTCGAGCGGCAGCTTGGGACACGCTGATGAAGGCGAGGTCCTGTTCGGTGTCCATGTAGACGACGGTGCCGGGCCAGGTGCGACCGCGGGAGTCCTGCACGACCGGGGAGGTCACGCCGGCGACCACGTGGGCGTTGGTGACGACCAGGCCGTTGTCCGCCACGAAGCCGGAGCCGGTGGAGGTGTAGCCGCACTGCTCTGCGGCGCCCAGAATCTCAACCACGGAGGCTGCCGCCCTGGTCCAGTGCCGCGGATTCTACGGTCTCGGGTGGGGGCGCTGGTTTCGGGGGCGATGAGCTGGCTGACTTCCGGAATGGTTCCGAAGGCGAGCACGTCATTGCGTACCGTGTTGATGCGGTCCTTGACGACCTCGGGGGTGGATGCGACCATCCAGGAGAGGGTCTTGGAGTCGCTGAGCGCAGTGTTGAGCTGCGGGATGGGCACGGTGCGCATGGAGATGGTCAGCACGACCATGACCAGGGCGCAGGCGGCGAGGTTCAGCACGCCGCCGAAGAAGCGTTCTACGCCCTTGAGCGGGGTGATGTCGGTGACGCGGCGGATGGTGCGTCCGGCAACGAGGCCGAGCCACTGTCCGATGGTCAGGCAGATGACGAGCACACCGACGGCGGTAATGAGGCTCCACTGGGATCCCACGGATGCCACGGCGAGGGGCACGAGCCAGGCTGCGGCGCAGACGCCCAGACCCAGGCCGAGGAAGGTTCCGAGAGTGGTGAAGAATCCGCTGCGGACTCCGGCGAGGAAGTAGAGCAGCAGAATGATGGGGATAGCAATATCAAGCAGGTTGATGCCAGTCGTCACGACTAATTGCCTCCTTGGTGGGTAGAAATGGTCACGGTGTGCCCATTGTGGTTGGTGCGGGCTGTGCCCGGTGAGTGTGGCGGCGCGTTAACACCCAGTGGTGGATGCGGCGGGCTTGTGTTCCCGGGGTTTTTGGGCTCGGGTTTCTGCCTCGTCGCATCGTACCGTGTGTGGAGGCGGTGCGCCTCCTGGTCGTGAGGGTGTCTGCGTGCTTGGTACCGAAAAAAGTACACACCTGAATGCCTGATATTAGGTGCTGAACCTGTGGGTAAGCTTTGAATTTTCTCGGAAGAAATAACTTTTGCTGTAAAGCTCGCCCTATCGGAATGCACAAACAGCTTTTTTAGGGTACGCTCATATCAGTTGAATATGTCACACTAGCTTGAGCCTTCTCACATTTCAGATGTTGAGACGCATGGCACCGGTTCGGGCTCACTCACTGAACATTTACGAGCTTCGGCTCATCACCTCACATCTAGGAGAACTTTATGGATCTCGAGATCCTCCGTCGTACCCCTCTCTTTGCTAACCTCGACGACGCAGCTTTCGCTCTGCTGACCGATGACATTCAGGAGATTGACCTCTCCCGCAACGCTGTCCTTTCTACGAGGGTGACCAGGACGATCAGCTCTTCGCTGTGCTCTCCGGTAAGGTCAAGCTGGGCCGTACCGCCGCTGACGGCCGCGAGAACATGGTCGCGATTATGGGTCCCGGTGATGTTTTCGGCGAGATGGCTCTCTTCGACCCCTCGCCCCGTTCGACCAACGCTGTGGCTGTTTCTGAGACCCGCTTGGCTGCCATCAAGCACGAGTCCTTCAAGCGCGCACAGCAGCTGGATCCCTCGATTTCCGATCAGGTCATTAAGACTCTGGCTCGCCGCCTGCGCCACGCTAACGAGGCACTGGCTGACCTGGTCTTCTCCGACGTTCCCGGCCGCCTCGCTAAGGCACTGCTGGACCTGGCTGACCGCTTCGGCCGCCCCGCAACCGACGGCGTGCTCGTTGCTCACGAGCTGACTCAGGAAGAGCTGGCACAGCTGGTTGGCGCATCCCGCGAGACCGTGAACAAGGCTCTTGCCGAGTTCGTTTCTCGCGGCTGGATCCGCCTGGAGGCACGCGCAGTTGTCATTCTGGACCTGCCCCGCCTGCGCCAGCGTTCCCGCTAAGGTCTCTTTGAGTTAGGGCATTCTAGGACGCCCTCGCTAAAAGACGCACGACTTAAATAAATCAGGAGCCATTTCCCTCTGCATGGGGAAACGGCTCCTGATTTCTTTAAGGCTTCATCTCGAAAGCAAGTGTAGGCGGCAGCTCGCTAGAGCACGCCCATTGCGCCGGTGTACATGGAACCGGTCGTAGCCGGAACCACCTCAGTGAAGGAGAGCATACACGCACCGTTGTGGGTGACGAGCACGGGCTTCTTCACCTCAATCTTGCGGCGCTTCGACAGCCACGCCACGGAGGTCTGAGCCTTCGCCAGCGATTCGAGCAGGCACATCACGCCAGGGGTGATGAGCTGGTCGAGGGTACGGCCCACAGTGTTGGGCTGGCCGATGCGGTCGCCCAGTTCACTGGTGTCCTTGGCTTCGAGCAGTTCACGCACGTTCAGCCAGTCACCCCACACGCCCTTACCGAGCAGCAGCTTCGGGTCCTGACCGACGGGCAACGCCGTGGTGAAGTAGGCGATATCGTAGCGCTTGAGGAAGAAGTCCGGCGACTGCCAACGCGCGACCGGGCGCAACAGGTCGGCGCGCACGCTCAGACCACTGGAGGTCAAGAAGTTAGAGAAGCTCTTGTCCTGCTCGGCAACCGCTTCACGCCACGCCATGAGCTCGGGGGTGCTGGAGCGTTCCACCACGTCCTGATCGTCCTCGCCAGCGAGCAGAATGCCGGTCTCTTCGAAGGACTCACGCACGGCAGCCATGACGCTGCGGCGTGCCTGAGTTACGTCAGAGAAGTGGAACTGCTCTTCCCAGTATTCGGCACCGGGGCCGACCCAGGATGCAGACTCATCATCACCGGGAAGAGCCGTACCACCGGGGAAAGCCACCACACCCAGCGGAGAGGTGCCGGGGCGGTAGGTCAGAATCGTTTCGAGGCCGTTGTCACCATCGCGCACAAAAATGACGGATGCCGCCTGGCGCATCGTGCAACCGGTCGCACCTTCGTTACCGCCTTCACGCCAACTTTCGGCGGCGGTGCGCATGAACTCGGGAATAGTGTAGAGACGCTGGATGCAGGAGGTTCGCGGGTTAGCCGCAGACTGGCGGCCGGTAAACATGCGGGGGCGCTCCACGCCTTCAGCCGGGGTGGGGGTGCCGAAGCGGCGTTCCTGCACCGGCTGGGGTAGAGTCTTGATATCCTGCGATTCGCCGGATCCGTGACCGTCGATACCGTTCACCGTCTTTTGGGTGCCACTTTGTGCTGCCCGCTGAGCCTGGGCAGCACGAATAGCAGACAGCGGCAGCGCGCCGGTGTACAGATTAGACATATTCAACAATGATCTCGACCTCTACGGGCGAGTCCAGGGGAAGAACGGGAACACCCACGGCGGAGCGGGCATGCTGGCCTGCCTCGCCGAAGATTTCGCCGAGCAGTTCGGAGGCGCCGTTAATGACAGCGGGCTGAGCGGTGAAGTTCACCTCGGATGCCACGAAGCCAACAACCTTCACGACGCGCTGCACGCGGTCCAGGTCGCCAATGACGGACTTGACCGCCGCCAGGGCGTTGAGCAGGCTGATACCCGCGTACTTCTTCGCATTCTCGGGGGTCACGAAGCCTTCAGCGCCGGAGTCGGAAACCTTACCGGTTTCGGGCAGGGCACCGTCGACGAAGGGCAGCTGACCGGAGGTGTACACGTAGGAGCCGGACGTAACAGCCGGAACGTAGGCTGCAACGGGGGCGGGTGCTGCGGGCAGTTCGTAACCGAGTTCGCGGATACGTGCTTCAATACGGGATTCAGTCATGATTACTCCAGAAGGATGGCGGGTGCTGGCACCCAAACGGTGATAGGGGAAATGCTGTAAATCTAAACGCTACTGATATTCAGGCAGCTGTTAAATGGCTAACCGGCGGTCTTCCTCATCTATTCCCGCGCTCCCCTAGTTATAGGAGGGCCGGGATAGCGAGGTGACCGCCGGGTACGCTGCTCTTAGTCAGCCTTCTCGCGCTTAAAGTAGGCGATGGGGTTGCCCTGAGTCGGAGCGACCATGTTCGACGCGGGGGTTGCACCAGCAGGTGCGGATGCGCCGGGGAGAACGGTTACGAGCTCCCAGCCGTCTTCACCCCAGTTGTCGAGGATTGCCTTGGTCGTGTGGATCATCAGCGGTACAGTTGCGTATTCCCATTTCTTCATACCCTCTAGACTAGCTTTCAGGGTCGAATAAGTAAAAGGGATTTACTATGGTTTCGGTCAATGTCCGGCGCTTTTGGGGGCTTTATTCTCAGGGCTGAGGCGCCCACCTCCCTGTGGGGTGGCGAGACGGGCTTTCTCTCACAGCTTCATGGGATAAACTGAATGAATGGCTTCATCTAAGAAAACCCGTGCGCGTCGCCGCCCGGGAGATTTTTTGCAGTTCCTCGCGTTCAGCGTGATTGCCGGTTTCCTCGCGGCAATTATTGTCGTACCCCCGGCAGTGAGTGCCGGTATGGTCGCGAACGCGTCGATGTCATGGTTCCAGGACCTTCCTGACGACATTGCCGATGGCATCTCCTCCCGTCCTTCTACTATTTACGCTGCTGACGGCAAGACCGAAATCGCAACCTTCTTTGAAGAGAACCGTGAACCGGTCAAGCTGGATCAGATTTCTCAGCACATGAAGGACGCTATCGTTTCGGTGGAGGACCGTGATTTCTACAATCACGGTGCTGTCTCCGCTATCGGTATCGGTCGTGCGTTCTTGAACAACATCATTAACTCCAACAGCGGCCGCCGCCAGGGTGCATCTACCCTGACCCAGCAGTACGTTAACAACCTCATTGTTGACTCCGCTGTGGCTCGTGGTGAGGACGCAACCGCGACCCTGAACGGTAACAAGACCTACGCCGCAAAGATTCGCGAGATGAAGCTTGCGATTTCTATGGAGCAGAACAAGTCCAAGGACGAAATCCTTGAAGGCTACCTGAACATCGTGAACCTTGGTGGTTCGAACTACGGTGTTGAGGCTGCTGCACAGTACTACTGGGGTATTTCCGCTAAGGACCTGAACGTGGCTCAGTCCGCGCTTCTTGCCGGTCTGGTGCAGGCACCGAACGTGTACGATCCGACCGTGAACCCCGAGCTCGCCCGTGAACGCCGCGACATCGTTCTGGGCACTATGCTCCGCGACGGCAAGATTTCCGACAAGGAATACAGCGACGCCATCGCCAGCGACATTAAGCTCAACGTCCACACCAAGTCCCAGGGTTGCTCCCTGGCAGGCGACAAGGCGTTCTTCTGCCGTTACGTGGTCAACTACCTGCTGCAGGATGAGTCCCTCGGCGCAACCGCTGAGCTGCGTAACACCGCTATCAAGCGTGGCGGCCTGAAAGATCGATCACCACCCTCAACCCCGAGGCTCAGACCGCGGCTAAGCAGGCAGTGGACTCCACCCAGCCGGCAGCAACCAACTGGAACGACGTGAACTCCGCCCTGACCAGTGTTGAGCCCGGTACCGGTCGCGTCATCGCGATGGCACAGAACACCGAGCTCGGCACCCCGGCTGACGCAAACGACCATTCCAAGACCGAGTACAACTACAACGTTGATAGCGCCTACGGTGGTACCCGCGGCTTCCAGCCCGGTTCGACGTTCAAACCGATTATTCTGGCTCAGTGGCTCATCAGCGGCACGCGGCGCTAACGCTACCGTGAACGGTACCCAGCTGTTCTGGCCCACCAGCTTCGGCTGGAACGCCAAGTGCTACGACGGCGGTAAGTACTACTACACCGGTCAGCCGAACGGCTGGTCCTATAAGAACGCAGTCAACGGCGGTCTGACCTACGGTACCGCTGCGTACGGTATTCGCCAGTCGTTGAACTCGTACCTGTACGGCATGCTCTCCCAGATTGACCTGTGCGATGTGCACGACCTGTCCATCAAGATGCACGCCCTGGACGGTACCGGCGAACCGCTGCACAGCATCCCCGACCTGGGTACCAACATTGGTGGTACCAAGTACGGTATCTCCCCGCTGACCAGCGCATCCATGTACGCTATCTTCGCTTCTGAGGGTAAGTACTGCACCCCGCGCCCCATCGAGAAGATCACCAAGACCAACGGTGAAACGATGAAGGAATACCAGAACCAGTGCGAGCAGGTCCTGGATCCGGACATCGCGAACGGTGTCAGCTGGGTTCTGAAGGGCGTTATCCAGCCTGGCGGTTCCGCTTCTCAGCGCGGTATTGGTCTGCCGAACGGTTCGGCTGCGAAGACCGGTACGAACGATAACTCCTCCCAGACCTGGCAGGTTGGCTACACTCGTGGCCTGTCCACCGCGTCTTGGGTTGGTTCTAACAACCTCGGCTTCCGCTCCCTGAACGGTGTGGGCATTAACGGTCGAGTCCTCGAGTACGTCGATGGTGCAACCTACGCGGGTGCACAGTGGCAGTCGTTCATGAAGACGATCGCACCGAAGTACAACACGAAGGACTTCACCGCCCCCAGCGATAAGATTCTGTCGTACAGCTAGAATCACAGCTCACCAGCTGAAGCCTGAAAGGCGATTGATAATGTGTGAAAACGCTGTCAACGCCCGCGTCCCCGTGGCGGTCCCCGGCGCACGCGGCTCCTCCCCGCTCCTGAAGAAGGTAGCGGGGGCGGTAGCCGCCACTGCAGCCTTTGGGGGCCGCCACGGCGGCGTATGGGCACTTTATTGAGCTGAATAATTTTCAGCTCCGCACCGAGTCCCTGCCGGTGTTGCCCGCCGGGAGCCCCGACTTTAGGATTCTGCATATTTCGGATATGCACATGATTCCGGGCCAGCAGAAGAAGATTGACTTCATGCACTCGCTGGCTGCCCTGGAGCCGGATTTGGTGATGAACACGGGTGATAACCTCTCCCACGTGGACGGTATGGGCCCGCTGCTGGAGGCGCTCGACCCGCTCATGGACTTCCCCGGCGTGTTTGTGCCCGGCTCGAATTGCTATTTCGCGCCGGTTTTCAAGAACCCGGCGCGTTACCTGTGGCAGCCGCGCACCCCGCAGATGATTGAGGAAGGCTCGCGTGTAGCCCTGCCCATTGAGCGGATGCACGACGCCTTCGAGTCGCGCGGCTGGACAGGTCTAATCAATCGCTACGATACGCTGAATCTCAAGGGTCTGCGCCTGGAATTCTCCGGTGTGGATGACCCGCACCTGCGTTACGATGAGCACCCCGGATTCGCTCCCAGCGCCTTCGATGAGGGGGACGAGCCGAGCGTCCGTATCGGCGTGGCGCACGCCCCCTACATGCGCACCCTGCACCGCTTCGTGCAGGACGGTGCGCAGGCTATTTTTGCCGGTCATACGCACGGCGGTCAGGTCTGCCTACCCGGCGGTCACGCCCTGGTCAGCAACTGCGATTTGCCGCCTTCGCGTGCGAAGGGTGTCAGCGAGCAGTCCGGTATTCCGGTTCAGGTTTCTGCCGGTTTGGGCACCTCTCGTTTTGCGCCGGTCCGTCTGTTCTGCCCGCCGGAGGCAATCCTGGTGACCCTCACGGCTCGCGATAAGGGTGAAGCTGACGCTTCGAAAGGTGGCCGCCGCTAATGTCTGAGGCTTCTACAGCACGCACGACTAAGCGCCGCCGTAATCCCTTCTTGGAGACGGCGAGCGAACCGACCCCCGACCCGATCGACTACGCGCACGGTCAGCGTGCCCCACGCACCCTCGCCGCGTATGCGCGTCCGATTCGTGTGCGCTGGGGCGTGGGTCTGCTCGTGGCGTTCGGTGCCGGTGCCCTTGAGATTTCCATCCCGCAGATGTTGCAGATTATTGTGGATCATCTCTCGCAGAGCACCACCGAGAGCGCCATCTGGATTGCCGGCGGCCTGGTGCTTCTGCTGGGTATTGCGCATGCCTCCTTCATGTATTGGAGGCGCTGGCTGATTGTGGACCCGACCTCCACAATTGAGCTGTCCATGCGCATGAACTTCTTTGACCGCCTGCTCAGTGCCCCGCTTTCCCTGCTGGATCGTTGGCCCTCCGGTCAGTTGCTGACCCGCTCCATGAGCGATCTGGGGACGATTCGCCGTTGGTTGTCTTTCGGTATCGTTCAGATGCTGACTGTTGCGGTGATGTTCCTGGTCGGTGGCTTCTTCATGCTGCGTTCTTCGCCGTCTCTGGCGCTGGTGTTCGTGGTGACCGTGCCTATTCTGGTGCTGTCGCTGGTGAACTTCACCCGCAAGTACTACCGCGCTTCACATGAGATTCAGCAGATGACGGGCGACCTCTCCACCCGTATTGAGGAGTCGGTGCGCGGCATCCGCGTGATTAAGGCGCTGGGCCGCTCCCCCGAGCAGATTCAGGAATATTCCGAGTCGGTGGACGCCCTGCAGGTGCGCGAGTACGGCAGGTCGATGCTGGTGGCTCGTGTTGCCCTGTACCAGGGGCCTGATCGTGGGTGTCTCCACGGCGGTGGCGCTGGCTGTGGGCGCTTCGCAGGTTGCGGCGGGCACCTTGAGCCTGGGCGCGATGACCGCCTACTTTGCGGTGCAGACGACCGTGCTCAGCCACGTGACGCGCTCGACCGCGCTGATGTCTGCCTATTTGAGCTATAAAGGTGGCGTTGGAACGCCACAACGAGGTTATGGACGAGCCCGGCTTTGAGGCGGTGCCGCTGGTTCGTGGCTCCGCGGCTGTGTCTACGCCCGAGCATCCGCAGGGTGCTTCTGATTCGTCAACAGTAGCTGGAGTGTCTGCCGAGGGCGGCTCCGGGAAGGAAACTATGCAGTACCCCAGCGGTGGCGCAGTATCTGTCACTTTCGATCACGTTCAGTTCAGCTACGATGCTATCAAGGCGCTGGCGGAGGCTACCGCTGAGGCGAATTCTGAAGTTGCTTCTGAGGCGAAGGCACCCGAGGTTTCCGTGCTGAAGGACGTAGATTTCAAGGTCTTCCCGGGCGAGATTCTGGCGCTGGTGGGTGCAACCGGTAGCGGCAAGTCGACCGTGCTGTCGCTGGTTCCGCGTTTCTACGAGCCGACCTCCGGCTCCCTGCGTTTTGGCACCCGAGATACCGCCGACATGTCTATTGAGGAGGTGCGCGCCCAGACCGCGTTCGTCTTTGAGGAGGCGGTGCTCTTCTCCGGCACGGTCCGCGAGAACGTGCTGATGGGCGTTGCTGAACAGTACGAGCGCGGCACCGAGGATGAGGACTACCCCTGCCGCAGAAGAGCTGGAGGCGACCCTCCAGACCGCGCTGCAGCTGGCTGCGTGCGATTTTGTGGCGGAGCTTCCGCAGGGTCTGGATACCGTCATTGGTGAGGAGGGTCTGAGCCTTTCGGGTGGTCAGCGTCAGCGTCTGTCGTTGGCACGCGCTCTGGCGAAGCGTCCCCTCCGTGCTGCTGCTGGATGACCCGTTCTCGGCGCTGGATGTGAACACCGAGGAGCGTATTATTACGGGCCTGCGTGAGGGTCTGGACGGTCTGGGCGGCGCTACGACCCTGTTGACGGCGCACCGCCCCTCCACCGTGGCGTTGGCGGACCGCGTGCTGCTGATGGTTGATGGTGCCGTGGTCGCTGAGGGCACTCACGCTGAGCTGATGGACTCTTCGGAGCAGTACCGTCAGCTGATGACGATGGAGGAGGGCTAATGGCCCATCATCGTCCGGCGGAGCCGCGGGAGCAGATGAGTCCCGCAGGAGCGCGCGGAGACCCGTGAACGCTCGATGGCTCTGCTGCGCCAGATGTTGCGCCCGCACCGTGGGGCGTTGGCGCTATCGATCATTTCGGTGCTTTTGGTCTCGGGTTCCTCGGCGGTTGCGCCGATTCTGATTGCCCGCGTTTCTGGATAGTTCCATTGAGCCGCTCAAGCAGGGTGACGTTTCTCCCCTACTGACCCTGCTGGCGTTCTTTTGTGGTGGCTACCGCGGTGACCGCGATTTTTTCGTGGGTCAACGTGGCGTACACGGTGCGCGTGTCGCTGGGCGTGGTGGTGTACCTGCGTAAGCGGGTGTTCCGTCACGCGCAGTCGCTGAGCGTGTCGTTCCATGAGCGGTACACCTCGGGCAAGGTCATTTCGCGCCTGACCAGCGATATTGATACGGTCCGCAGCTTCTTGGACAGCGGCATCAGCCAGTTGGCGATTACCTTGCTGTCCATGGTGATTTCTGCGGTCGCTATTTTCCTTCTGGATTGGCGTATTGGCTCTGTTCATGCTGGTCATGGGCGTGCCGATTTACTTCTTGACGCGCTGGTTCCAGAAGGCTGCGGTGCCGGTTTTCCGCACGATGCGTACCGAGTCTGCGCATTTGACGAGCCGTTTTGTGGAGACTTTTACGGGTATCCGCGCGGTGAAGGCGTTTGGTGCGGAGGCGCAGATGCGTTCCGAGTACGCTGAGGCGTCGGAGCGTTACCGCCTTGCGGTGATGGATTCGATTAAGATTTTCGGCGTCTACTCGCCCGTGCTGATGCTTTTGGGCAATGTGTTTATTGCCGGTGCGTTAGTGCTGGGTGGTTATGCGGTGCTGGGCGGCACCATGCAGATCGGTACCCTGCTGGCGCTGGTGATTTACGCGAACCGTGTGTTTGAGCCGGTCATGCAGCTCTCTGAGTTCTACAACATGTTCCAGTCGGCGATGTCCGCGCTGGAGAAGCTGTCGTCGTTCTTGGCTGAGGAGCCGGAGGTTGCTGAGCCGGATCATCCGTATGAGCGCGCTGTAGAGTCTGCCGCCGAGTCTGCATCTAAGTCTAGTGCTGCTGAGGGCGCGTCCGGCACAGTTCAGGGCGCCCTGGTGGAGCTGGATTCGGCGGTCTTTGGGTACACGTCGGATCGTCACGCGTTGAAGGAGACGACCCTGCGCATCGAGCCGGGTACGACCGTGGCGCTGGTGGGTGCTACGGGTGCCGGTAAGTCGACTATCGCTAAGCTGGTGGCTCGTTTCTACGATGTCTCAGCCGGTCAGGTGCGTATTGACGGCGTGGATGTCCGCCAGCTGGCGGATGCGCAGCTGCGCCGTGAGGTGCTCATGCTGACCCAGGAGGTGTTCCTGTTCTCCGCGTCGATTCTGGAGAATATCCGCATGGGTAACCCGCAGGCATCCGATGAGCAGGTGAAGGCTGCCGCGAAGGCGGTGGGCGCTGATGCGTTCATTGAGCGTCTGCGTGACGGCTACGAATCACAGCTGGGTCGCGGCGGTATTACCCTGTCGGCGGGTCAGCGTCAGCTGGTGTCCTTTGCTCGCGTGTTCTTGGCGAATCCGCGGGTGCTGATTCTGGATGAGGCGACGGCTTCGCTGGACATTCCGAGTGAGCGCGCGGTGCAGGCGGCGCTGCGAACCGTGTTGGCGGGGCGTACGGCGCTGGTGATTGCGCATCGCCTCTCGACGGTTCTGGGCGCTGATCGTGTGCTGGTGATTCATGAGGGCTCCGTGGTGGAGGATGGCTCCCCGCAGCAGCTGATTGCCTCCGGTGGTCGTTTTGCGGCGATGTACGCCTCCTGGGATGAGCTGAATCAGGTTCAGGAGGCTGACGCTTAGGCGCCTCTGAGTCGCCCCAATATCCCGTGGCGTGCCGCTGTGTTGCGTTCTGAATTTTTTTGGGTTATCCTAGGTGAGTTGCCTACGGTATTTGCTGATAGGTCAACATCGGGATGTGGCGCAGCTTGGTAGCGCGCGTCGTTCGGGACGACGAGGTCGCAGGTTCAAATCCTGTCATCCCGACAGTTAGCCCCGGTCCACTGGACCGGGGCTTTGTCGTACCCGCATTTTCTGTTGCAGGCTCCTAGTCAGATTCCTAGTCAGACTCTGGCGCAGATTCTGTTGCAGATGTTGAGTATATAGAGGCGACCCTCTACCCGCGCAGGAACGTGGGGAGGGGGTCGCTTTTTGTTGAGTTCAGATTCGGCTAGCCGCGCCCGGAGATGAGGGCGAGAATCGCCTCCAGGGGGCCGCGTCCGGCGATGGAGCGCGCCATGCGCGACCAGAGGGTGCAGAAGCCCAGGGCGATTGCGGCGCCGAGCAGCAGGAAGACGCTCCAGTACACGGCGGTGCCCCAACCTCCGGTGGCGATGTAGTGCTCGCCCGCGGTGAGAGCCTTGACGGTGGGCCCTGCGTAGATGATGATTCCGCTCAGCACAATGGATGCGCTCAGCGACATCTGGCCCAGGCGGGCGATCGGGGTGAGCATTCCCGCCTGTGCGGAGAGCAGTCGCGCACATTCTGCCCAGAAGTACAGGGTTGCCGCCAGGTTTAGGGTGAGCAGCACCTGCGGGCTGTTGAGGAAGCCGAGCTCGGTGTAGGGGTTGAAGGTGCGGTAGACGGCGAGCGCCAGCACGGCGAGTACTACGGGGATTGCGAGCTTTGCCTGCAGGTTGTCGTAGAGGCGCACGAGCACGATGCCCAGGCACAGGACCCAGATGAGCTGTGCACTCTGAGCGTGGTTGACGCCGTGGCTTGCGAGGAACGGCAGCTGCACGGCGGTCCACGCATCTGCCTGGGCGGCTACGTCCATGAGGAGGGTGTAGGTCCAGGTGATGAAGGGGCTGGTGACCACCGCCAGCACGGCGACCGCCCACAGGGGCAGGTGCACGATGAATAGGGTTAGCAGGGTGAGCAGCGCCAGGTGCACGAGCATGTCGAAGGGCAGGGAATATGCGAAGCCCTGCGCCGGTACGGTCACGCCGGCTTGCGGCAGGTAGGTGGCACCCTGCATGAGTGCCACGCCCAGCAGAAGCAGCGCAAGGAATCGCACGATGGTTCCGGCGAAGAGTTGTGGGAAGTTCGCGGTGCGTGCGTAGCGCCAGGCGGCTGCGCCCAGGATCGCGGCGAAGAGCGGCTCTGCCGGTACGAGGGTCTGCGGGATCCAGAACGTCCAGGACACCGGGATCAGCTGCAGCCAGTATCCGAAGGGGATGAGCAGGCTGAGCACGGCGAAGGCGCGGGCTAGGTCGAGCCCGAGGTCGCGTCGGGTTCCTCCGAGGGAGGCGGCGCGTGCCCCGCTGCTGACGGTGGGGATGGGTTGAGTGCGCCCTGCTGCCATGTCCTCGCTCCTTGTAGTGCCGTGTTTGAGAGTCTGTGCGCCCTGCCAGGGTTGTGTGCCCTGCTAGGGGATGTGCGTTGCCAGGGTATTGCCTACCCGGTGGTGTGTGCCGGATGCGCTGGCATAGGTGTTAAGTGTAACGGTGGAAGCTGTGTCTGCTCGGGTGGTGGCGCGGAGGTTTTGCTCTCATACCGTGTCTCTGTCGGCTGCTGGCTGGAGCTTCTTGCCCTGTTGGTGATGTTCAAGTGTTGTTGCACGAGGTTAGGTGTGTACCATTGGTACGTTCTTAAAGGTGGGGCAATCCCGCGGGAGCATGATTTCGCTCCTTTTACTGTCCCAAACGCGCCCCACCTGCACACACCACGTTGAGGTTTTATGTTTTCGACTTTTTCCCCGCTTTTCTTGACGGATTTGGGGGCGTCTGGTGCTCTTCTTGCTTCGGGTACGACTCTGTCGGAAGGGTCGAGCCACGATAGCGGCCAGTTTGTGTCCATTTTCTGGATTACGTTGGTTGCGTTGCTGTCGCCGATTCTTTCGCGGCTGACGGGTAAGAAGATCCCGGATGTGGTTTTCCTGCTCATTTTTGGTCTGCTGATTGGCCCCAATATGCTCAACCTTGCCAGCAGTGAGGGCGGTATCCCGCTGCTGAAGGAGCTGGGCTTGGGCATGCTCTTTTTGATTGCGGGCTTTGAGATTAACGTGTCGTCGTTGCGTAGCCGTCAGGGTTATAGCGCTATTGCCACGTGGGTGGTGTGCTTTGCTCTGGGCATGACGGGTGCGGCGGTTATTACGTCGTTCTCGCATGAGCTGAATACGTATATTGCGGTGGGCGTGGCGTTGAGTTCCACGGCCTTGGGCACGCTATTGCCGATGTTGAAGTCTCACGGTGCTGCCGGTACGCCGGTGGGTAATGCGGTGCTGGTGCACGGTGCGGTGGGTGAGCTTCTGCCGATTTTCGCTATTTCGCTGCTGCTGTCTTCGCGTTCGCCGGGCATGGCGATCGTGGTGTTGCTGGCGTTTATGGTGGTGGCGGTGATTGTGGCGTTGATTCCGCATCGTCTGTTTGCGCATGTGCCGGGTCTGCGTCAGATTATGGCTGCGGAGGCGAATACGACCGGTCAGACGGTTCTGCGTCTTGCGATGTTCCTGCTGGCGACCCTGATCATGTGCACTGCCCTCTTTGATTTGGATGCGGTGCTCGGTGCCTTTGCGGCGGGCCTGATTTCTGCGTACCCTGACCCCTCCAGCGGCTTTGCATATGATGACTCGCCGCCTTGAGGTGGTTGGTTTTACGTTCATGATTCCGCTGTTCTTCGTGGTCAGCGGTATGGGCATTGATGTCTCTGCTGTGGTGGCTAAGCCTTTGGGTCTGCTTGCCGTGGTGGTGGGTATTCTGCTGTGCCGCGGCGTTCCGGTTCTTTTGGCGGAGCATTTCTTCGATACCCGTTCGGGGTTGACTACTCGCGCGCAGAAGGCGCAGTTGGCGTTGTATTCGGCTGCGGGTCTGCCGATTATTGTGGCGGTGACAGAGGTTGCGACCAGTTCGGATCTTTTGGAGGAGTCCACGGCGTCGCTGCTGGTTGCCGGCGGCGCACTGACGGTTCTGCTGTTCCCGCTATGGGCGTTGGGTATTCGTCAGGCGTTTGGTTCTGGTCAGCCGGCGCAGCAGGCGCCGAGCCGTAAGGAGCAGATGAATGCGTTGAAGGCTCAGCGTAATGCTCAGACGAAGCTTGCCACAGGCATGATTCCGGTGGTTCGTTTGAAGTCCCAGCCTGGCTCCGAGCCCCAGCTTGATTCTGAGACCCAGCCCGATTCTGAGTCCCCGGCTGATGCTCAGCCCGGCTCTGCCGAGGCTACGGGCGCTTCCGCTGGTTCTAGCGTTGCGTCCCGAGCAGCCTCTCGGGCTGGGGCAAAGAAGCGTAAGGGTTCTGCGGAAAATACGGGTTCTGCAGAGATCTAGCAGCGGCTACGGTTGCGGTTCGACATTTCAAGATCGGGTACGAACCGGTTTGAGCGGGTACCCCGCTTACAGTCACCCCAACCTTATGTGGGATTGAATTTATAAAACCACACAATACCAGGCAGCTAAAGCCCTGCAAACCAACATGCATCCCACATATAGAATCAAAACCCACCGCATCCCTTCTTGAGGCTGCGGTGGGTTTTTTGCACCCGAAAGACCCTATAAACCGCGGAAAGATGAGAATCTTCCTTAAATTCGGATTTTTTATGCAAATATTACAGAACATGACGTGTCTTAGCTTTCACGACTGACACTTTGTCCTATAAAATTGAAAGCGGACAGGGAATTTCCCTAAAACACACATAAACCAACATACATACACAGAGTCGCTTCCGCCCCAGCGGGAGCTGGAGCACCTCCCCTCTCACACACGGGAGGTGCCCCTTTCGGGAGTATCCGCGACGATACCCCCGGCGGCTCCCAACCACGGAGGAGGATCATATGGGTCAGAAAGGTAATTATTTCTAACCTCGCATCTCAAGGCCTCGCACTGAATCCTAAAGATTGTCTGCACACACAGTCATTTCCGAAGGAAATATCATGCACCAATTACTCCTCACCGCGAGCACTGGTGGCGTAGAGCTGGACTTCCCGGCCTGGCTCCGAATTACGCACTTTATCAACTTCATTATGATGGGCTTCCTGATTCGTTCAGGTTGGGAAGTTCTCGCCTCTCATCCCCGCCTGTACTGGAACAACCACTGCACCCCGGGTTCTGAGTGGATTAAGTTCACCAAGGACAAGGTCCCTACCACCCCCGGCGCATTTACTGCGCGCGATGACCAGCGCACCCTGTCTCCCCTGATTTCTCTGCCCGGTAAAGCCCAGATTGGTCTGGGCCGCGCATGGCACGCACTGGTCACCGTCATCTGGATTGTTAACGGTCTGGTATATGTCTCCCTGCTGTTCCTGACCGGTCAGTGGCGCCGCATCGTCCCGACCAGCTGGGACATCATCCCGCAGGCGTGGGAATCCATCCAGATTTACTCTGGCTTCCAGATTCCCTCGATTGAGCACTTCCAGCCGTACGACGCTCTGCAGCAGATCATGTACTTCACCGTGGTGTTCATCGTGGCACCGCTGATGATTGCAACCGGCCCGATTATGAGCCCGGCATTCTGCGGCCGCTTCCCCGGCTACGTGCGCCTCTTCCGTAACCGCCAGACCGCACGTTCCATCCACTTCCTGGGCATGGCGTTCTACTGCGTCTTCACCGTCATTCACGTGGCGCTGGTGTTCGTGGTTCACCCCCAGTACAACATCGCCCACATGATGCTGAACAAGCCCTACAACGAGGTGGACGCAGCACAGTTCGCTCAGGCAGTCACCATGCTCATTGGCGGCATTGTCTTCGCTGTGGCGCTGTGGCTCTTCGCTTCGTACTGGTCCCTGCGCGACCTGCGATTCACCCAGACCTTCATTTGGGGTCTGACCCAGCCGATTCGTAACGTCCTGCTGGACCGTATCACCTCCCGTCAGGTGCAGAAGAAGACCTTCACCGATGCCGACATTTCGCCCTTCCACTGGGTCAACACTCGCCCGCCGACCGAGCGTGAGAGCACCGAGTGGAACCGCCTGAAGGAGCACGAGTTCGTTGACTACCGCCTCGAGCTGGGCGGCCTGGTGAAGGAATCCAAGTCCCTGAGCATTGACGAGCTCAAGCAGCTGGGCAAGGAAGTCAACATCACCATGCACACCTGCATGCAGGGTTGGACCGGCATCGCCAAGTGGGAGGGCGTGCGCCTGCGCGACGTTCTCGCACTGGTCGAGAAGACCGACGAGGCACGCTACGTTATGGTGACCTCCTTCGGCCACGTGGGCCACACCTACGACGGCCGCCCGACCGAACCCTACTACGAGTGCCTGGACATCTCCATGGCAATGGAAGATGAGACCATCCTGGCGTGGGGCATGAACGACAAGCCCCTGCCGGATGTGTACGGTGGCCCGCTCCGTCTGCGTGCGGACTCCATGCACGGCTACAAGATGGTCAAGTGGGTTCAGAAGATCGAGTGGATCAAGGACTACCACGATGTTGGCGATGGCCAGGGCGGTAGCCGTGAGGACTCCGGTCTGCAGCACTTCGACGCACGCGCCTAAGCACCCTCACGGGGCGCTACGACGCTAACCGTCGATACACCACCCTATAAAGCACAGAACGGTGGCGGGAAACATGGGCCCACCACCGTTCGCTTATCTTCTCCGCCGCTCTCTACTGCTCTGAAAGATGCAGAAGCCGAGAGGGCATAAAGAAACCGCCCGGGAGCCTTAGCTCTCGGGCGGTTTCTTTAGAGGTTCGCCTTCTGGCGCTGTACCTTAGGCGTCGTAGATGATGACGTCCAGGGTACGGGGGCCGTGCACGCCCTCCACGCGGATCAGCTCGATATCACTGGTTGCCGACGGACCGGAAATCATGGTCACGGGGCGGGTGTAGGTGATACGCTCGATCGACTCGGGAACCAGCTCCACCACGGTGGAACGGGGCACCACGCAGATGTGGTGGTCGGGCACCAGGGTGATGGCGCGGCGACCCTCATCGGGGTTGGTGTTCAAGAAGATCGTGCCGGTCTCTGCGCAGGAGACGGTCGAACCGGTCACCACAGCGTCAACTGCGTCCAGTTCCTTCAGGCTCAGGCAACCGGGCTTGAGGGTGCTACCGGAGTCGGTGACGCGCTTGCGGTCAGCGGTGTCAGCCGGCAGCCACTCCATGTTCAAGCCCTCGGGAACCACGTAAGTGGACTTTTCACCCAGGCGCTCTGCGATGATCTCGGAGATGTTCTCCTTGTTCGCGTGGAACACGTTTGCCTTGTAGTCAATGAGGCGGTCGACGAGCATCTCAATGGTCTGCTCTTCGTTCAGCTCGCTGACGCGGCGGTAGTTACGTACGGGCTCGGGGGCGACGGGTGCGTCAGCCAGGGACGAGCGGATACGTGCGAGGATATCTTCCTTAGCAGAGGACATTAGTTGTTCTCCTTAGCTTCACGGGCTTCCTGAGCAGCCTTAGCGTTTGCAGCCGCTTCAGCTGCCTTACCCTTGTTAGCCTCGATGAGGGCCTGAATGTCAACGCGCTGTGCGTTATCGCGTGCCGGAGCCTGACCCTTCTCCTTCTTCCACCAGTTGCGGAAGGATTCCTTGGGGGGCTCGGGGATGTCGCGGTAAGCGGTCCAGCCGCCGACGATACCGGGAACAGCGGTGATCTTGTGCTTGCGGCCGGTGATAAGGCGGGACATGGGCAGACCACGCTCTGCAATCGACATCATCTTGCCGGAGGTGAAGAGCTTCTTCGCACCGAGCATCATGCCGTCCATCTGCGAGAAGGGAGCCTTCTTGTTGCCCTCGAACTCGCGGATAGCGTGCTTGGACTCGACGTCCTTAGCGCGCAGGTGCACGAGGACCTCGGGGAAGTTAATCTTCACGGGGCAGACCTCGTAGCATGCGCCACAGAGGGAAGATGCGTACGGCAGGGAGTTGTTCTCTGCAGCCTCGATACCGGAGAGCTGCGGGGACAGGATCGCGCCGATGGGGCCCGGGTAGGTGGAGCCGTAGGCGTGACCGCCTGCGCGCTCGTACACGGGGCACACGTTCATGCAAGCGGAGCAACGGATGCAACGCAGTGCCTGGCGACCCAGCTCATCAGCCAGAACGGCGGTACGGCCGTTGTCGATGAGGATGACGTGCATGTTCTGCGGGCCGTCGCCGGGGGTCACACCGGTCCACATGGAGGTGTAGGGGTTCATGCGCTCACCGGTGGAGGAACGGGGCAGCAGCTGCAGGAATGCCTCGTAGTCCTGGAAGGTGGGCAGAATCTTCTCAATACCCATGAAGGTAATGAGGGTGTCGGGCAGGGTGAGGCACATACGGCCGTTACCTTCGGACTCCACGATGGTCAGGGTACCGGTCTCAGCAATACCGAAGTTGGTGCCGGAGACTGCCACGGTGGTGTTCAGGAACTTGTTGCGCAGACGGTTACGCGATGCCTCTGCCAGTTCTGCCGGCTCATCGGTGATGTCCGGGTTGATACCCTCAATTTCGCGCAGGAAGATGTCGCGGATTTCGCGGCGGTTGCGGTGAATTGCGGGCACCAGAATGTGGGAGGGGCGGTCGTGGCCGAGCTGGACGATTTCTTCCGCGAGGTCGGTCTCAATAGCGTTGATACCGTTTTCCTCGAGGAATTCGTTCAGGCCGGTCTCTGCGGTTGCCATGGACTTAATCTTGATGATTTCGTCCACGCCCTGCTCGCGAATCAGGTCCAGAGCGATCTGGTTTGCCTCGGTGGCGTTACGTGCCCAGTGCACGTGGCCGCCTGCGGCGGTGAAGTTACGCTCGAACTGCTCGAGCAGCTCGGGCAGGTTCGCCAGAACGTAGTTCTTGACGGACTCACCGGTGTTGCGCAGTTCCTGCCAGTCGGGCACCTCAGCGGTGACCTTGGCGCGCTTGTTACGAATCGCGTGGGTCACGAAGCGCAGGTTGGAGCGCAGCTGCTCGTTCTTGAGCTCTTCCTTCGCGTACTTGGGGAAGGGGGTTTCTTCGAAAATGTTGCCCTCGCCGTAGTGAACGACCTTGGGCATACCAAGCTGAATAGCGGTCATGAGGTCTTATCTTTCCTTAGGCGATTGAGAGCTCGACGCGCTCGGAGTTAATCTTGAGCGGGTTTTCCTTGGTGGATGCGAGGATCTCAGCGAAGTGGATGGTCTGAACGTCCGAGCCGCGACGCATCAGCGCACCGCCGATGTTCATCAGGCAGGAGCAGTCGCCGCCGGTACAGACGGAAGCACCGGTTGCTTCAACGTTGTCTGCCTTGTCGTTGACCATTGCGCCGGAGACGTCAGCGTTCTTGAAGGAGAAGGTACCACCGAAGCCGCAGCACTGGTCCATGCCCTCGAGCTGGGTGTACTTGATGCCTTCGACGGTGCGGACCAGGTCCTGCTGGCGGGTGCCCAGGCCGAGCATACGCATACCGTGGCAGGAGCTGTGGTAGGTGACGTGCTCGGGGAAGTAGGAGCCGAGCTGCTCGGCAGCGTTGGTGATGCCCAGGATGTCGATTAGCAGCTGGGAAAGCTCGAAGGTGCGGGAAGCAATCTGCTCTGCCTTCAGAGCCAGCGCTTCGTCGCCGCGGCTACGTGCGACCATTGCCTGCTGGTGACGCAGGGAAGCAACGCAGGAGCCGGAGGGTGCAACAGCTACGTCCCAGTCCCAGGAGTCGAAAGCTTCAACGTGGTTCTTGATGACTTCGTAACCGTCATCGAAGTAGCCGGAGTTGACGTGCATCTGAGAGCAGCAGGTCTGGTTCGGGGGGAAGACAACCTCGTGGCCCAGGCGCTCAAGAATTTCGACGGTGGCGCGTGCTACGCGGGGGTACATGCCGTCAACGATGCACGTGGAGAAGAGTGCAATGCGCATGACTTGTCCGTCCTTTCCTCTGTGTTCAGAGTTTCTCGGTCTCACCGCCTGCGTCTGGGGCAGGCGGGGCACAGTCCGAACAAGTTCGGTCTTCCAAAGAAGCGACTCAGATGTATTGAGTCGGGGAAGCTGGGCCGGATGGTTCCGGCTAATGTGCGCGCCCCAAGTGGAGGTGGGATGCGGTGGGATCAGAAACCGTGGTGATGTCTTTTATCTTTCTAGCCATTTAACACCGTTGGACGGCTTTTCTCTAGTTGGAATAGCACATACTTTCCTTGTTAAATAACCGGTTAGGTCGACCTGACCTTAAGGTATATTTCCCTACCTTCCGGTACATGTGACCTCATCTCCCATGCACCCCCCGTAAGACCCCTATATTCTTTTCGCAGATTGAACATTTATCAAACACACAGAAGTGGACCATAAACCCCCTAGAAATCCGCCGTTCTGAAGATTTTATGGTTGTTTTATGGGGCTTTTCCTTTTTAAAACAACATTCTTTTCGGGTATATGCGTCCAAATGAAGACTCTCCCCTGGGTAAACCAATGACCCATACACCCAACTCGTGATGTATCTGAAAATATTCGAGTTTCAGAACCTGGAATTAACTATCAGAACCGCAATATTTCGGCAGTTTCACTGGAAGCGAGCCCAGGTTCCGGTCGCCTTCCACAAAAATGAGTCAGGTCACTTTTGGTGAAACACCACATTATCCGGTACTCTTCTAAACATGCGATCAATGGTCTGACCACATCCCCATGCAGGGAACAATGACTCGTTCCCCACAGAATTATCTATGGTCTGACCACACACAAAACACACCCTGAACCAAAGGAGTTCCAGTGGAAACTTATACCGCTGTAACCAATGCAGTGGGAGGTAGCCTCGGCCTCAGCGCGCTCGTGGCAACCATTCCCCTCCTCACCTTCTTTGTGATGCTACTGGGCGTTAAGGCACGCGCTCACTGGTCCGCACTCGTGGCACTGGCAGCATCCATCCTCGTAGCAGCGCTGGGCTTCCACATGCCCGCTGACCTCGCCGGCCTGAGCGCCGTCCGCGGCGCCATCTACGGCCTGGTCATCTGCTGGGTGATTCTGGGCGCCATCTGGTTCTACCAGATCACCGTTCTCTCCGGTCGATTCGAAGACCTGCGCCGCGTCTTCGACCGCCTCGGCGGCGGCGACCTGCGCATCCAGGCTATCCTCATCGCATTCTGCTTCGGTGGTCTGCTCGAGGCACTGGCTGGCTTCGGCGCTCCCGTTGCAATTACCGCAACCATGATTCTGGCACTGGGCGTCAAGCCCCTCAAGGCTGCTATCACCGTTCTGCTCGCTAACACCGCACCCGTGGCATTCGGCGCGGTTGCTGTCCCGATTACCACCGCAGGTGAAGTCGGCGGCAAGGACCCACACGTTATCGCAACCATCGTTGGTCACCAGGCTCCGTTCCTGGCAATGCTCGTTCCGCTCATCCTGCTCGTCATCCTCGACGGCATGAAGGGCCTGAAGGACGCTTGGCTGCCCGCACTGGTCATCGGCGTTTCCTTCGCTATCGCACAGTGGGTCACCGCCGCTACCCCCGCATACAACCTGACCGACGTTGTTGCCTGCATCGTCTCCATGGGCGTTGCCGTGATCTTCCTGCAGTTCTGGAAGCCGCGCGGCGTCGCAGGCGTTCGTGAACGCTACGGTCTGCCCGCACAGGCTGAAGAGAAGGAAGCTCTGCCCGCCGTTCGCGTCTGGATGGCACTGCTGCCCTACGTCATCGTCGTTGCAATCTTCGGTGTTGCTAACCTGCACGCTGGCCTGAAGGCATGGCTGAAGAGCTTCGTCATCAAGATTGATATCCAGGCTCTGAGCTCCCGCCTCGTCACCGCTGACGGCAAGCCCGTCAAGGACGCTGTCTACAACTTCGCGTGGATGTCCAACCCCGGCACCCTGCTGATCATTTCCGGTCTGGTTGTTGCTGTGGTCTACTTCTTCTTCAACGAGAAGGGCCGCTACGCCTTCAAGTTCCCGGCAATCTTCACCGAGTTCGGTTCCGTTGTCTACCGCATGCGCTGGTCCATCCTGACCATTGCTTCGGTTCTGGCACTGGCATACGTCATGAACTTCTCCGGTCAGACCATTGCTATGGGTACCTTCCTGGCAGGCCTGGGCACCGTCTACGCGTTCCTCGCACCGGCTCTGGGCTGGATCGGTACCGCTGTGACCGGTTCGGACACCAGCGCGAACGCACTGTTCTCCAAGCTGCAGGTGTCTGCTGCTGAGAACCTGCAGCACGCAGGTATCCACGGCGCAACCCCCGAGCTCATGCTGGCTGCTAACACCACCGGTGGTGTGGTCGGTAAGATGATCTCCCCGCAGTCGCTGGCTATTGCTGCTACCTCCGTGGACATGGAAGGCAAGGAATCCGACATCCTCAAGGCTGTCCTCCCCTGGTCCTTCGCTATGCTCCTGTTCGTCTGCGTCCTGGTCTTCCTGCAGACCAACGTGCTGTCCTTCATGATTCCCTAATCTGAAGCTCAGGTTTTAGAGAGTTCCTGAAGCATCCGCTTCACGAACAGTAGGACATTCGCCCCGGTTTGACCGGAGGCCACAGCGGGGCGGCGTACCTTTCCGGTATCGCCGCCCCGCTTTTTATGCCCCTTATGACTCGATAGGTTGCCCCAATAGTTTGGGAGAACATGCTGAGTCGAGACTTCTTTTCGTTATCCGCCTCGTTATCAGGAGAGAGTATGCCTCGTTCTTTTGACGACACCCAGCCTGCAGAGGCGCCCCCTGCGGTTGAGCGCCAGCCGATTCTGGCGGACCGCAGCTACAGCATCATCCTGGAGACCTTTGAGCGGCGCCTGCGCCTGGGTGAGTTGCGTGTGGGCGATAAGCTCCCTTCCGAACGTGAGCTTGCCGCACGGCACGGCATTTCCCGCCCCTCGGTCCGTGAGGGCCTTCGGGTTTTGAACGCGTTGGGCCTGATTCGTTCCAGTACCGGTTCGGGACCGAAGTCGGGCGCGATTATCATTTCGGAGCCGTCGGATGCGCTCAGCTGGGCGTTGCGCATGCACATTGCGACCCGTAGCCTGCCGGTGAAGGACGTTGTCTCAACCCGCCTGCTGTTGGAGGGCCCCGCGGCACGTGCGGCAGCCGCAGCGCCGGACACCCCGGAGCGTGAAGCGGCGTTGGAGCGGGCGCGTGCGCATTTGGCGGAGATGGATGAGCAGATCAGCGATGAGCGCTTCCATTTCTGCGATACGCGTTTTCACTATGAGCTGTCGAAGCTTGGCGGCAATATTGTGCTTGATACGGTGATTGACTCTTTGCACATGGCGACAATGAGTTATGTGCAGGAGGCGGTTCCTTTCCTGAAGGATTGGGAGGCGGTCAAGCGCACGTTGCAGCAGCAGCATTACGGCATTATTGAGGCGATTGCCTCTCACGATGAGCAGGCAGCCTATGAGCGGGTGTGCGAGCACATTACGTGGTTTTATTCGCTGTCTGACCGTGCTGCGGAGGAGCGGGCGCGGCAGCATCCGGCGCGGGATATTCTGCACGAGGATTTATGCCACGAGAACATTCACGCCGGCTAGGATGTGCCACTCAACCTCATAACCCCACATAGCTAAAGGGCGGTACCCCGGAAGAATGACCTTCCGGGGCACCGCCCTTATGCGCCGAGCAATTATTTCAGCGGGGCAATTATTGCAGGAGCTCAAGCGGCTGAACCTTCGTTGCCGCGTAGGCGGGCAATGCACCCGCCACGATGCCCACACCCAAGCCGAGGAAAGGAATCCCTAGGATAAGGGGCGGCAGAGATAGCGCCCATCCGTTGAGAAGGCACACAACCCAGGAACCGAGAATACCGAGGATGAAGCCTCCAAGAGCGCCCAGGGCCCCGAGGAGAGCCGCCTCTGCAAGGAAGCTGACCGCCACATCTCGCCGTCCCAACCCTAATGCACGGTTAATGCCGATTTCCCGGCGGCGTTCCCAGACCGAAATCTGCATGGTCATCACAATGCCGAAGCTTGTCGAGACGATAAGAACCACCAGAATAATGGTCGTAAGAGCTCGGCTATCCTTCGTCAAGGAAGCACGAAGAGTCACCGGTGAAGGCGGAATCTCAATGTTTGTATCAACGGGGGCGCGCTGCGGATCGAGTACCTGCTTGAGCTGTTCCGCGACCGTATCTGCACTTCCTGGATTCACGATAACGTCCATACCGCGTTGCAGGGTGTGGGCTTGCGGCAAGAAAGTGGAGGTGGTCGGCAGGATAAGAGCGCTACTGAGAGCAGCGTTTGCCGCCGTCACGGATAATGCCGAGCACGTAAGCTCGCATTCCGTTGACCTCAATCATGTTCCGCCCGGGCTCAGTACTGACCCCTAGCTCTTTCGCGAGGGCAACACCCAGATAGACGGTAGGCTCACCGGGGCGTTCGCGGGCAGGCTCCGAAAAGTGCCCTTCGACAATGTGCGCGCCTCGTGCTTTCAAACCTGCTTCTGAAACAATTGCGAGGGGTGTCTGTTGGCCCTCATACCCCGGCCTGTTCACTTGTGGACGCGTCGTCTGCGTATCTACGGTGACTGTACCGGCAGCTTTGACCTCTGGAACTTGGTTAACGCGCCAGAGCAGTTCATCCTCCGGTATATCCCAGGTCTGCGGCTGGAGGCGCACACCGAGCCGGGTGGAATCGTAACTGGCCAGCTGCGAGCTCGTGTTGAGCGCTGACGACTCGCTGACGCCCACCAGCATAATGATGGTGGTTGTTCCCGCGAGCATCGCCAATACCGTGAGCAGGTTGCGGCGCCAACGGTGAACAACTGCAAGGAGAGCGTAGTGAAGGTTGTTCCTTAGCATCTATCCTCCCCTGACAACGGGTTCTTTGAGCGTTTGGTGGGCCGGTTCTTCGGGGCTAGCGAGTTCGGGGCTAACGAGCATCCCATCGACCATGTGCAACTGCCGGTCGCAGCGAGCCGCGATATCGGGTTCATGGGTGATGATGACCAGGCTTTGCTTCTCCGCACGGCCGGCGAGGAGCAGATCCAACACCTTGTGAGAGTTTTCAGTATCGAGGTTTCCTGTAGGCTCATCGCACAGCAGGATGCGCGGGGCGCAGGCTAACGCACGCGCAACCGCGACTCGTTGCTGTTCACCACCGGACATGTTGCGTGGAAGAACCTCCAGGCGGTGCCCCAAACCCACCTGTTCGAGTGCCTGCAACGCACGCTGATGTGCCTGACGGCCCGGTACGCCGCGCATCCGGAGGGTGTGGGCAATGTTCTCGGTGGCGTTCAGATGAGCGATAAGGTGGTACGCCTGAAAGACGAAAGCGATGTGCTCACGGCGTGCTACAGTTCGCTCGGCGTCGCTGGCGGTGCCCATGTTTTGGCCCAATATTTTCAGCTCACCTTCGGAGGGCTGATCGAGTAGCCCGATGATAGAGAGGAGCGTAGATTTTCCGCTTCCGGAGGCGCCGGTAATGGCCACTGATTCGCCTTCATGAATGCTGAGGGTCGCGTTTTTTAGCGCCCAGGTGGAGGGCGGGAAGAAACGCGCAATATTGTGGCACTCGATATTAGGTTTTGTGGCGGTAGCGCTCGTGGGGAGGGCACGTTCTGTCTCGTGATGAGGCATTTTAGCGCTCCTTCAGCTTCACGACGGTACCTGCCTTGAGTTCTGCAGCGGGGTTGACGAGCTCGCAGATTCCGGCGGAGCACACGCCAAGGGTGACGGGAACGCTCTGACCGTTATCCAGGGTGATGGAGTGCGTTCCGTTTTCTTCGGTTTTGACGGCGGCTTCAAGCACTGCGAGGGCGTTTTCAGCGCCTCGGTTGAGAGTGACGGTTGCTTGAAAACGTGTTGATGCCGTCGTGTTTTCCGGCAAGTCGATTGTGATGGGGTAGCGTTTCCGTGCGGTAGCTCCCGGTGCGGAGGTATCGCTGTTAGGTCGCGCGCTGTTCTGCGCACCGTTGGAGGCACCTGCGTTAGCGCCGCCGTCAGCGTTAGTTGAGCCTTCGGGTGTGAGGGCCGCGCCCAGGGTGCCTTCGAGCGAACTTCCGTTATCGGTAAGAATCTGGACTTTCTGTCCCTCAGCGAGTTCATTGCTGAGAGCGCTACCGTCCGCGGAGAGTACCAGACGGTATCCACCCGCGGATAGGGTGCACAGCGCCTGAGTTGAGGTTTGGCCTTTGGTGCCGCAGCTGTTGTCTACGGTGTATTCATTGCCGTCAGCGAAGAGGTATTCAGAGAGCGGCAGTGCGGTGCTGTAGCGTCCTTCTTCGGTTCGGTCAGTATCCCCGGGAGGGTAGTAGCCACGATCCAGGTAGAAACGGTAGACAGCGTTGGCGGTTGCTTCGCCGTAGTTTCCTTCCTCATCCCAGATACTGTAGCCAAGCGATTCTAGAGCCTCTTGGAGCTGTTTAACATCATCGCCGCGCGCGCCTACGGCAAGGTCGCGGTAGGCGGGAATACTACCCTTGAACGCAATGATGGGACGCTCGTTGATAGTGGTGATAATTGAGCCGTTACTCAGCTGGGTACCCGCCTTGGCACCGTCCCTGGTCACCACTCCTTGAGGGGTTCCCACGGTGTAGCTTCGAGCGGGTGACACGCTAACTTCTCCCGAGTAGGTGCGGGTAACAGTCTGCGTGCTGATTCGGGTTGTTAGTTGCGCGGCGCGGGACGGTTGCGCATTGGATTCAACATTGGTGCGTAGCCCCGTATTAAGTGCGTAGATGGAGAACCCGCCGGTGATGACGAGCAGAATGACGAGCACCGGAACCAGGTAGGCGCGTATGGTTGCCGTCGTGGCGGCGCGGCGGGGGTTTTCTGAACTCTGCTGCGTGTTCATGGGTTCACCTTTCTGCGGTGAAATATGGGGCGGGACTAGGGGTAATTGCTGAGGGTAACAACGTGGCGGGGGTTGAATAAAGGGGTGTATCCTCTGCTCTCATCCGCGGGTGAACGCGGTTGAGAGCAGAGGACCGGTAGAAAATTTTCGCTAGAAAATGTCCAACGAGGAATCAGCGTTTACTGGTTGCCGTTGGCTAGTTGCCGTTGACTAGAGCTGCGGCACGCTCCTGTGCCTGACGTTCAATATCGCGTACTTCAAGGATGAGCGGCTCATGCTCATTGAGCCAGGTCGCAGCCTTTTCGTAGTAGATATTCTGTGCCTTAGTCAGGATTCCAGTAGACTTTTGGCAGTTGTAGTCAGCATGAGCTAGGGATTGCTCTTCCGCATTGGCGGCGGCATTGGCTGCCTTATACTTACCCCAGGTTTTCTCTGCGTAGCTGGGAGCATCTCCGAAGTGCTGGATATCGGTGTATCCGCTTTCTTTCATGCATGCACCGTAGGTGGTGTCATTACGGTAGTATTTCCCCATTTCTTCTACTGCGTTATTTTTGGATCCACCCACGATGAGCTCGTTAATGAAGTTGATGTATTTGAGGTAGTTTTCTGCTGAGCCAAAGACAGCCTCTGCCGCACGTCCCAGGCATGAATCTGTTGCCATGCCGGTCTGGGAACCGTTACTCATCGTGATGGTAACGGTTTTGCTGTCTGCGGCTTGGGGGTCGCCTTGAAATGCTTTCCGATATGCCGGGTTTCCATCGCGGGTGCATTGCTGGAGCTAGCGTTGCCCTGCCGGGTGGATAAGTACCCTTGGGTGGCCGCTTCTTCGTTGGCGAAGTGGGCGTCACTCATCGCAAGTTCATGAACGGAGCTGCCGTCAATAATGTTCTGGCTACCGGAGTAGGTGAAGGACTTCTCACTCATGCACTTTTTGACCTCGTTGACGAGGGCCACGTTAATGTCCGGGGAGGGATTCTCGTAGCTTGCCAGGACATTGCGAATGTCTTGCTTAACTTCAACGGTGGTGGAGCAACTCGATACGCCCAGGCAACAGGCAATACCGATAAGGGCGAGGGGATGCGAAGGGCTTCTTTGCCATGGACTTCACCTTTCTCAAGCATCATTGATGGGCGAGAACCGGCAGTGATACGGGCGTATCGTGGATGCTATCTACAGACCAGCTATATGGTGTAAACCTGCGTTTTGCGGAGTAGAAGCATCAGTGAGCCGATTACTAAGCATGATAGAGGACAACCCCCCCCCGAACAATAGATACACAAGATGTATTTATGACGTATAGCACCTATAAGAATGCATGTAAAAGAGCTTATGGATTAAAGGGCGGTGCCCCGGAAGAATGACCTTCCGGGGCACCGCCCTTTAGCTATCTCAAAGACTTATTCGGTCCCGAAATATTGAGTTTAGAACTTCGTGCCGGTCAGACGCTCATACGCCTCAACGTAACGGGCACGAGTCTTCTCCACAACCTCCTCAGGCAGGTGCGGCACGTTATCCGAACCGTCCCAGCCCGCTTCCGGGGAACGCAGCCAGTCACGCACATACTGCTTATCAAAGCTCGGCTGAGCATGACCCGGCTCGTACTGCGTCGCATCCCAGAAACGCGAAGAGTCCGGGGTCAGCACCTCATCACCCAGGGTGATCTCGCCACGGTACGAATCGGTACCGAACTCCATCTTGGTATCCGCCAGAATAATGCCCTGCTCACGAGCAATCTTCTCCGCAGTGGTGTACAGGCTCAGGCTCAGCTCCTCCAGGCGCTCACCCACCGGCTGACCCACCTCAGCGTACAGCTCCTCACGGGTCACCAGCTCATCATGCTCACCCACCTCAGCCTTACCGGTCGGAGTGAAAATCGGGGTGTCCAGGCGGGAACCATCCACCAGACCCGCAGGCAACTTTACGCCAGCAATCTCACCAGTCTCGTTGTACGCCGCCAAGCCCGAACCAGTCAGGTAACCGCGCACAATGCACTCCACCGGGAACATGTTCAGCGAGCGGCAAATCATCGCTCGACCAGCCACAACATCCGGAACATCAGTGGACAGCACGTGGTTCGGAACCTGCTTGAGCTGCTCAAACCACCACAGGGACATCTGAGTCAGAATCTTGCCCTTATCCGGGATCTCGGTGGGCAGAATACGGTCAAAAGCGCTAATACGGTCCGAGGCGACAACCATGACCGAACCGGCACGCAGCTCAGCGTCATCATTGACGGTCAAACCGGTAGCGTCAAAACGTTCCTCATTCGGAACGTACAGGTCGCGGACTTTGCCGGAATAAATGTGAGTCCAGCCCGGGATTTCCAGGGGGTTAGAACGAGAAGTCATGAGAATCTCTCCTGATGAGGTGGTGTGATGTGGATGCAAAAAGTCTGTGTAATTACAATACCGCGACAGGCACGGCTCCCGATAGTGCCAATCAGGCATCAATACGGCACAATCTTGAGGCAAAGAAGCGACCGGCTCCCCCACCCTCAAGCGGGGAAGCCGGTCATATTAAGGTTTTAGCCGCGCGGAGCGGGAATGTGGATGTGGTTCTCCACAGCCTTCAACGCGATATCGGTACGGTACTGCGCGCCAGCCCAAGAGATAGCGCGAACACCCTCGTAGGCGGCGTTACGGGCAGCAGCCAGGTCATCGCCGAGAGCAACAACAGCCAGCACACGACCGCCAGCAGTCAGCACACCCTCCTCGGATGCGGCAGTACCCGCGTGAATCACGTGCACGCCCTCCAGAGCATTCGCCTCATCCAGACCGGAGATAACATCACCCTTGCGGGGAGTGTCAGGGTAGTTCTCAGCAGCCATAACCACGTCCACTGCGGTGCGGGGATCCCAATCCAGCTCGGTACCCTCAGAAATTTCACCGCGAGCAGCCGCACGCAGCAGCTGACCCAGCGGGGTGCGCAGACGCGCCAGAACCGCCTGGGTTTCCGGGTCGCCAAAGCGGGCGTTGAACTCGATAACGCGCACGCCGCGGCTGGTCACAGCCAGGCCGCAGAAGAGCACACCCACGAACGGGGTGCCGCGCTCAGCCATACGAGCCACGGTCGGGCGGGCAACCTTCTCCACGACCTCCTGCACGAAGCCCTCGGGCAGCCAGGGAAGCGGGGTGTAGGCGCCCATACCGCCGGTATTCGGGCCCTCATCGTTGTCAAAAATGCGCTTGAAGTCCTGAGCCGGGGACAGCGGCAGAACGTTCTTACCGTCAGAAATGACGAAGAGGGACACCTCGGGGCCGTCCAGGAACTCTTCGATGACCACGGTACCGCCAGCGTTGAAGCAAGCCTGAGCGTGCTCCAGTGCTGCGGTGCGGTCCTCGGTCACCACAACGCCCTTACCTGCTGCCAGGCCGTCGTCCTTCACCACATAGGGTGCACCGAACTCGTCCAGGGCAGCCTGCGCCTCAGCAGCATTCGTTGCCACGTAGGCGCGAGCAGTCGGCACGGAAGCCTCTTCCATGACCTGCTTAGCGAAAGCCTTAGAACCTTCCAGCTGTGCAGCAGCTGCGGAGGGGCCAAAAACGTCAAAACCCGCCTCACGCAGCGCGTCAGAAACACCGGCGACCAGCGGCGCCTCCGGACCGATAACAACCAGGTCGGCGTTCAGTTCGCGTGCCAGGGCGGTTGCCTGGGCGGGATCATTCGCATCAATTGCGTGGACGGGAACATCCTGAGCAATACCGGCGTTGCCGGGGGCGCTGTGCACCTCGGTCACCTCAGGGTCGCGCAGAAGCGCACGGATAATAGCGTGTTCACGGCCACCGGGGCCCAGTACCAAAACCTTCATAGTATTTAGGGTACCCGGTACCCTCTCAAAAATGTGAGCTGAGCACACTAAAAATGCGGCTCTTCTCATGTAGCGGCACATTCGTAAGAATGCGCGCTGGGAGAAGAGCCGCACAGCTCGGCAGTTGAAGCTACCGAATCAAGCTAAAGCCTTAGATGAGGGCGGTAATAGCAGCCAGGCCACCGAAGACAATACCGGGAGCGTTCGCGATGATGATCGGGACGTCCTTCTTGGGGCGCCACAGACCGTACAGAACCCACAGGGTGCAGTTGATAGCCGCGACCAGAGGCTGAATCCAGTCGCCCTTGTGACCGCTCAGGTTACCGATAATCTGCGGGAAGTAGAACACGTACATGAGCACTGCCGTCACAGAAGCAACACGGGCCAGGATGGGGAAGAACTTTGCGTGGAATTCAGATTCTGCGCTCAAACCGCCCTTGGGGGAAGAGTTCTGTGCGGAGGTAGAGGTGTTGTGCTGCTCTGCCATGGATGTACTCCTTTACGTAATTGTGTGCGCCGTATGAGCCACCTAGAAAAGTGGCTGAAAGTGACGGTGCAAAAATCCCTGTAAACCCCGAGTTCTAAACCCAATGGCTTCGTACCGTCATATTTACCTTAAAGGTGATGTTTAGAGTGAGGGGAGGTAAACGGGCGCGCTAAAGCTCAGCGTACCGTTTAGGGGTGGGTAAGTGGAGAAAAAGCTCATATGCCGCTGCCTTGGTCTTCGCCATATATGTTGGGCGGTGACGTCTATACGTCGGTCGGTCCTATGCGGTGTGCAGGGTTGATGCGGAGGCTACCTGTAGTGAGGGAATCGTGCGGGCTGTACCTCGCTCACGATGCTTGCCTCAACGCCACCTTTGAAGGTGTTCTGCGCGATGAGCACCCTACCATTATAAAAATGAGTTACTCATAGAATCAACCTTTTGAGGGATATACGCTTCCTCACATTCCTTATCAGGCGCATATAAAGTCCCATTTTCAGCTACCCGCTCACCGCACAAATAGGGCGATGCAGCACGCCCCGTTTAAACTAGAAGAATGACCAACAGCACCACCTCACAGGCAACCACTCACACCACCCAACAGAGCAGCACCTTCGACGTAGAACTGGCGCAGCTCACCCGCAACAACTTCATTGAGGCACGCCACCGCGGCCGCCTCATCCTGCTCAACCCCGACGGCGATGTGCAGCTTGCCCTCGGCGACATTCACGAACCCTTCTACCTGCGCTCCGCCGCCAAAGCCGCTGCAGGCTATCGGATCCATGAAGGCGGGCGCTCCCCTGCGCGGCTCCCAGGTCGCCATCGCCTGCGGCTCGCACCGCGGCACCTTCGAGCAGATGCGCGCCGTGCAGGACGTACTCACCCAGGGCAGCACCGAAACCCACCCGCTCACCCCGGCAAACCTGGCGCTCAAGCCCACGCTCCCCTCCGACAAGCAGGCACGCCAGGCAATGGTTCAGGCAAACCTTGCCGCTACTGCCCTGGCGCACCCCTGCTCCGGCAAGCATGCCGCATTCCTGTGGGCGTGCACCGCCAAAGCTTGAGCGCGGCGACCTTGAAGAGGGCTCGCAGGACTGGACTCTGCACAACTACCTCGACCCCACCCACCCGCTGCAGCAGGTCATCACCGAGGAGATGGAGGCGTTCACCGGCGAGCCGGTAGCCGCTATCGGCGTTGACGGCTGCGGTGCGCCCGTGCACGCCGTCTCCCTGACCGGTACCGCACGCGCCTACTCGACCCTGGGTGCGGCAATCCGCAACCTCGGGCGCGGATGCGCGCGCCTCCACGGTCGCGACCGCCATGGTGGATTACCCCGAGCTGATTCAGGCACCCGGATCCCCCGACACCGTGCTCAGCGAAGAACTGGACGCGATTGTCAAGGGCGGCGCGGAGGGCGTGCTCTGCATTGGTCTGCGTTCGGGCGCGTCCGTGGTGGTGAAGATGAGCGACGGTTCGCACCGCGCCATGTACGCCGTGGCTCTGCGCGCTCTCGCCGCTGGCGGCTACCTGAGCGCCGAGGAATGCGAGCGCCTACTCGCGCTGGTGGTTCGCCCGGTGACCGGCGGTTACGTGGACGGCAAGCCGGTTGAGGTGGGCGAGCTGCGTGTATCGAGGAGCTTTTCACCCGCGAAAATCTGGCTCCCGGCGCCCCGGAAGAGGACTAATCGTGGCGATTCGACGTAAAACTTCCGAAGCAGACGGCATGGCGGCGGTACGCGAAGTGCGTGCTTTCTTTGAGGCGCAGCGTGCGGCAGCCGGCGAGCCTGCAGATGTGCATGCCCAAGGCGAGTACCTGCTGAACAGCGCCGAGGTGGAGCAGGCGTTTGCCGCGCTCCCCCGCTCGGTGCGTGCGACCTTTGTGCGCTTCACCTTGGAGGAGCTGGCAACCCTCGCCCCCGGCAATAGTGTGGAGGTGCGTGTACCCCCGCTGGGTGTGACTCAGTGTATTGCTGGCCCCCGCCATACGCGCGGCACTCCCCCGTCCGTTGTGGAGGCGCGTCCGCTCGTGTGGGCGGCGCTGGTTCTGGGTGCCTGTTCGTGGGCGCAGGCGGTGAGTGCCGGTGCGCTGGATGCGTCGGGTGAGCGTAGTGACCTTTCGGGTTTGTTGCCGCTCTTCTAGAATTCGCTACGAGCTCACAGGTCCACGCAGTTTTCGTGATTTGGCGTGTTTGGTGCCTGTTCTAGTGGTCCATCCTGAGGTATTTAGCGTATCCTTCACCGCATCGACCCCGAAACCCGGTACACTTTTAAAGGTCTGGTGTATGCTACGGCACACGCAGGCAGGTGTGAGTGCGGCAACACGCCCCAATCTTGCGCCTGCACAGACGCATCCGCAGTCCCAACGTCGAAAAGAAGTGAATTGATTCGCCCCGACGGAAAACTCACTCACGATCTCGATCCGATTGACCACGGCCCCAAGGACGCCTGCGGCGTCTTCGGCGTCTGGGCACCCGGCGAGGACGTGGCAAAGCTAACCTACTACGGTCTGTACGCACTCCAGCACCGCGGCCAGGAATCAGCAGGTATCGCAACCAGTAACGGCAAACGCATCCACGTGTACAAAGATATGGGACTCGTCTCCCAGGTCTTTGACGAAGCCACCCTCAGCTCCATGCCCGGCGACCACGCTATCGGCCACGCCCGATACTCCACCACCGGCGCATCCCACTGGGCTAACGCACAGCCGACCCTCGGTACCACCCCGCACGGCACGCTCTGCCTGGCGCACAACGGTAACCTCACCAACTCGGCTGATCTCTACGACCGAGTTATCGCTAAGAATGGCGGCAAGCCCCCCAAGCACGGCGAACTCGCCCAGGGCAACACCACCGACACCGCACTCGTCACCGCCCTGCTGGCGGAGCACGACTTCGACTCCCTCGAAGAAGCAGCGCTCGACCTGTTGCCGACCCTGCGCGGTGCCTTCTGCCTCACCTTCATGGATGAGAACACTCTCTACGCCGCACGCGATCCCGCAGGGCGTACGCCCCCTCGTGCTCGGTCGCCTGGAGCGCGGCTGGGTTGTCGCATCCGAAACCGCGGCACTTGATATCGTCGGCGCGTCCTTCGTGCGTGAAGTGGAGCCCGGCGAATTCCTCACCATTGACGAGAACGGTCTGCGTTCCCAGCGCTTTCGCTGAGGCTAAGCCCGCCGGTTGTGTCTTCGAGTACGTTTACCTCGCTCGCCCGGACACCACCATCTCCGGCCGTAGCGTCTACGAATCCCGCGTAGAAATGGGCCGTCAGCTCGCCCGCGAACACGCCGTCGAAGCTGACCTGGTCATGCCCACCCCCGAATCCGGTGTTCCGGCTGCTATCGGTTACGCCGAAGAATCCGGCATTCCCCTACGGTAACGGCCTGGTCAAGAACGCTTACGTGGGTCGAACCTTCATTCAGCCCTCGCAGACCATCCGCCAGCTCGGTATCCGTCTGAAGCTGAACCCGCTCAAGTCCGTGGTTGCTGGCAAGCGCCTCGTCGTCATTGACGACTCCATCGTTCGCGGTAACACCCAGCGCGCCCTCGTGCGTATGCTCCGCGAAGCTGGCGCGAAGGAAGTGCACGTGCGCATCTCCTCCCCGCCCGTGAAAGTGGCCCTGCTTCTACGGTATTGACTTCGCCTCCCGCGCGGAGCTGATCGCTAACGGCCTGTCCGTGGACGAAATCGCCTCCTCCCTGGGTGCCGACTCGCTCGGCTTCATCTCCCAGGACGGCATGATGGCAGCCACCGAGCAGCCCACCGAAAACATGTGCACCGCATGCTTCACCGGCGAATACCCGATTGAACTGCCCAGCGAGGAACGACGCGGCAAGTCCCTCTTCGACGCTGGAGAAAAGGGCAAGGGCGGACCCCTCGCCGGCAAGGCGGCTGAGGTGACCGTGGAACGTCCCGTTCCCTCCAAGCCCTGAGCACGCCGAGGCTGTCTCCATTGAAACCCGCGAAGGCACCGAAACTCTCGAAACGAAGTTCGACGCCTCCGACGTAGAAATCGCTGCTGACGACCCCGGCATGGGCATGTGCAACCCCGGCCCCGACGCCGACCTCGAGGCACTGCTCACCGAGCAGGACCGCACCCCCGCAAACTCCTCCGCTACCACTACCCCGAAGGAATCCTAATGAGCGAGAACACCACCACCGTAACCTACGCAAGCGCAGGTGTTGACGTAGAGGCTGGCGATCGCGCCGTTGAGCTGATGAAGGGCGCTATCAAGGCGACCCACAACTCCTCCGTCGTTGGTGGCGTGGGCGGCTTCGCGGGCCTGTACGATGTCTCCGAGCTGGTCAAGTACCGCAAGCCCTACCTTGCCACCTCCACCGACGGTGTGGGCACCAAGGTCGCTATTGCGCAGGCACTCGATATTCACGACACCATCGGTTACGACCTGGTCGGCATGGTCGTGGACGACATCGTCGTGTGCGGTGCGAAGCCGCTGTTCATGACCGACTACATTGCCACCGGCAAGGTCGTTCCCGAGCGTATCGCTGACATTGTGCGCGGTATCGCTGGCGCATGTGCACAGGCTGGCACCGCCCTGGTTGGCGGCGAAACCGCTGAGCACCCCGGCCTGCTCGCAGAAGACGAGTACGACGTTGCGGGCGCAGCAACCGGTCTGGTTGAGGCTGACGAGCTGCTCGGCCCCGAGCGCGTACGTGAGGGCGACGTGCTGATTGCTATGGCATCCTCCGGTATTCACTCCAACGGCTACTCCCTGGTCCGCAAGGTCCTGAATGTTGCCGGCTGGGGTCTGGAGCGCCAGGTGGACGAGCTGGGCCGCACCATCGGTGAAGAGCTGCTCGAACCCACCCGCGTGTACGCTGCAGACTGCCTGGACCTGGCGGCAGCATTCCCCGTCAACGGCGAAGACGGCACCACCGGCAGCGGTGTACGCGGCTTCTCGCACGTGACCGGCGGCGGCCTGGCTGCTAACCTGGCTCGCGTTCTGCCTCAGGGCCTGGAGGGTCGCGTGGACCGCTCCACCTGGCAGATTCCCGCCATCTTCTCCCTGATTGGTTCGCTGGGCAACGTGCCCCTTGCCGACCTGGAGCGCACCCTGAACCTGGGCGTGGGCATGATCGCTATCGTTGACCCCTCCGTGGCTGAGGCTGCTACCAAGCGTCTGAACGACCGCGGTATCCCCTCCTGGATTATGGGTGACGTTGTTGCCGCCGGTGAGCCCGAGGCTAACAACCCCGATTACGTTCAGGGCGCTAAGGGCGTGGACGGCGGCGCGGTTCGCCTGCTGGGCTCCTACGCTTCCTAAGGACGCTTTCTCCAGTAGGTAGCGAGCGCCAGCTTGCTGGTGCTGATGATTCTATAGACCGGGGCGGTCACCGATGCGGTGGCCGCCCCGGTCTTTGTGTGTCTACCGGCGGGGCGTGCTGTCCCGTGTGTTTGATGCCAGCTTTTTATTTATTTTCACGCGTATTTTGGGCTATTTTTATTTTTTGCTATCAACTGCATTTTTAATGCATTCTAGTGCTTGCACCATAGTGTTAAAACATTTATTTTTCTCCCCCGTCAGCAAGAGGTACCGCATATCCTGCCTTGCATACTCCAACCCTCAAGCTTTACTTACATAAACTCTCAATCACTGGGCGCTATTCACCCTCCAGAGGTTGATTTTCTGCACATTAACCCGTGAAAAGCACCTCAAAAATCCCTCAAGTTCACCTTGAAGTGATACCTTAGAAATGTACGTTGCACACCGTCCAAAAAAGGGTTCTTTCGGTACGAAAAAGGGTCTACAAAACACTATTCCCTCACCCCATTCATTACTTCAGCGCGCCCAAAAACAGGCCCCTTTGCCGCCCCGTAAAACCCTATGCGCACCTCGTGCACCTACAGACGGAAACACCAGTACACATCACACAGTTCGCATACCACCTACATCAGGAGAACCAGATGAGGCTTCCATACATCGGTGCGCAGCGCACCGAAACACCTCCTCGCCCCCGCATCGATAACCACTGCATCGATAACCGCCGCCGCAAGCGCCCCGCACGCGCAGCACTGAGCCTGCTCGCCGCCGGCGTCGTCCTCTTCGGAGGCGACCTACCCGCCGTCCTCGCGCAGGGCCCCAGCGACGAAGCCATCCTGGCAGCAGCTCAGGCAGCGCCCCAGATTGAAGGGCCCGTCAGCCCCCTCACCCTCACACGCAACGGCGTAGCACGCCCCACCACCCCCACCGCGGCGGCACCCGGCACGCTCCCCCAGCAGAACTTCGACCGATTCATCGTCACCTACACCCAGGAAGCCAAGCAGCGCAAAATGCTGCGCGACGGCGAGTGGGATGCAATCCGAGACATTGCTAATGACGTTAAAGACACCGTCGATGTTGCCAGTGAATCTCTGAACGTCGACACTCAAATCCTGCACAGTACCTCCACCGATGACGCCGTCATCCAGACCTCCAAAACCCTCAACAAAAACGAGGCGAAGGAGTTCATGGCGAAGGTCGCCTCCGACCCGGACGTAGCCTCCGTCGAGCCCGACTACATCAACTACCCCGCCGCAGAGGGCGACATCACCTTCCAGTTCAACGACCCGCAGTACAGCAAGCAGTGGAACCTCACCAACCCCACCACCGGCGTTCAGAACACCGGTAACGCGCGCCTGCGCCGCGGCGCATACGTGAAGGTCGCCGTACTCGACACCGGCTACGTGCCGCACCCCGACCTGGTCACCGGCATGGCGAACGGCTACGACTTCGTCAGCGACCCGCTCAGCGCCCGCGACGGCGACGGCCGCGACCCCAACCCCAGGGATGAAGGCGACTACGCACCCTACAACCTCTGCAAGGATCAGGCGAACGCCCACACCTCCACCTGGCACGGCACCAGCGTTGCCGGCATTATCGGCGCCCGCGGCAATAACGGCATGGGCATGGTCGGGTACCGCCGACCTCGCCCGCGTACAGCCCGTGCGCGTGCTGGGCCGATGCGGTGGCCGCACCTCCGACATTGCCGACGCCATCATCTGGGCTGCCGGCGGACACGTTGACGGCGTGCCGGACAACGCCTACCCCGCCAAGATTATCAACATGTCCATCGGCACCGTAACCCAGTGCCCCGCCGCGTACCAGCGCGCCATCAACATCGCCCGCTCCAAGGGCGCAATCGTGGTCGCCGCGGCAGGTAACGGCAACACGGAGGCGTCCAAGTACGCGCCCGCCAACTGCATGGGCGTCATCACGGTTGGTGCAACCACCAAGGCTGGCACGCGAGCTTCGTTCTCCAACTACGGCACGAGGGTTAACATCTCGGCACCGGGTGAGGACATCCTCACCCTGTCCATGAACAGCCTCGACCGCCCTGATAACACTAAGTTCAGCTACGACTATGAGAGCGGCACCTCCATGTCGGCACCGCACGTCTCCGCTCTGCTGGCGCAGCAGCTGGTCAACGGCACCTCCATGACCACTAAGCAGGTCGAGGAGGCGTTCACCCTCATGGGGACGAACCGCATCAAATGCGATAAGTACTTCTGCGGACGAGGCATTATCAACAGCTTCAAACTGGCTAAACAGGCTGGAAACCTGGACGCGAACGGTAGGGTGACCTACCTGCGACCGCGCAAGACGATCAAGGTGATCTCTAAGGGACTGAGCGCAGGCGCATCTAACACTAAGATTGCCGATAGAGCCGCCGACGACGAGGCAGCCGAAGCAACCACAGAAGCTCTCACGGCAGGAACCAACGGCGAGAGCCTCACCGGTGACTACGACCGGATTCCCGGCGCGCCCGCCATGGAAATCCCCGAAGATGCCCAGGTCTACGACCTGAACGGTGACGCCGAGCCCATCACCCAGGACGAACCGCTGGTCACCAACCCCGCGCAGAAGCCCCGCGAGGTCAATGAGCAATAAGCTATCCGCTACCGACACCCCATCAGGCCCAGTCGACAGCGCATAGTAAAAGCCCCCGATGAGAGAACTCATCGGGGGCTTTTCGTATCTAAAATCAGTTTTGACTAGCGGTGATTACCGGTCGCGAAGCCCAAGTAACCATTGTTCAGGTAGCCATTGTTCGGGTAAGTACTGCTCGGGTAGGTGTTCGCAGATGCAGCACCGTACCAGGAGCGGTAACGCGGGGTGTGACCGTGACGCGGACGCGACGGGTAGGAGGGGCGAGTCACCGGGCGGGACGGGCGGGTCCTAGTCTTAGGAGCGGGGGTCACCTTCGGTGCAGGGGTTGCCTTAGGTGCGGGGGCCTGCTGACGCTTAGCGTCCTCTTCAGCCTTCTTGCGTGCCGCCTCTTCAGCCTTCTTGCGTGCCGCCTCTTCAGCCGCCTTCTTACGTGCGGCCTCCTCCTCAGCCTTCTTGCGTGCCGCCTCAGCCGCGGCAGCATCCGCAGCCTCGCGGTCGGAACGGACCTGCTGAACCGCGCGCGCCGCATTCACAATGCCGGAACCGCACGCGGACTGGTCGCACTCAACACCCTGAGAGGTGGACTGCAGGGACTTTCTTCGTCTGAGCGTACGTCAGCTTCGGGTCGACCGCCTTCATGAGCGCCACAATACCGGCAACATGCGGTGCCGCCATGGAAGTGCCCTGGTACTCGGCGTAGTCAGCCTTACCGGGAGCGGTCTTACCGGCGTTCAGGGTGGAGAGAATACCGCCACCCCAGTAGCGGCGGTCGCCACCGGGCGCGCTCACGTCCACGCGGGAGCCGTAATTGGAGAAGTAGGAGCGCTTGCCGTTCTTATCGGTTGCGCCCACGTTGATGACGTCCTCGCAGTTGCCGGGGCTGGACTTCGAGGCATCAAAGTTGTTGTTACCCGCTGCGACGACCACGATGGAGCCGCGCTTATTCGCCTGAGCAATCGCCTGGCGGTACGGGGTGGTGCAAGTGCCCTCGCTACCGATGGACATGTTAATGACCTGGGCGGGGTTCTGGTTTGCGGGGACACCGCGCACACTACCACCGGCAGCCCAAATAATGCCGTCGGTGATGTCCGAGTCGAAGCCGCCGCAGGCGCCCAGAACGCGCACGGGCACGATCTTCGCCTCGGGTGCCACACCGGCAATGCCCTCGTTATTGTTCGCAATAGCGGCAATGGTGCCCGCCACGTGGGTGCCGTGCCAGTCGGAGGCGGTCGCCTTCGAACCGGTGAAGCACTGGTCGTCCACAGTCCAGTTACCGGCGTCGGTCGGGTCGGAGTCACGGCCATTACCGTCGTTGGAGAACGCCGACTCGGCAATAAAGTCGTAGCCGGGCAGCACGTTAGCGTCCAGGTCCGGGTGGGCGGTAATGCCGGAATCCAGCACCGCCACGGTCACGCCCTTGCCGCGAGTGGTGCCCCACGCCTCCAGGGCGGAGATGCCCTTCTCACCGGTGAGGGACCACATGCGGTTCATCTTCGGGTCGTTGATCTTGACGGTCTCCGAGGTGTTGTCCACGGTGGCGTAACGGCGCATATCGGGCGATACGGAGGCGACCTTGGAGTTCGCGCTCAGGGCGTTCATGTACTGCTGCGCCTGCGCGGGGGTGAGCTCCGCGGAGGTAGTGACCACGCTGGCGTCCAGCGCGGTGGAGCGTACGTAGCTGGTCTTAATGTTCAGCAGCTCGTCAATGCTCTGCACCTCGGAGGTGATGCCCGCGTAGAGTGCGTCGCTCCAGGTTGCCTGCTGGGTACCGGCGGCTGCGGACCAGTCAATCTGGTCTGCGGTGGCATCGGTGGAGGCGGCGTTCTTCGCCTCATCGGTGTAAGTGATGATGAAGCGGTTGTATGCCACGGGCGCGGACTGGGTGGTGTTAGAAGCCTGTGTCGCCACAGAAGCCTGGGTTGCGTGGGTAGCCTGCGCGGTGGGTGCCGCCACGGCGGGGATCACGCTTGCCGAGAGCAGGCAGGTTGCGGTGACGAAGCTCAGCAGGAACGCTGTGAGGAGCGTGCCTGCGAGGGGCGAGCAATGCGAAGCATGGACGTCCTTGAGGGTGAGTGGTACCGGGTGCGCACGATGCGGCGTAGCGTTGCCGTCTCGCGTTGAGGGCGTGTGCTCGGTACGAGTGAATACGGAAGAGTGAGGTGTTGGTGCATTGTGTGTGCTGTGAAGTGGTTCCACAATGTGCGTGCACGGGTACGCACCGTGAGATACTCTAGCACCCTTTTGGGGTTACTTTATGAATAAAATAACCTTTGTGATGCAGGTCATTTTATGCATAGATGAGTAAAACTTAAATCACTACTTTAAGTCGCGAGAATATTCCGACTAGGCATTTCTTTATCTGCATTTACATGAAAGAAAAATCTCATTATTTACGCCACACTATCGAGTTTTAGCCCCGCCAAACATAGAAAAAGGTGCTAGGATAGCGATATCTCACCACATAAACTACTTCCGATGAACTCCCGCACGGGGGTTTAGAGAAAAATACACATCAATGCAGTGATGTGCATTTTCTTTTTCTATTCGCTCCTCACAAGCAAATATGCAAAAGAATGCAAATATTTTCTCGAAGGTGCATTTATGTGAGTGGATGACCAACCCACTTGCCGCTTCCGGCACTCACATACGCAAAGGACCCCGATGTCTTTTACCACTCACCCCTCAGCGCGCCGCATCGCACGCACCGCGCTGAGCCTGGGCACCGCCGCAGCACTCATCGCGACCCTGGGCGCCCCCGCATCCTTCGCGGCACCCGCCAAGGCTAACGGCGCCGAACGCGCCAAGGCGCACACCACTATTTCCTCCCTCAGCTCCGGTCAGCAGAAGGCAGCTTCAACCGCTTCGTCATCACCTACACCGACAGCGCCCTGAACTCCGGTGGCATCAACTGGGCAAGCCCCGCAGGCACCCAGGTCTCCACCTGGAGCGACTCCCTCTACCAGGGCATCAGCTCCGATGTGAAGAGCATCGACGAGCTGCTGAAGGTCAAGACCAGCTACGTACGCACCACCGCCCAGAAGGCGACCGTGGTGACCCTCTCCTCCAAGCTCACCGCAGAGCAGGCTGAGAAGTACATGGCGGCTCTGAGCTCCAACCCCTCCGTCGCATCCGTTGAGCCCGACCTGCTGCGCCGCTCGAACGCGCGTGCTCGTGGCGCCGCGACCTCCAAGGTGGCTCAGGTCGCCAAGGCTGCGCAGGCATCGGACCAGGTTGTGGCACCGAACGACACCCTCTACCCGCAGCAGTGGAACCTGCACGGCACCAAGGGCCTGGCAGCCCCCGAGGCGTGGAAGACCACCCAGGGTGCTGGCGTGACCGTTGCTGTGATTGACTCCGGCATCGTCAAGCACCCCGACCTGGACGCTAACGTTCTGCCCGGCTACGATTTCATCACCGAGCCTTCCATTGCCCGTGACGGCAACGGCCGCGACTCTGACCCGACCGACCAGGGCAACTGGGAAGAAGCCGGCGTCTGCGACGCGGACTCTGAGGCAAGCGAGTCGAACTGGCACGGCACCCACGTTGCAGGCTCCATCGCCGCAATTATGAACAATAAGCGCGGCATCGTCGGCGTGGCACCGAACTCCAAGATCCTGCCCGTGCGTGCCCTGGGCATGTGCGGCGGCTACGACTCCGACATTGCGGATGCAATGGTTTGGGCAGCCGGTGGCACCGTTGAGGGTGTTCCCGCAAACTCCAACCCCGCCAAGATCATTAACCTCTCCCTCGGCGGCGAGGGCACCTGCCCCGCAACCTACTCCAAGGCTATTGCCGAGGTGAACAAGCGCGGCGCAATCCTCGTGGTCGCAGCTGGTAACGATGGTCAGGACACCTCCAAGGTTGCTCCGGCTAACTGCGGCGGTTCGATCGTGGTGGGCGCTACCGACCAGGAGGGTAAGCGTAGCGACTTCTCGAACTACGGCAAGCTTGTTGATGTGAGCGCCCCCGGCAGCAGCATCATGTCCACCGTGGATCTGGGTACCACCGTTTCCAAGGGTGCGGGCTACACCGAGTACGACGGCACCTCCATGGCAGCGCCCCAGGTTGCTGGCGTGATTGCTCTGATGAAGTCCGTGGATCCCTCGCTGACCGCTGAGCGTGCAAAGCAGATTCTGAAGCAGAGCTCCAAGCCGCTCACCTGCGATGTGAACGCTTGCGGTTCCGGCATTGTGAACGCGGCGAGCGCGCTGGCTATGGTGCAGGGCAAGAAGGACCCGAACCCGCAGGTGAAGCCCTGGCCGAAGCGTGCTCCTAAGCACCCGACCCGTGCGGCTCGCGTTGGTTACGTGACCAACCCGGCTGTTAACCACAACCCGCCGTTCCTGATTACTCCCGGCGGTCTGATTCCCGGTCAGTAATCGGTATGTTGCCAGCTCGGAAGCCGGTGAGCCAATAAGGCTTCTAAAGGCCAACATATACCAAAAGCCCCCGCTGAGTTTTCTCAGCGGGGGCTTTTCGTGAACAGAACGCTGCGGCTTTTGGCACTGCAGCTTGTTTCCCCCACCCACCCTCACGACTGACGGGTGGGAGAAATCTTGGGGTACGCCCCCAGCGAGCTGGACGCTCGGGTAGACGAGCTAGGGGCGTACCTGGGAGGCGCGCACACCGGTAGGGATACCGACTGCCTCCATGCGAGCGGATTCGTAGCTCACCGCGCGCAAACCCGAGGGTGCGTTGGTGGCAATTTCCTTCGCTCGCGGCTTTTCCTGACTCTGGGCGGGTAGAAAAACCCAGCGGCGCTGGACCGCGAAGCTGACCGGAATAAGGATCAGCTCGGTCAGGATCTTGGCGACCAGCAGGGATACTCCCAAGCCGGTCAGGGTTTCCATCAGAGCCGCGTTGGCTGCGAGGATACCCACCGCCAGCACGGCGTACCGCACCAGCGAAGAGGATGCCGAGGGGCGTGCGCCTCCGTCGTGCATGAGCATTCGGTTGACGGTGAAGTTCGTCAGCGCCGAGATGATACGCGCACCGACCACGGCTGCCAGCAGAGGAGCACCCAGGCCCACCAGGACGAAGAGGGCGATAGCATCCACGAGGAAGCCGGTCAGGAAAGACGACGCCAGGAAGGCGAGCAGCGGTGCGTAGATGAGCGCCGAGTCCTGCAGGGGCCTAAAGTGGCTGGTCGGGTTGCCCGGCTCGTAGACCTTCACGATGGGTACCTGCACCAGGTCCACGTCTGCGCGGGTTGCGCGTAGCAGCATGGAGAACTCGTACTCGTACTTATCGCCGGGGATCTGCAGCAGCCAGTCCAGGATCTGCGGGGTGAAGCCGCGCAGACCGGTCTGGGTGTCTGCCACGCGGGCGCCGGTCGCCAGGGCGAAGAAGCCTACGGTTGCGCTGTTGCCAATCTTAGAGCGTAGCGGCACCCTGGTGCCTTCTTCGCCGGCATTCGGGTCGGGCTTGGTGCGCACGCCGAGGATGATGCTCTTCTGCCCTGCCGCCGCGGCGGTTTCGGTGCGCACGCCCACACGGAAGATGTCCCGAGGTAGGTGCTGGCCGTCCGCGTCGGCGGTGACGATGACCTCGTCGGGGCGGTTTGCTTTCGCCCAGGCGATGCCGGTGCGCAGTGCCGCACCCTTGCCCCTGTTGGCGGGGTGGATCTGCACGGTCACGCCGTCGATGCGCAGTTCGGTAAAGATGGGTGCGTAGGTGCTGCCGGATCCGTCGTCAATCACGAGGATTTCGGCGTCCGGGTCCTGTTCGCGCAGGGCCCGGGCAAGGCGGACCAGTGATTGGTCCGGCTTATAGGCGGGTATCAGGATAATCACGATGCGCTCCCTGCAATGTAGAGGATGTCGCTGGTGCCACGTTCCTTGGTGCCACCCTGCGGGCGGTTGACCAGCTTGTTGTTGAAGACCATGGCGGAGGAGCCACCACCGTCCAGGTTGTAGGCGCTCACGCAGCCGAGGTCCTTGAACATCTGGGCGAACTCGGGCATGGTCACGCCACGCGAGTAGTTGGTGGAGCGGCCGTCGACCACGATGAAGACCAGGTGGTTGGTGCCGAGCACGCCCACGCCGGTTCGCGGCTGGTAGCCCTGGATGGAGTGGTTACCGAAGTTGGTGTCCACCTCGACGCTGTCGATGCCGTCGACGATTGCGGAGTCCTTGACCAGTGCGGGGCCGAAGGAGAGGGTGTTCCACACCCCCTCGTTGACGAGGGTCTGGGCGTTGGTTGCGGTTTCGTCGTAGAGCTTGACGGAGCCGTCGCGGTAGAAAGCCAACCCCTCGCGAGCGCCGGAGTCACGGTAGACAACACCGTTTCGGATCACGATGCCGGTGGTACGGAAGCCGTAGTAGTCGCCGTTAATCGCCCAGATGCCGTTGTGTTCGGAGGCAATGTTCGAGGGGGTGTCGATGATGTTCTGGCCGAACTTGTTGTTGGCGAAGGCGCTTCGCAGCAGGGTTGCGTTGTCGAGCTTGATGTCTGCTACGAAGGAGACGACCGCATCCGAGCCGCTGCCGGTGGTGTTGGAGGTGATGGTGATCGAGCCTTCGTTAGCGGTGAGGCTCTGGCCGTTGACCTTCACGCCGGTCAGTTCGGTGGGGTCTGCGGTGGCGGAGCCGGAGGCGCTTGCGTTTGCCTGAGCTGCTGCCGCCTCGTAGGCGGTGGTGTCTTCGATTTCGGTGTGCTCTGCCAGGTAGCGGTTGTATGCCCAGCCTGCGCCGCCGCCGACTACTGCGAGTGCGCCGAGGCCGCCGCCGATGAAAGATTCGACGGGTGAGCTTCTTCTTGGCTAGCTTCTGCTCTGCGGCGGTTTGTGCGGCGTTAGCTTGTTCAGCTGCGGTCTGGGTGGTCTGGTCAATGTTCTGAGTCATGTTCTGTTCGTTGTTCATGTCTCTAGAATGCCGGGCTATTCTCTGTGCCAGGCATGACTAAGCTGTGCAGAAGCTATGTATGCTTATTCATTTCAAACTTTTTTATTACTGCCTATGCTTTATTACCAGATGGCGCTATGCATATCTATGTATAAACATGTGTACTGGCTTTGTGTTCCGCATAGTCAAGCACCCACGCGGGCAACCTGTCCTCGCGCACACGCCTGAGCGTGCATCCTCAAAAACTGCGGGCACGAAAAAACCGGCTGAGCACCCCGTGCGGGGCCTCAAGCCGGTTCATCATCTATGAAATACGCTCGGTCGATATGCACCGAATCATTCCGCGTATTCTTTATGCCTCATCCTCGTAGGACGCGTACTTTTCTGCGTATGCCGAGTAGTCGTCCTCGTCGTCATAGCGACGGCGGGACGAATCGGAGGACTTCGTTTTCTTCGCGCTGCTGAGCTCGCGCTCGAGTGCGCTGTAGTCGGTCTCGGGGCTGAAGTACTTCATCTCCCGAGCCTGCCTTGTTGCTTTAGCCTTCTGACGGCCGCGCCCCATGGCGTGACCCCCTCTTTCATCCTGTCCGAGGCGAACAGCACGCGCGGCGCATCGCTCTCGGATCGTTCAACAGTCTTTACTACACTATAGAGTACCCTGTTTCAGCCCTGAATGTCTCGCTCAGCGGCACCTATTTTGCGTATCAGAGCACTTCTTCGCACCGGAACAACCGTTTTATTTTGCACCCGCGGCTTTTTACCCCAGACGCCGCACTCCCTAGATAACACGTAGCCCCGCACCGGACGTATCGCTACATCCGATGCGGGGCGAGTGTCTCTCCCTCCGGCTCACTCACAAGACCGGGTTCAGAGAGGGTACCGTGCAGGTCATGACATCCCGCACGGAGTCTAGGGAAGGCGCCCCCGCTTAGCTTGCGGTAAAGGAGCCCAGCGAGGTGGCGTTCGACGCCAGGGTGGTGCTGGAGGCATCCACGCTATCGGTGGTGGTGTACACGGTGTAGCTCTCGCCCTTGGTGATCTTGGAACTGGAGACCAGGATCAGTGCGGTGCTGGAGTTAGTCACCTTGTAGTTCGCCACCACGTTACCGGAAGAGTCGGCAACCTGTACGGTGGTGCCGGCGCTCAGGTTCGATACGTTGCTGATCTTCACGTAGCCGCTGGTGGAGTTGGTCGAGGGCGCCTCGAACATGTCACCGGAGTTACCCGCGGTCACGGTCGTGCCGTTGAGCAGCAGGTCGCCGTTGGTGTCCAGGGATGCGTTACCGCCGGTGAAGGGACCGTTGACGATCAGGGTGCCACCGGAGAGGGTTGCCGTACCGTTGGAGTCGATGCCGTCGCCGTTCGCGTTCACGGTGACGGTACCGCCGGTGATGTTGATGGTTGCGTCGACGACCTCGAAGGTACCGCCACCACCCATGCCACCGCCTGCGCCACCACCAGCCGGGGGCTGACCCATGGTGCCCGAGGGAGCCTGACCGCCACCTGCAGGTGCCTGACCTGCGCTACCGCTGGGCGCCTGGGGGTGCAGAGTTCTGGCCACTCTGCGCGCTCTGCTTAGTCGAGGTTGCAGTAGTCGAGTCGGTGCTGGTCGAGCTCGGTGCTAGTCGTGGTGCTGTACGAGGCGTTGATACCGTCATCGGAGCTGGTCACGTTCACGGTGCCGTCCAGGATGTTGATGTACTGCGCCTCAATACCCTCGTTCGCCTGGGTAATGTTCAGGGTACCGCCGGAGATTTCAAGCACGCGCTCAGCCTTGAAACCGTCATCACCTGCAGAGATGTTCACGGTACCGTCGCTCAGGCGTACCCAGCCGCGGTTGCCGTCAGTGTCATTGGTTGCCTTGATGCCGTCCTGGCTTGCGGTCACGGTGATGGTGCCGTCCAGAATATCGACGTAGTCCTTACCCTTGATGCCGGTGTTTGCCGCGTTCACTTCCAGGGTGCCGGAGGCAATGACCAGGCCGTCGGAGGTGTGGATACCCTCTTCGTACTTACCTTCAACCTTCAGGGTGCCTTCACCCGCCAGGGTCAGGTCACTCTTGGAGTAGATAGCTGCGTCGGGGCTGCCGCTGGCGGTATCGGAGTAGGAGGAGCCGTCAGAGACGGTGTTGGTGGTACCCGAGGCGGTGTAGATAACGACCTCGTCCGCCTCAACAACGTTGATTGCCGCACCGGTGGAGTTGGTGATGGTCGCGTTGTTCAGGATCAGGCGGACCATGTCGCTGTCGGCTGCCTCAACCTTGATCTGGCCCTCGTAGGTGCCGGTGAGCTTGTAGTTGCCCGCCTTGGTGATGGTGATGACGCCGTCGCTGACGGTCACGCCGTCGGTCGCGGTCGGGTTAGAAAGATCGATAGTGACTTCGCTGGAGGAATCCCAGGTCACGATCCTTTCGCGGAGTAGTGGGTGTCCTCGGCGAGCTTTCGCACCGCTCTTCACGTCGGTGGAGAAGGAGTCGGCGGTCTTCGACTTGGTGCCCGAAGCTGCTCGAAGCGGAGGTGCTGGTTGCGCTCGATGCGCTGGCATTCGATGTTGAGGTTGCCGAGCAGCCGGTCAACGCCAGGGCTGCCAGGAGGGTGATGGAGGTTGCGCTCTTGATCATATTGCTCTTTTTCACGGGTTTTCCTTTGTGTTTGGGTGACTACTCGCGGAGAGCTCGCGCCACAGGTTTGGGGAGTACAGGTTGTATGTGAAATGTGAATATGTGTGAGAGCGGTTATTGCCTGTGTGGGGCGAATAAAGCCAGTGTTGTGTTGGTTCGGGGTTTATAGAATCGGGGGGGGCTGGGGTGCGGGTAAGGTAGGTGCACTACCCTACCCGCGCAGCTAGTTTGCTGTTTTAGCCAGGTTTGCCGTTTAGGCTGATTGCCGATTTAGGCGGCTGCGAAACGCTCGGTCAGCAGCTTCTGGTAGTCCTCTTCGGTCATGTCATCCAGATTGAGGCGGGTGCCGTTGACCGGTTCCAGATGCATCCAGTTCTTCAGGGTTTCTGCCCACTTGTTGCTTGCCAGCTGCGGGTTCAGCGCCGCCATGCCGGTTGCAAACTTGGAAATCTTCGCGGGGGTGATGCCCGCATCCCAGAGGTGCTGGTCAGCCACGGAGGGCTCCACGCCGGACTTGGTTTCGATGATGACCGCGTTCGGCAGGCCGTAGGTGGTGCCGACCAGGTTGCCGTGGAAGTTACGGTAGTTCACGCCCGCCATGAGGATGTTCTCGGAGAGAGGGGTCCAGGTCAGGTTGCGTTATCCACCGTCATACGGGAGGCGACCGGGTTCTTCTCGCTCTGCGGCAGGAAGACCGTGGTACGGCGGTAGCCGGTGGTCAGAACCGCCTCGAGCTTGTGCACGGGGCCCGCGAGGATGTCGCCGAGCGCTGCGGTGATGTACTCGTGGCCTTCCACGGTGAGCGTATCGCGGTTCTCGAAGGTGTACGGGATACGCTTCTTGACGGTCATATCCTGCTCACCGTCGGTCTTGACCTCCAGGAAGGTCAGCTTCGAGTCCAGGTAGCTACGGGTACGGATCTTGAAGGTGTCGTCGCGGCTGTAGGCTGCCGAGTGGTAGCTCTGCATCTGCGGGGTGTCGAAGTAGACCGAGTCGTAGGCGAAGTCGCGCTGGCCATCGATGTCCATGACGGAGGCGTCTGCGTCGAGCGTGGAGAGTACCTTGGCGGCGGTTTCTGCGTCGACAATGTACTTGCGGTCCACGCGGGTCTGCATGGCTGCCTTCTCGTTCATGGCTTCAAGGCTGATGCTCTTCCACTCTGCGGGGATGATGTTTGCGGCTGCGTTAGTCATGGGTCTTCGTCCTTCTGGGGTGCCGTCCCTGCGTGCTGTGCGCTGGGGGCGGCGTGTCGTGGGTATCGGAGATGTTTGTGCAGTTAGAGTGAATCGGAGGCTTTTATGCCGACTGGTCTTACTTGCCCTACCGGGGTGCGCTGGAGCGGAACCATGCGGGTGTCCAGGGTGGTGTGCGCCTCGGCGGTGGATGCTACCGGCTGGCGGGTTGCGGTCATCTGCGGTGCTACCGGCTGAGCTACTGCCGAGATGGGTGCTGCGTTAGCCGGTGCCGCCTCCACTGCCGCGGGGGTGCCGCCCTCGGTGGTTTCCTTGGGCTGATAGGTGACGGTGGCGCGGGTCAGGTTGTTCACCATGTCCAGCTCGGTGATCTTCGCCGAGATGACGGTGTAACCCAGGCGAGCGCTCAGGTATGCCTTGAGCTCTTCCTCGTCGCTGATCGCACGATCGGCGGTAACGGTCTGAGTCTTTTCAGCAGAGACCGGGGTGCTGCGCGAGTCGAGGACCGCGATGAGGGCGACCAGGGTAGCCATGAGGCCGAAGGCGATGTACGCCGGGCTAATGTTCACACCTGCAATCATGCCGACCGAGAGGGCTACGAAGTAGTAACCCACCTCGCGCTGACTCAGGGCGGTGGAACGCAATCGGATAATCGACAGGACACCGAAGAGGCCCATACCCATAGCGGATGCGTTCGATCCGGCGGATACCAGCGCCACCGAGACGGTGAAGATACCGGCGTTGATGACCGCGTAGGAAATCATCAGTTCGCGGTTGCGATGCCGCACCATGTAGAGGGTGCAGAGAGCTGCGATGGCTACGGCATCGGCAATCGCCATGGTCAGAATAGTCATTGGGTGCTCCAGATATCGTGTCGTGATGTTCGCGATGCTCTTTGCTGTCTGTTCTTCAGCTCTCGGGCTGTGCGTTCTTTGTAGTATCTAGATTCCCGTGCAAGCCTGTGTTTACCCTGTGCTGCCCTTAACTTAGAGATAAGTGTTATATGTCTCTAATAAATACCCTTATCGTGGCGCTATTCAATCGTAATTTTTCTCTTTTCTCGCGTCCTTGACGGAGCATCCCCCACAGCCTCAAAAGGCACAAAAAATGGGCTCCCTCCGATATGGAGGGAGCCCATAAAAGCAGCTAAAAAGCTTAGCGACTAGGCGTTATTATGCCTTCTTGCGCATGCGGGTTGCCACGATGGTCGCGCCACCAGCACCCAGAGCAATCAGACCCAGACCAGCAGCGGTCATCGCACCGGATGCACCGGTCTTAGCCAGGGAAGAAGAGCTCTTGGAGGATGCGTTAGAGGAACCGGAGTCCAGGTTGTCACCGGAGCCGGAGCTCAGCGAAACGCTGTCGGAGTTCTGGTAGTCGGGACGCAACTCGCAACCAATACCGTCACCGTCGGCGTCGAACTTCCCGAAGTCGATCACCCCTTTAGATGGGGCGCACGGTCTGCACACGTCAGCGCAGTTCGGGTACGAGACTTTCCGGATCGTTGAAGAGTCCGAGGTCAGCCTTATTCTCATAGTCGGGGTCCTCGTCCAGCCCTGCAGCCTCAACGTCGGCGTCAGCTTCTCACGGAATTCGGGATCAGCCCTCTAAATGGGACACGGTCTGCCCAGACGTCAGCACAGTTCTGGTACTTCTAGGTCTTCTCATCCTTTGCGGAGGAGTCGGAGCCCTGCTCAGACTTCTGCTCATCAGACTTCTGCTCTTCGGCAGGCTTCTGATCCTCAGCGGGCTTGGTTTCCTTAGCCTCCTCAACGGCGGGTGCGGAGGTCTCGTCAGCAGGCTTGGGAGCCTCGGTGGTCGGCTCAGCGGGTCGAGTCCTCGGAGGGAGCGGGGGTCGGATCCTCGGAGGGAGCCGGAGTCGGGTCCTCGGAGGGAGCCGGGGTAGGCTCTTCGCTAGGTGCGGGAGCGGGCTGCTCTGCGACCTTAATGGTCACGGTAGCTGCCTTACCGCCGCGGGGAACGTCACCGTCCTTCAGGGAGCCGGACAGCAGGTAAATGTCAACGGAAACGCTGCCGTGCAGCTCTTCCTGCCAGGGGATGGTAGCGGAGAAGTTGCCATCGCTCATCAGCGTGGATTTCCAGGTAGTCCTGGCCGTTAATCTTAACTGCACCCTTGTTCAGCTTCAGTGCCAGAACGGAGCCGGAGGTGCCGTCAGCGGTCTTGAAGCCCTCGCCGCCAATGTTCAGATTCTGGCCCTCAACCCATACGTCGGGGGCGATGAACTGCGCAGAGTCTGCGTAGGTGTGGACAGTCTGAGGTGCGCCTTCAACAGCGAAGGTTGCGGGGACGGAAGTAGCAACGAGACCACAGCCGATGAGGGCGGTGGCGCCGATGCGTGCAATGTTGTTTCGAATGTTCATGCCCCCCATTCTAACGAGCGAAGCTTGGGATACCGGCACCCAAGACGTCAATTTGCTATGACCTGACTCACAAAACAGAGTTTTTCTTGAAGGTTTCTTGAAGGCGTGGTTGAACCATAGAGACCTTTTTGCACCGCCGTGCACCCCCAAACTCTCAACCCCGACGTTGAAGAAACTAACAAGTACATACCCTCATCCCCATCAGCACAACCCAGCAGCAAAAATCACCCCGTTAAACGCGAAAATCCCTCCGCCCTGAACACTCAAAAGCGTTCAGGGGAAGGGACCCTCATGCACACCGCACCGGGCGGCGACGATAGTTTTTAGGAGTTCTTGCGCTTACGCACAGCAGACACGCCAGCAACGCCCAGACCCAGAGCTACCAGACCCATACCAGCAATGGTGAAGGCGTTGGAAGCACCGGTGTTAGCCAGGGAGGAGCGCTGAGCGCGGCTCGAAGTGGAATTGCTCGAAGAGGAGGAGTCGCCACCCAGGTTGTCCAGGCTGCCAGAGTTGCGGGACGAAGAACCCGAGGAGCCGTTGGAGGAGGAACCGTCCGTCACCTCGCTGTTGATAACCTCGCAGCCCCAATCATTACTTGTCGTTGTCGAACTTCTGGCGGAAGTCCGGGTGGCTTTCGTGAATGGGCGCCAGGCCAGCAGCCGCAACCTCTGCACAGTTCGCGAAGCGAGTGCTCTCAGCCGAAGCGGTCACCTGCTCGGTAGCGGAGGTGGAATCACCCAGCTGATCCTTCGCCTCGTTCGCAACAGCTGCGTTCTGCTCAGTAGTAGCCGAAGCCGATGCGCTCGCAGAAGCAGTTGCCGAAGCGGAGGGGGTAGCCACCACAGAAGCGGAAGCCGACGCGGTAGCCGAAGGGCTCACCGAGGTTGCCGGGCGGTTCTTAATCTCAGCATCTACGGAGGCAACAACCTCATCAGCTGCGGTAGCCGAAGCAGTCGCGGAAGCCGAGGGGGTTACAGATGCGGAGGGGGTAGCCACCACGGAAGCGGTTGCCGAAGCGCTCGCAGATGCGGTAGCGGAGGGGGTTGCTTCCTGAACGGAACGAGCCTCAATCTTCACGGTGGCTGCCTTGCCGCCGCGAGCGGTGTCGTTGTCCTTCAGGGAACCGGAGAGCAGGTAGACGTCCACGGAGATGCGATCGTCCAGGTCGTCCTGCCAGGGAATGGAAACGGAGAAGTTGCCCTTCTCATCAGCCTGAACTTCCAGGTAGTCCTTGCCGTCAATCTTGACGGAGCCCTTGTTCAGCTTGATGGCGATGGTGGAGCCGGAGGTGCCGTCCTGAGTCAGGAAGCCCTCACCGGTAATCTTCAGGGTTTCACCCTTGTACCAAACCTCAGAAATGTGGGAGGTTGCCTTGTCGGAATAGACGTAGGTGACGGACTCTTCACCGTTCTGAGCGAAAGTTGCGGGGATTGCGGTGACCGCCAGACCGCAACCGATCAGGGCGGTGGCACCGAAGCGAGTGATAGTGTGTCGAATGTCCATCCCATCATTTTATCCCCGCGCTCTGGGTGTATCCGCCTGTCCAGGGGCTATTTGCAATGACTTGCAACACAAAATAGCACTTTCGTGCAGTTAACGACGGGCCAGCTATAGGTCAGTGCACGCGCGGCAAAATTCGCCGGGCGCTAGCGCTACCTAGTCGTCAATCTCGTCAAGCATGAGCTCCAGTGCCTCACCCACGCCGGTGCGCCACAGGTAGGTAGCCTTCGCATCCGCACGACCGGGGCCGCCATTGATGACAGCGACCGGCTTGCCGGCACGCAGAGCCTCCAGCACAATCTTGTAGCTGCTCATAACCGCCACCGAGGAGCCCACCACCAGCAGCGCCGAACACTCGGCGAGCATGGCGTCCTTGCGCGCCTTACGTTCGGCGGGCACGGACTCGCCAAAGTACACCACATCCGGCTTGAGGCGGGTCGAACCGCAGGCGATGCAGGGCACCATCTGAAAATCGCGGATATAGCGCTCGTCCAGCTCCACGTCACCGTCAGGGTTCACGCGCAGCTCTTCGTCTTCAAGGCGCGCCAGGTAGCCGGGGTTCGCCGCGTCCAGGCGTGCATCCAGGCTTTCGCGGCTCTCGTCCTGCCCGCAGTCCAGGCACACAATACGGGAGAGGTCACCGTGCAGTGCCAGCAGGCTGGAGCTTCCAGCGCGGGCGTGCAGCCCATCCACGTTCTGCGTAATCACGCCACTCACGGCACCCAGCTGTTCCAGCTCGGCGAGCGCATAGTGGGCGCGGTTCGGTTCGGCGCGGCGCATGCGGCGCCAACCCACGTAGGAGCGCGCCCAGTAGCGTTGGCGGGCTACGTCATCGTAGCGGAATTCCTGGTAGGTCATGGGGCGGTGGTCGTGCAGGGAACCGCCCGGGTCCGCGGTAGTCGGGGATGCCGGATTCGGTGCTCACTCCCGCGCCGGTGAGCACGAGAACCTTACCGCCCTTTGAGCAGCTCGGCAATACCCGCGGAGGCGTATTCTTCGTCGTGCGGGGTGGCGTTCTCAGAGACAACGCGCTGAATCGAGCGGATCGCGGCACGGTGCACGGAGGCGATTTCTTCGCGCTGCTCACCGGCGGCGGCGAAGTTCTGGTGGTCAGTCCAGCGGTCCATTCTTCTCCTCAATGCTCTGGTACTAGTGCAGTCAGCGCGGTTCTAGTGCGTTAAACGGCTGTGGGGCACCCCTTTCGAGGGTACCCCACAGCCTATTTCTCATGGTTTCGAATGTGCAAACTCAGCCACAGGCTAAGTCCGCCCAGCCAACCGGTTGAGCTTAGTTCTCAGCCTTCTGCTCACGCTCGGAGGTCACCGACAGGCCATCGCTGGCAACGTCCGGGTTCACGTCCACGGTCACGGTGTCGCCGTCGTGGATAGCACCGGAGAGGATGCCGCGAGCCAGACGGTCGCCAATCTCGCGCTGAACCAGGCGGCGCAGCGGGCGGGCACCGAATGCCGGGTCGTAGCCGGTCTTACCCAGCCACTCCAGAGCGGCGGGGGTGACGTTCAGGGTCAGGCGGCGGTCCTCCAGACGCTTAGCCATGCTCTTGATCTGCAGGCCCACGATCTGACCCAGGTTCTCAGCCGACAGGGGCTGGAACATGATGATGTCGTCCAGTCGGTTCAGGAACTCGGGGCGGAATGCCTGGTGAACAACCTCCAACGCCTTCTCGGATCGCTCCTCGAAGGGCAAATCCTGGTTGACCAGGTACTGCGAACCGAGGTTCGAGGTCAGAATCAGGATGACGTTGCGGAAGTCCACGGTGCGGCCCTGGCCGTCGGTCAGGCGGCCGTCATCGAGTACCTGCAGCAGGATGTCGAAGACCTCGGGGTGCGCCTTCTCAACCTCGTCGAGCAGGACCACCGAGTAGGGGCGACGGCGTACAGCCTCGGTCAGCTGACCGCCCTCTTCGTGGCCGACGTATCCGGGAGGGGCACCAACCAGGCGAGAAACGGTGTGCTTCTCGGAGTACTCGCTCATGTCGATGCGCACCAGGGCACGCTCGTCATCGAACTGGAACTCAGCCAGTGCCTTAGCCAGCTCGGTCTTACCGACACCGGTCGGGCCCAGGAACAGGAAGGAACCAATCGGGCGGTTCGGGTCGGAAATACCGGCGCGGGCACGGCGCACAGCGTCAGAGACGGCGACCACTGCGGCTTCCTGGCCAATGAGGCGGGCACCGATGCGCTTCTCCATTTCGAGCAGCTTCTCGGATTCACCCTGCATCATGCGGCCTGCGGGAATACCGGTCCAGGAGGAAATCACCTCGGCAATATCGTCCGCGGTGACCTCTTCGGAGACCATGGACTCGTTCTTGGCGGTGTCCTCGGCGCGCTGTGCTTCTTCCAGCTCAGCCTGCTTTGCGGGAATCTCACCGTACAGCAGGCGGGATGCCTCAGCGAGGTTACCCTCGCGCTGTGCAACCTCTGCGCGGGAACGCAGCTCGTCAATCTGGGTCTTGATGTCACCCACACGGTTCAGGCTAGCCTTCTCGGCCTCCCAACGAGCGTTGAGGGCGTCGAGCTGTTCCTTCTTGTCAGCCATGTCCTTGCGCAGCGCTTCCAGACGCTCAACCGATGCGGGATCGGTCTCATCGGCAAGTGCCAGTTCCTCCATGGTGAGGCGGTCCACAGCGCGGCGCAGCTGGTCGATTTCCTCCGGTGCGGAGTCAATTTCCATGCGCAGGCGGGATGCTGCCTCGTCAATCAGGTCAATTGCCTTGTCAGGCAGCTGACGGGAGGGAATGTAACGGTTGGACAGGGTTGCAGCGGCAACCAGCGCGGAGTCAGCGATCTGCACCTTGTGGTGTGCCTCGTAGCGTTCCTTCAAGCCACGCAGAATACCGATGGTGTCATCTACGCTGGGCTCGCCCACGTACACCTGCTGGAAGCGGCGCTCCAGGGCGGGGTCCTTCTCGATGTTCTCGCGGTACTCGTCGAGGGTGGTGGCACCAATCAGGCGCAACTCGCCACGAGCAAGCATGGGCTTGAGCATGTTGCCTGCGTCCATGGAACCTTCGGATGCGCCAGCACCGACAACGGTGTGAATCTCGTCGATGAAGGTCACAATCTGACCTCGGACTTCTTGATTTCTTCGAGGACTGCCTTCAGGCGCTCCTCGAACTCACCGCGGTACTTTGCGCCTGCGACCATGGAGCCCAGGTCCAAGCTGATGAGGGTCTTGCCACGCAGGGATTCGGGCACGTCGCCGGAAACCATGCGCTGTGCCAGGCCTTCCACGACGGCGGTCTTACCGACGCCGGGCTCACCAATCAGAACGGGGTTGTTCTTGGTTCGGCGGGAAAGCACCTGCACGACGCGGCGAATCTCAGAGTCACGGCCGATGACCGGGTCAAGCTTGCCAGCGCGGGCAATGGCGGTCAGGTCGGTGCCGTACTTTTCGAGAGCCTGGAAGGTGCCCTCGGGGTCGGGGGTGTCCACGGTGCGGTCTCCTCGGACGTTGGGGATGGTCTGTGCGATGAGCTCTGCGGTAGCGCCGAGCTTGTGCATTGCGGTTTCAGCTGTGCTATCGGTTCCGCTGGCGATGCCGAGCAGAATCATTTCGGTAGAAACGTAGGTATCTCCGAAGCCCTGGGCACGGGTCTGTGCCGCCTGCAGAGCGGAGAGCGCGGCACGACTGAGGGAGGCGTTCTGCACGGAGGCACCGGATGCCTTCGGCAGCTTCTTGATTTCGGCGGATGCCGCCTCGGAGATAGCGTCCACATCCAGGCCTGCAGCCTTGAGGACTGCTACGGCGACGCCTTCGCGCTGGTCCATGAGGGCCTTGAGGATGTGCGCGGTTTCAATAGTGGGGTTGCCGGCGGTTTGAGCATTAGTATTTGCCGCCGAGATGACTTCTTGACTCTTGGTCGTGAACTTGTTGTCCATGATGTTCCTTTCGCATTTCGAGGGGCTTATCCTATGCGCCCCTGCATTACATAACTTGAGTCTACTCCACTCAATTATGTTTCGCAAGCCTCCTGCAAAAAAATTTTCATATTTTTCACCCCACCTCACCCCACCTCACACCCCTGACCCCCAAACAAAAGCCCCGGACAAAAGCCCCAGTCAAAACCGCATTGTTATACTGACCGGACTGGGTACTTGCGAGGCTGGGTGCTTGCGGGCTCCCACAACAATCACAGTCACGAATGGGGACCCACATGAAAATACTGGTTCTAGGTGCAACCGGCCGCACCGGCTACCTCTTCACCCGCAAAGCCCTAGAGGAGGGGCACACCGTCACCGCCTACGTGCGCAACCCCGATAGGGCACAAGCGCTTTTGGGGGCGCACCAAAATCTCACTATCATTCCGGGGACCCTGAACGATGCCGAACAGCTCGCCGCAGCATCCTCCGGGCAGGACGTCATGGTGAGCGTCCTGGGGCAGAAAGCCACGGTGCGAGAGTTTCTCTCCTCCACGTTCATGCAGGAGCGTCTGCCCCTCATCATGGAGGCGGTCACGGGCGCAGGCGTAAAGCATTGCGTTCTGATGAGTGCCTACGGTGTCGCAATACGGTACGGACCGCGTCCCTCCCCATGCGCCTGGTGTGCAAGGTCATCATGCGCGGCATTTTCACCGACAAGGTTAAGGCGGACGCCCTGGTTGCCGAATATCAGCCATATATTTCGCGTGCTCATCCGGGCAGGCTGACCGATAAGCCCGGTAAGGGCGGGGTGAAGGTATTTGACATGGCGAGCGTCGAGCGAACTCCGGGCATCCCCACGATTGCCCGTGAAGACGTTGCCGATGCACTGCTCACTATCGCCAAGAACCCTCAGAATGCGGGCACAGATTTTTTGGTGACGATTGGGGACGTTGCCCTACACTCGCCCCAGAAATAAACCGGTAGGCTTAATGACATGACGACTACGAACACCTTCCCCGCCGCCATTCTCTTCGACCACGACGGAACCCTCGTCGATACTGAACCCGTATGGGCTGCCGCAAAGGTTGCTCTCACCGCAGAATTTGGCGGCACCTGGACCGAGCAGGACACCCTCGATTGCCTGGGCCTGTCGATGCAGTTCACCCTGGATCGTCTGCGCGAGCGCGGCGTGAACCTGCCGGACGAGGAGATTAACGATCGACTGGTGGCGAAGGTGCGCGAGGCCCTGGCGCAGCAGCCGGTCGAGTTCCTTCCTGGCATTGAGCGTTTCCTCTCGGAGGTTCACGATGCACAGATTCCGGCCGCCATCGTCACAAACGCAACCACCTCCGTGGCTCGCCGCACCGCAAACGCGGCACCCGAGGGCACGTTCTCGGTGGTTATTGGCAACGATGAGACCACCAACCCCAAGCCGGACCCGCAGCCCTATCTTTTGGCGGCGGAGCGTCTTGGTGTTGATCCGACTCAGTGCGTGGCTCTTGAGGACTCCCCGTCGGGCGTGCGCAGTGCGACCGCGGCGGGTATGCGTGTCATTGTTGTGCCGGGCGAGCTGGAGGTTCCGGCGGAGCTGGGCACCGCGCGCCTCAAGCATGAGGAGCTGACTCTGGAGGCGGTTCGCGCGCTGGCGTAACCGCCCGATTCGCACGCGGGAAGCCCTACAGAAAGGCCGGAAGCTCTGTAGAAAACTGAATACGCTTCACCATAAAGGGTGGGATGCGCGATATGAGATACCGCGTGTCCCACCCTTTGTGCGTGCTTGGGCGGTGAGCCACGCGGGCATTTGGGGCTGACACGTTTAAGCAGCGCCTTTTGAACAGGGGCTTTTAAGTGCGGCGCGACACATAGATGACAATTTATTACGAATTACTCAAAATAACCTTGACAATGGTTCCTTAAAATGATTTACTCATAATAACGATTCGGCGGGGCGACAAATCCCACCGAACCACAAGCATCACAGCATCATGAAGGAGACCATCATGGCATTCGCAAACTACACCGCACCCGGCCTGACCCTCGAAGAAGGCAAGGGCATTTCCGAGGTTCTCCAGGCACGTCTGCACGACCTGAACGACCTGCACCTGCTGCTGAAGCACGCTCACTGGAACGTGACCGGCCCCGGCTTCATCGCCGTTCACGAAATGATTGACCCCCAGGTCGACACCGTCCGCGAGTTCGTCGACGCCATCGCAGAGCGTATGGCAACCCTGGGCGCAACCCCCAATGGCCTGGCTGGCGCACTGGTCGCACAGCGCACCGTCGAGGACTACCCCGTCGGCCGCGCACGCGTTGCTGACCACCTGCACGCTCTGAACGACGTGTACACCCGTGTGATCAAGGATCACCGCAAGGCTATTGCTTTTGCCGGTGAGTCCGACCCCGTCACTGAGGACCTGCTGATTGGTCAGACCGCTGAGCTGGAGAAGTTCCAGTGGTTCATCCGCGCGTTCCTGGAAAACGGCGAAGGCAACATCTAAGCCATCGTTCTAAAGACACGAATTTTTAGAATCACGAAACCGGGCGGATGCGCTCTCCTTTATGGAGGGTGCACCCGCCCGGTTTCTGTGCTGTTTCGGTGCTTTTTCCCGACGTTTCGCCTCGCCCGCGGGGTACTCTAGAGTACGTTGAGGCGAACATTATTATCGGGTTAGGCCGTCCTAGATTTTCTGTTCAGAGTGTTCTAGAGTGGTTCACTGTTCATGACAGAGCACACAGACATGAACGCATCATCAGGCGCAGGGATCCAGCCCTGCACGCACGGCACCCGTGGAAAGGGAACTATGAGCACGCACGCCCAGCACGAGCACGGCGAAGAAACTGAGAAACTTCAGCCGGAAAACACCGCTACCGAGGCTCCGCAGGCCACCCGCCATAGCGCCGTTACCTCCCCCTCCCCCACGCAGATTAAGCGTTGGTGCCGCTACCTTGCCGATGAGGAGTCGGAGGCGCGCATCTACCGCTACCTGGCTCGCCGTGCCGAGGGTACCGACCGTGAGATTTTGCTGCAGGTTGCTGAGGCGGAGAAGCGTCACCAGCAGCATTGGCGTGACATGCTCGGCGAGCACGCGGATGTACACGTGCGCCCGTCCCTGCAATCGCAGCTACTGCAGTTCTTGGCGAAGAACTTCGGTTCGGTGTTTATTCTTGCGATGGCTCAGCGCGCCGAGTCCCGCTCCCCCTACGCTGAGGACCCGGACGCCACCGAGGAAATGGCGGCTGACGAGGCGATTCACGAGGAGATTATTCGCGCCCTGGCGACTAACGGTCGCGAGAAGCTTTCGGGTAATTTCCGTGCGGCGGTCTTTGGCGCTAACGACGGTTTGGTGTCGAATCTGGCGCTGACTATGGGTATTACCGCGTCGGGCGCGTCCAGTTCGATGGTTCTGCTGTCGGGTATTGCGGGTCTGCTGGCGGGTGCGCTGTCGATGGCGGCGGGTGAGTTCGTGTCGGTGCGTTCTCAGCGTGAGCTGCTGGATGCCTCCCAGCCGACCCAGGTGACCCTGCGTGTTGCGCACGATTTGGATTTGGATTCGAACGAGCTGGAGCTCATTTACCGTGCCCGCGGCATGGAGCCGGACGCGGCGCATCACCGTGCGATGGAGCGTTTCGGCTACCTGGATTGTGACTGCGATCCGTCGCTGTCTCACCGCGAGGAAGAGGATCGTGAGGAGAATGTGGCTTTGGGTACCGATATTGGTGCCGCCGCAGCGTCGTTCGCGTTCTTCGCTTCGGGTGCGTTGGTTCCGATTCTGCCGTATATCTTTGGCTTGTCGGGTGTGTTCGCGATGGTGTTGTCCCTGCTGTTTGTGGGTGCGGCGCTGGGCTTCACCGGCGGCGTGGTGGGCCTGCTTTCGGGTGCTTCCCCGCTCAAGCGCGGTGTTCGTCAGATTCTAATTGGCTTTGGCGCTGCGTTCGTGACCTACCTGCTGGGTCTGGCGTTCGGCACGACGGTCGGCTAGTTACAACACCCCCAATAAGCTCTCGACAAGTGTATATAGCCGCTCTGGAATTTGTTTTCAAGCGTTTGAGAACTATTCGGATGCAGAAATCCCCCCGGTGGATACATTCAGTGTATCCGCCGGGGGTTTTCTATATGTTCTTACCCTGCATGAGGGGTTGATCTATTACGGGTGAATCTCCGCGGTGGTGGCCTGACCGGAAACGCTCTCCGAACCGCTCGCGCCGTTGCCGGAGTAGGTCAGGTTTGCGACCTGCACGCTGGAGGTCTGCTTGTACGAAACCCAGCCGTCGTTTGCCGGGAAGCGCAGCTGCGCCGGCATGAAGTTGGTCTGGCTGTAGTACTTGGTGCCGGACTGCTTCATGGTGTACGCCTTGCTGGTGGTGTAGACGATACGACCCTTGAAGGTGTAGGTGCCGTCAGAGTTTTTGGTGACGGTCGGTACTTCTGCGGTCCAGGTGCCGGCGGTCTGCGCGACGGACAGGTACTTTGCCTGGCCTGCGGAGGCTACCAGTTCGGTGGTCTTACCGGTCAGCTTGCGACCGGAGGGGGCCCATGCCTGACCGTTGATCTTACCGAGCTTAAGGAGCGACTGTGCGCTGGCGGCGACGGTGTACTCAACCTCGGTTACGAAGGTTGCGCCAGCTGCGAGGGTGACGCTGCTGCCGGGGATGTAGCCGGTGCCGGTTGCGGTGTCCTTGGTCGGTACGGACCACCAGAAGCCGCTGGAGGACATGTATGCGCCGTTTGCGCCGGTCTGGGAGTTGGTGACGGGGGGTGAACTTACCTTCGCCGTTGACGTAGGTTGCGCTCTTGGGCTTGGAGGTTGCGTCGTCCCAGTTGATGTCGGAGTCGGGGGTGCCGGAGGCAGTGAAGTGTGCCTCGGGGCTTGCCGGGTTGATGGTGCCGGTGTTGTTGGAGGATGCGTAGCCGACGTAGCCGCCGTTGTTCTGCACGCTGACGTACACGCCGTACTGCACGCCGGGGGTTTCCTTGGATGCGGCGTAGGCAGGTACTGCTGCGGAGGCTGCGACGACGGGTGCGGACCAGACGCCTGCCTTTGCGATGGTGCGGCGAGAGATGGGCTGAGTCATGAGTGTAGTGATCTCCTGTGAGTGTTTGGTGTTTCTTAGAGCCGCTCAGAATGGTTCTGACTAGGCTCAATGCACTCCAGTATACAAAGGTTGAGGTTATATCTGCACCTTATGAGGGCGGATGTGCACAATCTTACTTTCCTCCGTAAGTTCTACCGCCCGGTTTCAAACATCTCAAAAGCATCCTCAAATCCCAGCACTATTCGGCAGCTGGAGCGGCTCAACCTTCCTCTTTTCCCCGGTGCATTCCCCTCCAGCACCTCTGGGCGTTCTTCGGCACTGTCTCTGTTGAGTTCCCGGTTAAAGCACAGATGCCGGTAGCCTCATGGACTACCGGCATCTGCCGCAATACTATGCTGTTTACTTCGCTGCGAAGATTTCGCGCATCAGGTTTGCAGCCTCGGAGGGGGTCTTACCGACCTTCACGCCTGCTGCTTCCAGAGCTTCCTTCTTCGCCTGAGCGGTACCGGAGGAACCGGAGACAATAGCGCCTGCGTGGCCCATGGTCTTACCCTCAGGAGCGGTGAAGCCTGCAATGTAACCAACGACGGGCTTGGTCACGTTTGCCTTGATGTACTCTGCAGCACGCTCCTCAGCGTCACCACCGATCTCACCAATCATGACGATTGCTTCGGTCTCGGGGTCAGCTTCGAAAGCTTCCAGAGCGTCGATGTGGGTGGTGCCGATGATGGGGTCGCCACCAATACCGATAGCGGTGGTGAAACCAATGTCGGACAGTTCGTACATCAGCTGGTAGGTCAGGGTACCGGACTTGGAAACCAGACCAATCTTGCCCTTGCCGGTGATGTTCGCCGGGATAATACCAACCAGGCACTCCTCGGGGGAGATGATGCCGGGGCAGTTGGGGCCAATGATGCGGGTGATCTGCTTGCCGTTCTCGTCCACGGATGCCTTAGCAGCTGCCCAGAACTCTGCGGAGTCCTGAACCGGAACGCCCTCGGTGATGACGACGACGAGGCCGATCTTAGCCTCGATAGCCTCGAGAACTGCTGCCTTGGTGAAGGCCGGGGGAACGAAGACGATGGAGACGTTCGCGCCGGTCTTCTCCATAGCCTCAGCTACGGAACCGAAGACGTCCAGCTCGATGTCGGAGCCGTCCTTCGCCTTGTGGGTGACGGTGGTACCAGCCTTGCGAGCGTTCACGCCGCCCACAATGTTGGTGCCTGCTGCGAGCATGCGTGCGGTGTGCTTGGTACCCTCGCCACCGGTGATGCCCTGAACGATGACCTTGGAGTCCTTGTTCACAAAGATAGACATATTACTTCCTTGAAATCCTTTGCTGGCGATTACGCCTTGTGAGCGAGCTCTGCTGCCTTGTCGGCGCCGGAGTCCATGGTCTCAGCCAGAACAACCAGCGGGTGGTTCGCCTCGGAGAGGATGCGGCGACCCTCAGCAACGTTGTTGCCGTCCAGGCGCACAACCAGGGGCTTGGTTGCTGCGTCGCCCAGAATCTCCAGAGCCTTCACAATGCCGTCTGCCACTGCGTCACATGCGGTGATGCCGCCGAAGACGTTCACGAAAACGCTCTTGACCTGCTCGTCGCCCAGAATGATTTCCAGACCAGCAGCCATAACCTCAGCGGACGCGCCGCCACCAATATCAAGGAAGTTTGCGGGCTTGACGTTGCCGTGGTTCTCACCAGCGTATGCAACGACGTCCAGGGTGGACATAACCAGACCCTGCACCGTTACCAACGATGCCGACCTCGCCGTCCAGCTTCACGTAGTTCAGGTCGAACTGCTTTGCCTTAGCTTCCAGCGGGTTCTCAGCGGACTTGTCCACGAGAGCCTCGTGCTCGGGCTGGCGGAATTCTGCGTTGTCGTCCAGGGAGACCTTGCCGTCCAGGGCGAGGATGGTGCCCTCGGGGGTCAGAACGAGGGGGTTAACCTCAACCAGGGTTGCGTCTTCCTTGGTGTAGACTTCGCCCAGCTTGAACGAGAACGGGAACAACCTTCTCCTGCAGTTCTGCGGAGAAACCTGCTGCCTTAGCAATTTCCTCAGCCTTAGCCTGGTCCAGGCCAGACCAGCGGGTCAACCTCGATCTTTGCCAGTGCCTCGGGGCGCTCAGCAGCGAGCTGCTCAATTTCCATACCGCCTTCTACCGAGCACATTGCCAGGTAGGAGCGGTTTGCGCGGTCCAGCAGGAGGGAGAAGTAGTATTCTTCGGCGATGTCTGCGCCGTCAGCGACCAGCACGCGGTGAACGGTGTGGCCCTTGATGTCCATGCCGAGAATTGCCTTAGCGTGCTCGTAAGCTTCTTCGGGGGACTTTGCGAGCTTAACGCCGCCAGCCTTACCGCGGCCGCCGGTCTTAACCTGAGCCTTAATGACGGTCAGGCCGCCAATTTCCTCAGCTGCTGCCTTTGCTTCTTCAGGGGTGGTCGCAACAATGCCCTTGAGCACGGGTACACCGTGCTTTGCGAAGAGCTCGCGCGCCTGGTATTCGAAAAGGTCCACAGGTGTCCTTCTTCTTCGAAGTGGTGCCGAGTACTGGTGCACTCGGCCTGGTCATTAGAGGAGGTTCCCCCGTGTGGTCAGTACGGTGCGATAGGGGTCTCTCGCACCCGGCGCACACGCATCATTGACGCGGGGAATTTCTCTCGTCTCTACTCTATCGGATTCGGCGTGAGCTCGCACTCACAGAGCCCCAAATCTGAGATTTTAGCGACTCAGCTCACAAATATTTTGGGTATATTCCACCCAAAGGGTGTGTACCGGGCAACTAACCCGAACTCGCACTCCCCCATCCGCCGCGAAATACCGGCGAACATGCGGCGTTTACCGCCGTGCTCTGCAAAGCCCCGGCCACCTTCTCAGCAGGCGGACAACACGCCCGGTACAGCGCACAAAAGAGAGGCGGGCACCCTCAGGTACCCGCCCTTCCATCTGCGTTGTTAGGTTCGCACGCCTGACGCGTTAGCCCACCTTCTCCAGCGGCGCATAACGCAGTAGCAGACGCTTCTCTTCCGAACCGAAACGGACCTTCGCCACGGTCTTATCGCCGCTACCCTCAACGGCGAGCACGCGGCCCTCACCGAACTTGGTGTGGCGCACGGTATCGCCGACCGCCAGAGTCGGGATCTCCTTGCTCTGGTGCACGCGGGAACGGTTCGTCACCTTCGAGGTGGCCGCCGCCAGCCCGTAGCCTGCCGAGCCGTTAATATCCGCGGTGGACGGCTCAGAACGGCGTGCGGGGCGGGACTCGTAGGGATCGTATGAGCCGCGCGAGCCAGCGGAACTGTAACCGCCCGAGCCATAACCACCCGAGTAGCCGCCGGAACCATAGCCGGAACGGGAACCACCCGAATAGCCGCCACCGTACGAGTTGCCGTAGGAGCTGCCGCCATAGGAACCGCCGCCGCGAGCGCCATACGCACCCATACCGGAGGCGCCAAAAGCCAAAAAACCGGCGGTGCGCTTCCACTCGATGAGCTCCTCCGGGATTTCCTCCAGGAAGGGCGAGGGCGGGTTGAACTGGCTCTTACCCCACATGGTGCGGGTTTCCGAGCGGGTCAGGTACAGGCGCTCCATGGCGCGGGTCAGACCCACGTACGCCAGGCGGCGTTCCTCGCTCATTTCCTTCTCGTCGGTCAGGGCACGCTGATGCGGGAACAGGCCGTGCTCCATGCCGGTCAGGAACACCACGGGGAACTCCAGGCCCTTGGCGGTGTGCAGGGTCATGAGGGTGACCATGCCCTGCGCCTTCGCCTCGGCGGCTTCGGCGGCAATCTGTGCGGCGGAGGCGTTCTCACCCTCCGCGCTGGCGGGACGGTTCGGGATTGAGTCGGCGTCGGCGACCAGAGCCACGTGTTCGAGGAACTGCTCCAGGTCGGCGCCGGGGTTCTCGGTCTCGAACTCGACCATGGCGTCGAGCAGCTCGGAGAGGTTTTCCACGCGCGATTCGTCCTGAATGTCCTTGGAGGCACGCAGGGCCGCCAGGTACCCGGTCTGCTCCAGGACCGCTTCCAGGCAGGTTGCGGCCGGTTCGGTGCGGGCAATCTGCGCCAGGTCGTCCATGAGGCGCACGAACTCGGCGTACTTCTTGACCGCGGCGGCACCCAGACCGGGGATGTCGGCTGCCTGGCGTGCGGCGGCGTAGAAGGAGATACGGTTCGCACTCGCGTACTCCGCCACCACGGACTCAGACTTGGCACCGATACCGCGTTTGGGTTCGTTGAGGATGCGGCGCACGTTCACGTCGTCATCGGGGTTGCTCAGGGCGCGCAGGTACGCCAGGGCGTCCTTGATTTCCTTACGCTCGTAGAAGCGGGTACCACCGACCACGCGGTAGGGCAGGCCAGCACGCATGAGCATGTCCTCGAGGGTTCGGGACTGCGCGTTGGTGCGGTAGAAGATTGCGACGTCACCGGGTTGCACGCCGTGCTCATCGGCAAGACGGTCAATTTCGCGGGTGATGTAGCGTGCCTCGGCGTGCTCGGATTCGGCAACGTAACCGATAATCTTCGCACCCGCGCCGGAGGCGGTCCACAGCTTCTTGGGGCGACGGTCGGGGTTGCGTTCAATGACCGCGTTCGCCGCGGAGAGGATGTTCTGCGTGGAACGGTAGTTCTGTTCCAGCAGGATCGTGTGGGCGTTCGGGTAGTCCTTCTCGAAGTCCGTAATATTGCGGATATCCGCGCCGCGGAAGGCGTAGATGGACTGGTCGGAGTCACCGACCACGGTCAGCTCGGCGGGGGGCACGGCATCCGGGTAGGGGCCGCGGTCAGCAGGTGCCTTCGTGTGGGCGCCGACCAGTTCACGCACCAGCTGGTACTGGGCGTGGTTGGTGTCCTGGTACTCGTCCACGAGGATGTGGCGGAACTTGCGGCGGTAGTAGTTCGCGATTTCGGGGAACTTCTTGAGCAAGAAGACGGTGCGGCCAATCAGATCGTCAAAGTCGAGGGAGTTGGCGGCGCCCAGACGCTGCGTGTAGACGGTGTAGATCTGCGAGATGGTCTTCTCGTACGGGTTATCGCTCGCCACGCGGGATGCGTACGCTTCGGCGCTGACCAGCTCGTTCTTCAGCGCGGAAATGCGGTTGCCCACGGCCTTGGCGGTGAACTTCTTGGTGTCCAGGTTGAGCTCTTTAATGATGAGGCTCAGCAGACGCTGCGAGTCGGTCGAATCGTAGATGGTGAAGGTGGACTTCAGACCCAGGGCGGCGGCCTCACGGCGTAGCACGCGCACGCAGAAGCTGTGGAAAGTAGAAATCCACATGTGCTTGGCGCGCGGGCCGACCAGCGCCTCAATACGTTCACGCATTTCGGCGGCAGCCTTGTTGGTGAAGGTGATGGCGAGAATCTGGCCGGGGGTCGCGCGGTGGGTTGCGAGCAAGTAGGTGATGCGGTGGGTGAGCACGCGGGTCTTGCCGGAGCCGGCGCCCGCGACGATGAGCAGGGGCGAGCCGGAGTGCAGCACGGCTTCTTCCTGGCGTTCGTTGAGCCCTGCGGTGAGGGAGGCGGGGTTCACAGCGTTGAGGCTGTGGGCCCGTTCGCCGTAGGGGTCGGCGGGATCGAAGTCCTCACCGTAGCCGCCGACTCGGTAGGCGGGCGGCATGAAGTCGCCGAGCGGGTCTGCGGCGGTGAAGGCTGCGGGCGCGCCAGGTTCAGGAACGGGCGCACTGGTAGCAGGGGTACCGTAGGCGGGCATGCCGGTGGGCAGGGCAGTGGGTACGTCCTGTGCGGGCGCCTCCATCACCGGAGCATCCATCACTGCGGCGTCCATGGGAGGGGCGTAGTAGTCGTCCTCGGCAGGGGGTACGTCGTAGTAGGGGTCGAAGGGCGGCTCGTCATCCGCTACCGGTGCTGCGGGGGTGACGAGTTCGGCGGCGAACAGGCCGTCCTGTTCGGTGAAGGGCTGCTTCTGCTGTTCGGGCTTGTCGCTCATCATCTACCTCGCTGCCTAGAATACACGTTCGATATTCCATGCTACCGCATTTACTCCGCGGCTCCCACCCGTTCAGTCAATCAGCCTCACAACCTAAATCGGCAACGGCACACCGGTGGCGCAGAATAGTCATGCTAGGATGACCGCATGACCCAGACCTTATCTCCGAGCCTCTCAATAGCCCTATGGTGCAATGTCTCAGCCGACGAAGCCGCACAGTTCTACACCAGGGTTTTTCGCGAGGCTTCCATCATGGAACAGGTGCCCGGACTCACGACGACTCTAAGCATCCATGGCTTCCAGCTCTCACTCATTAATGGTGATGACCGGTACGTCCCGAACCAGTCCATCAGTTGCATCCTAAACTTTGACCCGCTCCTCTTCGGTGGTGAGGCGCAAGCGCGAGCATACCTCGATGAACTCTACGAAGAGCTAAGTACCGGCGGTGTGCTGATGGAACTGGGTGAGTATCCTTTCTCCCCACGCTACGCCTGGGTGCGTGATCGTTTCGGCATGACCTGGCAGCTGATGCTTACCAATCCTGCAGGCGACCCGCGACCCTTCGTCGTGCCTTCTTTCATGTTTGGCGGCACGAATCACGGCAATGCAGAGGAAGCCACCAACGGCTGGATTTCCATGTTTGATGATGCCCGCCGCGGCACCCTGTACCACTATCCGGAAGGTAGCCCCTTTGAGGCAGATGCGGTCATGTTTACCGACTTCAACCTGCATGGCACCTGGATGGCGGCTACTGATTCCGGTACTTTCCACGATTTCACATTCACGCCGGGGGTTTCGGTAGTTCTTTCGTGCCGTACCCAGGAGGAGATTGATTACTATTGGGAGCAACTCTCGGCTATACCTGAGGCGGAGCGTTGCGGCTGGTGTGTAGATCGCTGGGGTATTTCTTGGCAGGTTGTCCCGCACAATATTGCTGAGCTGATGGCGGATAAGGCCGCTCGCGAGAAGATCCTGCTGATGGGCAAGATTGACCTGTCTCAGCTATAACAACGTGTTTTCTTGAGTACTCGTTACGTGCAGAAACAGAGAAACCGCCCGCACCTGCCAATGCAAGCGACGGGCGGTTTCTTGTACCGGGGTGAATGCCGGTTCTGTGTGCCCCCGAGACGATTCGAACGTCCGACACCTTCTTTAGGAGAGAAGTGCTCTATCCCCTGAGCTACGAGGGCGTACCTATCCAGTATAAAGCACCCCGCACCGCAGGTCGGCACAGCCCACGACAAGCCGCCCGCATCCACCGGTAATCGCACCGTGCCCACCCCCGGTCCCAGCCAGCGTTCACCGACCCGTGTTCACCGCCTGAGGACACCCGCACCCGGCGGCAGAACCACTCCTACAATGTACGAATGAGCATCTACATTGACCCGCCTGTCTGGCCCGCGCACAGCACCGTCTTCTCACATCTCATCTCCGATGTGTCCCTGACGGAACTACACGAGTTCGCCGCAGCGGCGGGCATCAGTGAGCGTGCCTTCGACCGCGACCACTACGACGTTCCGGCGCACCTCTACGAGGATCTAGTACGGGCGGGTGCGAAGGAGCTCAGCGGCGCGCAGCTGACTCGCACGCTCATTGCGAGCGGTCTGCGGATTCCCCTAAAGGAGCGCCCCGAGAAGATTCGCCCGCGTCTGCTTCGCGCCTGGGAGGCAGCGTTTACACCCCGCCTCAAGCGCATGGAGGTTCCTGCCGAGCTGCGGGCTCAACTCACGGCGCAGGTGGCGGAACTGGGTGAGAGCCTGCTGCAGGCGTGGGAGCAACCGCACCGCGCCTACCACCACAGCGGGCACCTTTCGCAGATGCTCACCGACCTGGACCGCCTCTACGCACATCGCGCGCAGGCAGGTTCTACTCCCCCGGCGTTGATTCTGGCGGCGTGGTTCCACGACGCAGTCTATGAGGGCGCACCGGGTGAGGATGAGCGTCGCAGCGAGCAGCTGGCGAGCGCCTCCCTGGCACCGCTGGTTACCGCGGGCCTACTCACCGGGCACGAGCTGCAGATGGTGAGCCTTCTGGTGCGTGCCACGGCAACCCACGAGCTTCCCGAGTCTGCCGACCTACCGGCGGGCTACGAGGTAACGGATATTGAGTTCTTCCTTGACGCCGATATGGCAATCCTGGCGGCTGATTCGGCACGCTATCGCCGCTACCTGCACGGAGTGCGTAGCGAGTACTCCCATTTTGACGATGAGGCGTTCCGTATCGGTCGTACGACCTTCCTGCGTTCTATCCTGGGTCGCGAGCGCATCTTCCTCTCCGAAGAGGCCCTCACGCTCTGGGAGGAGCCCGCACAGGCTAATCTACGTGCTGAGCTCAGCGAGTGGGAGCAGGACCCGCAGGGGCTTCTGCAGACTCTGGCATCCTAGCCGCATACACCTAAAACACATACCGCCGAGAATGCACCCACACTAAGGTGCGCTCTCGGCGGTATTTTCATGGAATCTCTCGGGTACACAAATCTCGGGTACACAAAAGGCGCCCACCCGCGTGCGGGGTAGGCGCCTTTTTGAAGTATTTTGGGCTAGACCCAGCTCTTATGCGCTAAGGCTTAGAGAGCGGTGTAGTAGCCGTCAACGGACATCCAGGAGGTGGGGTGCACCAGGGTACCGTTGGTGGGGTTCAGAGCGGAGATCATCTTGCCGTCGCCCAGGTAGATACCAACGTGGCTGTAGCCGTTCTGGAAGACGATGTCGCCGGGCTGGGGGTTAGCGGTCGGGCGCAGCTCGTTCTTCATTGCGTAGGTGAAAGCGGTCAGCTTGATACCGTGCTGAGCGAAAACCCAGGAGGTGAAGCCGGAGCAGTCCCATGCACCGAAGGTCTTGCCGCCCCAAACGTATGCGCCGCCCAGACCGCTCATTGCGGTTGCAACGATTGCGTCGCGGGATGCGTTACCGGTGGAAGCGGAGGAAGCTGCGGGTCCAGGAGCAGCAACGGGTGCAACGTAAGCCTGCTGTGCCTCAGCCTGGGGTGCTACGTAGGAGGTCTCAGCTGCGGGTGCCGGAGCTGCTGCGGGAGCAACGTAGGTCTGCTGTGCCTGAGCCTGGGGTGCAACGTAGGTGGTTGCGGGGGTGTTGTAGCTGGTGTAGTCGAACTCGTAGTTGGTGTAGTCGTAGGACAGATCAGCCGCAGCGGGGATCTGTGCGAATGCGTTCGCGGGAACGGTCGAGCCGAGCAGGATTGCGCCTGCTGCGAGGGTTGCACCTGCGGTACGTACGATCTTCTTAGCCATTGGTAATTCCTCCATTGCCTGACGAGGTGAGCTGTCGGGCTCGAGCATGGATTCGCTCGGCCACCGAAGTGACTTAGCCCCGAGGCTTCTCGATTGAGATGCCGTATCCCAGCTTGGGGATTGGGTCCCCCGCTTCTGCCATATTGGGTAGACGTACATCGAAGCGTTGGCAGAACTCAGCGGAACCGCTTCGACGGTGCCCTCTTACGATGAGGATTTGGGCACAAATCGAGAATACACAGAAAACTCCCAGTTGTCACTTCATTCGGGCTTAAATTTTGGACTTTCACCCTGGGGGGAAAACTTGGCACTCCAGGCATTTGACCCCCTCTCAATGGAACCAACAGCTACCGTTTAAGGCTCTTGACTAGGTGTTTCACAAGGATGCACATTCGCTTTTAATGCACCAGCACCCCTTAAGGACAGGGTTCAAAACTCTTAAAAATGACCCTTATCTCTTAAATGTCCGTTCTCAGAGATTGCTCAAACATCGGCGTTTCCCTCAGTTTCAACCTTAGATTTAAGCGAAAAACCCGAAAAATGCACTCAAGCGCAGTTGCTAAAACCCTGAGAGAGGAGTATATGCGCCCGCGCACATGACCAAACTCTGAAATACCCCACTCACTAGGCACCTCAGCTCCCCAAAACCTCCCCGCAAGCCCGAGCAGTCCTAACACGTGCACAAAAACGGTGGCACCGCCTCCACAAAGGAAGGCGATACCACCGTTTAGCGTGAACTGGGTTAGCAGACTCTCAGAATGAGAGCTTAGAGGTTGCCGCCGCGCTTGACCACAATTGCGTTTGCCACGTCCATATCCAGGGAGAGGGTGTCCTCTTCGCCATCGGCGTGAACAATCACGTCATCGTTCTGACCGGCAACCACGGACACCGAAGCGCCGTAGACAATACCTGCGTCAGCCAGCAGCTTCAACAGCTCAACGTCAGTCTGAATGGACTCGGGGAAGCGAGAAATAGTGAAACGGTCCTCGGGACCGGAGTCGCGTGCCGCCAGGGACATGGGCACGGTACGCTCGTCATTCTTCTCGCTACTGTGACCCAGATCCTCCAGGCCGGGGATTGCGTTACCGTACGGGGAGAACTTGGGGTCCTTAAGCATCTCCAGGATGCGCTTCTCCACCTTGTCACTCATGACGTGTTCCCAGCGGCATGCCTCTTCGTGCACGTACTCAAGTTCCAGACCAATGATGTCGGAGAGCAGGCGCTCAGCCAGGCGGTGCTTACGCATCACCTCGACCGCCTTGTGGCGGCCTTCCTCGGTCAGTTCGAGGTGGCGGTCCGGCTCAACGGTGAGCAGGCCGTGCTTCTCCATACGTGCCACAGTCTGGGAAACGGTCGGGCCGGAGTGCTCGAGTCGTTCAGCGATGCGCGCACGCATGGGGACGATGCCCTCTTCCTCCAGTTCGAGGATGGTGCGCAAATACATCTCTGTGGTATCGATGAGGTCTGTCATATATCTCTCCCAGCTATCACCGCAACAGTACTTAGATAGCACTGCCTAAGTCGTTACTTAATTCAATAATCTATTATGTACTTTTTCAGCGGCTTTTGCCACGGCTTAAGTCATTGAGTCGCCCAATGAAAACTCATTGGACGACTCAAGACACCTTATATATACGCTTTTGCTAACCCACCCCTTATTAATGAGGAGTAGACGGTAGGCTTACTCTGCGGACTCAGCCTCAGCGGTTTCTTCCACGGCAGATTCGTTCTCTTCCGCTTTGTTCTCTGCAAGCTCAGCAGATTCCCTCTGCCTCAGCGGTTTCAGCAGACTCTGCGTTCTCCTGCGCGGCATTCTCCTCCAGGTCTTCCGGGCGAACGCGGTCAGCCCACGGCACCCAATCCGGCGCAATGAGCGCGTCGTCGCCGGGCAGCAGGCCCACCTCGCAGATCGTTGCCACGCGGGAGCGAGGCGCACGTGAGAGGGTCGCGAACCAGAACCAGCCGCGGTAACCGGGCAGGGTGCACTCGAAAAGGTGCGTGCTCAGACGCTCTTCCTCGGCGCGCACGTGGTGCACCAGGCCGATAGCGTGTGCCGGGGCGATTTCCTGAACGCCCTGCAACGCCACATCCTTGGCGGCGGCAAGAATCTCATCCACCTTGGAGGTGCGGCGCAGCTTGTGCGGAACACCCAGGGAGGGGGCGCCCACCTCTTCATCCAGCGGGGTGAAGGGGTCGGGGGTGGAGTCTTCGTTCTGTGCGGTTTCTTCGGCAGCAGATTCCTCGGAGGCAGATTCCTCAGCGGGCGTATCAGCCGCCTCAGTCTCCTCAGCGTTCACGGAGGGCTGAGTCTCAGCAGGTACAGCGCTACCCTCGTCGGTGCTCTCAGGCGCGGCAGAAGGCGCAACGGACTCTGCGGGCGCGTCAGTAGCGGGCGTAGTTTCGGGGAGCAGTTCAATAACCTGTTCAGACATACCCCTATTAAAGCATCTCGCGTGCGCAAACATTGCGGCGCCCGCCCCAAGCTTCGCATACGCTGTGAATTTGAGTCTCAAACCGCTAAATCTGGGGCTTCCCCCATTAACAGCTGTGTGTGAGCTGATACGGTTAAATTTATGAGTAATGAACCCGTACAGGACACGCGCAGTACCGCAGACCAGGCGCCCGCGCCCCTTCCCTATGCCGGAGCTATCCGTTGGCTCGGCGCGGCAGGTGCGCTTCTCGCCCTGATTTGCCTGCTCACCGGAGTCGCCATGCTCGTGATGAAGTGGGTTGGGGCAGCGCCGCCCGCCCTCATGAGCCAGATTCCGCTGGTCCTCCTCCCCGTCGCCTTTATCGCACTCATGGCCGCACTCATCCTGTCGGTCATGCGCCGCAACAAGGCATAAAGATTTGAGCCGCAAGCTCACACACATCATTCACTTATCAAGTACAGCCTGCCATTCAGAGAGAAAGATAGAGTATGTCTGCTGAAGCAAAACTCCTAGTCGTCGATGACGAGTTCAACATTCTTGAATTGCTCGCCACCTCCCTGCGTTTCGCCGGTTTTGAAGTAGTTACCGCCGGCAACGGCCGCGAAGCCCTCGAAAAGGCACACGCCGAAAATCCCGACCTCATCGTCCTGGACGTCATGATGCCCGGCATGGACGGCTTCGAGGTGACCCGCCGCCTGCGCGAAAACGGCACCACCACCCCCGTGCTGTTCCTGACCGCAAAGGACGCCACCGAAGACAAGGTGACCGGTCTGGGTGCCGGTGGTGACGACTACGTCACCAAGCCCTTCTCCCTCGACGAGGTGATCGCCCGCATCCGCGCCATTCTGCGCCGTAGCCGCAGCGTCCAGGAAGAGGACGACGCCGTACTGCGCGTTGACGCCCTCACCCTGAACGTGGACACCCACGAAGTGTTCCTCGGTGACGAAGAGATTGACCTCTCCCCCACCGAGTTCAACCTGCTGCACTACCTGATGCTCAACGCCAACCGCGTGCTGTCCAAGGCGCAGATTCTCGACCACGTGTGGGAGTACGACTTCAACGGCGACTCCTCCATCGTTGAGTCCTACATTTCGTACCTGCGCCGCAAGATCGACAACAACCGTGAAAACCACGAGCCGCTCATCCACACCAAGCGCGGTGTGGGCTACATGATTCGCGGTTCTCGAGGCTAACGTGGCGCTCAAACCCCTCGACCGGATCCCCCAGTCTCTTTCCCTTCGCACCCAGCTGGTGCTCATCACCTCCATGCTCATCGCCCTCTCCATTGCGGTGACGAGCCTGGTGGCGATTTCCGCTCTGCGCGCCCAGATGGTGCACCAGCTGGATGAAGAGATGAAGAACAGCGCCCCCTCACTCGTGCAGCTGGCGACCGTGCGCCCCTCCGGCAATCAGGAACAATCCCTGAGCACCTACCGCCTGTACCTGCTCGACAAGGACGGCAACGTACTGTACTCGCTCAAGTCCGAGGACAGCGAACAGTTCAGCGAGCCGGCACTGCAAGGCTGGACCGAAGAGAAGGTTCGCAAGCAAAACGAAGAGGCGGTCACCGTCAATTCGGTGGGCAGCTCCTCCGATTGGCGCGTGCTCGCCGTACCCATTGAATCGAAAGATTCTTCTGGGCTGACGGAGGCGGCATCCATGGTTATTGCCATGCCGCTGAAACAAACGAACCAGGTGGTCGCCCTCGTAGGTGTGCTGACCTTCGCGTTTGGTTTGGCGACTCTCGCCTCCGCAATTGCGATGACCTGGGTGATTGTGACCCGCACCTTCGAGCCGCTGGCTCGCGTGGAGCAGACCGCCGCCAAGATCGCTGCCGGTGACCTCTCTCAGCGTATTGAGGACTACAACCCCAGCAACGAGATCGGTAACCTCGCGGTTTCGCTGAACACGATGCTCACCCAGATTGAAATGCTCTTCAAAGCCCGCGAGAAGAGCGAGGCGAAAATGCGCCGCTTCGTGGGTGACGCTTCGCATGAGCTGCGCACCCCGCTGGTCAGTATTCGAGGCTACTCAGAGCTGTACCGTCAGGGCGCGCTACCGACCGACGAGGCTGTCGCTACCGCGATGAGCCGCATCGAATCGGAGTCCAAGCGTATGGGTCAGCTCGTGGAAGACCTGCTGACCCTGGCGCGTATTGATGAGCGCCGCGAATCCAAGCTGGCGCCCTTCGACCTGTTCAACCTGGCGGTAGACGCTAGTAACGACGCCTACGCTACGGCACCCGATCGTGCGGTGTCCCTGGTGGGTCTGAACGAAGAGGTGGCGCCGACCTCCGCAACCGTGCTCGGCGACGAATCACGCCTGCGTCAGGTCGTGGCGAACCTGCTGACCAACGCCATGCGCTACACCCCCGACGGCTCTCCCCTAGAGATTGCGGTGGGCGTGCGCGAAGAGGTTCCCGGCTTCCCGCTGTCCGTGCTGGAGGTGCGCGACCACGGCCCCGGTATTCACGGCGAGGACCGCGAGCGCGTCTTCGAGCGTTTCTACCGCACCGATGCTTCACGTTCGCGTGAGACCGGCGGTACGGGTCTGGGTCTGTCCATTGTGGCTGCGATTATCGAGCAGCATGAGGGCAGGATTCACATTGACGAGACCGATGGTGGCGGTGCTACCTTCGTGATTTCTTTGCCGTTCTATCCGCCGCCCGTCTCGGATGATCAGCTGATGAAGTAGCGCTGATGCATAAACCCCCGGATTGTGGAACTTGAGTGTTCTACGGTTCGGGGGTTTTGCTGTGCCCTGGAGGCGGGACTATAACTCGCGGCGGCGCGAGTAACGAGAGCACGAGTGAGAAGAAGCTTCGCGGCTAAAGAACAGCGGGAGCAACCGAGCGCGCGTCATGGCGGCGTCATTTTTGGGAGGGTTTTCGATTTTTTCGAGATGCCGGAGTGAATCTGACGGGTTTATCCACATATTTATTTAATAATCATTTTTCAGCTCATTTGATGCATTTTGAAAGATATAGTGATAACAAGCTTCCGGTCAGGAACTCAACCCTTCCAGAGATCCAAACCCCAAGCGCCACCACGGGGCAACCGCCCCACCTATCTCACATATCTCAAAGGAGAAAAACCATGGCACAGTTCAATGTCGATTCCGAAGTCATCGCAGCCAAGAGCGCACAGGCACGATCCTACGTCGCATCCATCACCGCAGACGTCAACGGTATGACCGCATCCCTGCACGATTTGCAGAGCTCCTGGACCGGCTCCGCATCCGCTAACTTCCAGGGCGTACTGGACCAGTGGCATGCAACCCAGCGCCAGGTCGAAGCATCCATCACCCAGATCAACGAGGCACTCACCCGCGCAGGCGTAAACTACGCAGACACCGAGCAGGCTAACGCCTCCATGTTCGTCGGCTAAGGGGTCCGGGCTACAGATTCTAAGGCCCACCCGCAGGCAGCGGCAGACCGGGCAGCTAAAAGGTCCCGGACGCACAGCACACCGCCCGCTAGATTCGCCAGAAGGCGGCGAACATCTATTGAGAAACCCCCGCCACATCCTCGAAAGTGAGGATGCGGCGGGGTTTTAATGTACAGAAATCTTTGGGCCCAAGAGCCCATTCCTTAGGAGCAGAGCCTTAGGAGCTGAGCTTTAGGAAGCAGGGGTCTCCTGACGGAAACGCAGACGCCACAGGCCGCGCTCAGCGTCGTAATGCCAGATGCTCGAACGGCTCACGCGACCACGCGCGGTCGCAACCGCCGCCATGACCAGCACGCTGGAAGAATCCAGTACCTGCACACCCTGCTTGAGCGGGGCACCCTGCTGAGTGAAGGCGCGTTCGCGGTACTGCAGCACCGAGGAGCGGGACACCGACTTGCCGGTAGCGGTCACCCACACCAGACGCTCGTGCAGCATGGACTCCAGCTGCGCCGCCTCCATGACGGAGCCGCGGCTTTCGAGTAGTTGTTCTGCGGCGGCGGCTTCCTCAGGGTTCAGGACAACCGGGTTCGGGGCAGGCGCGGCGGGAGCAACGGGCGCAGGCTCAGCGGGCTGAGCGGAAGCAAATGCGGGCGCTTCCTCCACGGGTGCCTCAACCTGAGCAGGCTCTACGGTCTGTGCGGGCGCCGCGGCAGACTCTAGGGCAGGCTCTACCGTCTGCTCTTCTGCATGTTCTTCCGTCTCACCCAGCAGTTCCGCCGGGTCAACATCGTTCGGGTCCAGACCCGCGAACTCTTCCAGACCGGTCAGGTCATCCTCTTCTTCCGCCTGCGCGGCGTTGGATGCCTGCTGAGCGGTCTCCTGCTGGCGAGCCAGCACCTTTGCGTCACGCTCGGCGGCACGTTCTGCCGCGAGCGCCAGTTGCTCCTTGCGGGTGCGAACCGCCTCCGGGTCGGGGGCGTTCACTGCGGAGGCGGGGCGCAGCAGACCGGACAGGCGCAGGCTCTCCACGCCGCGCTGGGCGTTCTCAATCTCGGCTGCGGTGAATTCCTGTACGGGCAGGTGGGCGTCCGCGGAAGACTCGGAAGGCACCGGCTCAGAGAGGGCAACGTCAGAGAGCGCAGGTTCTGCAGCCGGAGCGTTCACAATCGGCGCTTCAACAGCCGGAGCCTCAACAGGTTCAGCGGCAGGTTCACCAGAGGCACCGAAGCCGGGGCCGTGCGCGGGTTCGCGGCCCTCCTGATAGGCGCGCGCGGCACCATTCGCCAGGGAATCTGCCTTCTCGTTGAGCTCGTGACCCGCGTGGCCCTTCACCCAAATAAACTCGTAGTCGCGGCCGGTCAGCGCCTGATCCAGCGCTTCCAGCAGGTCGCGGTTGAGCACGGGCTTGCCGTCGGATTTCTTCCAGCCCTTCTTCTTCCAGCCGGGCATCCATTTGGTCAGCGAGTTAATGACGTACTGGCTATCGCAGTACACACGTAGCTTCGCCTCCGGGCGAGATGCGGTCGCCTCGAACAGATCCAGAACAGCCTTGAGCTCACCCATATTATTGGTGCCGTGCGCCCAGCCGCCGCTCGCCCAGTGGTCGTCGTCGATATACCATGCCCAGCCCGCCGGTCCGGGGTTACCCAGCGCCGAACCGTCTGCGGCGGCAATGATCTCTTGCGTGCTGTTCACGGTACCTTCTTTCTGCGCCGCCGCTCTATTGTGCGGGCGGCAGTCCGTAATGATGTCTGTGATGACTTTACCGCACCGGCGGCGAGGGTGCGTAGCGCGCGGTCACGGCTGTGGACAACCTATAGGAGCCCACCATAGCCGGGCGGGTACACTAAACCTATGAGCTATTCTGCCCCCGAAACACCTAGCGCACAGCGCCCGGAGCGCCCTACCGCCCGCCCGAGCGAGCGCGTGCAGATTTTCGCTCTTCCCACCCGCACCATGTACGGTTCCCTGCGTTTTAGCTGGTTGAGCTACCTGGGTCTTGCCGAGCAGCAGCATGCGGCGCAGTTGCCGACCTCCACGGCGGCGGTCAGCTACCTGAGCACTCAGGCGCTTATGCGCGCTATGGCGGCGGCGCGTCTGGATGTGCCGTCCAGTGCCGCTTCTGAGATTGAGGTGGATCGTTCCTGCACCCTGTGCACCAGCGGTAAGAAGCACGGTAAGCCGCGTATTGCGGGCGTAAATTTCAATATGTCGCAGGTGAATCCGCTGGTGGTGGGTGCGTTTAGCCGTAATTCCTCGGCGGTGCTCGGCGTGGATGTTGAGACTCTGGATGCGCGCCTGTTCTCCGGTTTTGCGCGCCTAGCGCTCTCCAATGAAGAACGCTCGTTCTATGAGCGGGTGGCACAGGAACGCCCTGCGCCCGTACTGCACCTGCTCTCGGTGGCGCTGTGGACCGCTAAGGAGGCGGTGCTCAAGGCGACCGGCCACGGCCTGAGCGTAGTGCCCTCCCTGGTTCGGGTGCAGCTCACCGATGCACTGCTGGATGCGCTCGAACTTGCCATGAACGAGGAGGTCCCGGGGGACCTTCTGGGCAGCAACGCTCCCGAGCCGACCGCCCTGCGCGTACTGACTCAGGACAGCTTGACCGCCCAAGCGACCTTTAGCGCACCCCATGTCGGCAATCAGGGTGACGATCAGGACGGCGAGGCTATCGAGCGAAGCTTTAGCCTGCAGTGGGTACCCGTGGCGCTCCCCGACGCGGAGAACCCCGAGCACGCGCAGAAGATGCTCATCGCCCTGGCTGTGGAAAACCCTGCCGAGGGTGAGCCCGCGCAGGTTGAGGCTCAGCTTCTGCCGGTGGCTACTCCCCTGGAGCTCAAGCGCCTGCTCACCGATTAGCCGCGCTCAATCCCCTAACACCTGATACAACGACGGAACGCGCCCGCCATGCCAGCGAGCGCGTTCCGTCGCTTCCACCCCGCGCGGGGCGGTTCGAAAAGAGTGTTAGGGCGTATCTTCGCCCAGGGTATCCACACCCAGGGCGCGGCCAAAGCTACCGAGCTTCGTGCCGGTCTCCGTGTGCTCCAGCTCCGGGTCGGACTCAGCCACAATACCCGCACCAGCGTACAGCACCGCCTCATCCGGGCTGACCTGGGCGCAACGCAGCACCAGCGCCCACTCGCCGTTACCCTCGGCATCCATGTAGCCGACCAGGCCGCCAAAGTAGCGGCGCTCGAAAGACTCCAGCTGGCGAATCAGCTCCAGCGCCTTCTCAGTGGGGGCACCGCAAATCGCGGGGGTCGGGTGGATCGCGCGGGCACCGTCCAGGCAGGTCAGCCCCTCCTTCAGCACGCCGTCGATGGGGGTCCCCAGGTGCCACAGCTGCGGAGTCTGCAGCAGTGAGGGCACCTGCGGCACGTTCAGCTCCTCGGCAATGGGTGCCAGGCGCTCGGCAATATCGTTGATAACGTAGGCGTGCTCGTCGCGATCCTTCTTCGAGGCGAACAGTCGGTCGCGAATCGCCTCGTCCTCGGCGCTACCGGGCTCAGCGATGCGTGGGGCGCTACCGGCAAGCGGGTGGGTCTTGAAGGCGCGGCCCTCGGTGCGGAACACCAACTCCGGGGAGGCGCCCATCAGGTAGCTTCCGCTCATGCCGCGCTCGCCGTCGGGCAGGCGCACCGCAAAGTTGAAGGCGGAACGCTGCTGGGCGCGCAGGTTGTTGTACAGCGCCTGCAGGTTGAGGGCGCCGGGTGCGTAGCGGGCGGTGAGCACACGCGAAAGCACAATCTTGCTCAGCTCACCGGCCTTCATGCGCTCCACGGCGGTTGCCACGGCGGCACGGAACCGGTCGTTCTGCCGACCGGTGACCGATACCGGCTCAGCAAGTTCCACGGTCTGCTCGGGGACCGGCACCTGATGCTCCTCCAGGCGTTCGGGCACGAAGAGGTAAGCGGGCATATCCGGGTCAAAAGGAATCAGGCCCACGACGGCGCTACCGGCACGTTTCGCCTCGTCCAGGGCATTATCGAAGGTGACAGGGGTCATCGCACCGGAGGCGCTCAGGACGCGGGTGCCGGTGGCAAAGATAAAGTCGGGAAGGTTCGTCATCGTACTTCTATCAGTGTGGTGTGGGTTCGCGCCGGAAGTACATAGAGTACATTGCGGGCGCAGATACAGTGGGTGCGTCGGTGCCGCTAGAGGGTCGCGCCACCGTCGGCGACAATCTCCTGCATGGTGATGTGGCGTGCCGCCTCCGAAATGAGGAAAGCGTTCACCGAAGCAATATCCTCCGGGTCGGCAATACGGCGCAGCGGAATGCCCAGGCGGAACGTTTCCGGGTTACCGGCAACCGGCAGGGCGGAGCGGTCCTCACCCTCCCAAGCGTCAGTCACCATGGGGGTTCGGGTGGTGCCGGGGCAGACCGAGTTCACGCGAATACCGTGCGCGGCAAGCTGCAAACCGAAGCTGGAACTCACGCGCGCCGCCGACGCCTTGGATGCACCGTAGGCGCCAAACTCCGCGCGGGGCACACGCGCCGCGTTGGAGGCGACCGTCACCAGGGAGCGGCTGTTCGTCGGGTCGCTCTCCTGCTGGTCAATCATGATGCGCCCGAATTCGCGCAGGCACAGGAACACGCCGTCGGAGTTGACCGCGTGCAGGCGCTTCCAGGTGTCGAAGCTGGTTTCCAGGAGCGGCTGGCTGTGGGCGATGCCCGCGGCGAGTACCGCGCCGGTGATGGGTTCGTCGAGCGCCGCTACGGCGTTGGCGAGGGCGGTGACGGACTCTTCGCTCGTGACGTCTACGGCACGGTAACGGAAGATAGCGTCCCCGTAGGTCCCGAAGGAGGCGATGGGCTGCTCCGCAAGGTCTGCCGCAAACACCGAATAGCCGTTCTTGATGAGCTGGTGGACGGTTGCCTCACCAATACCGCCGTTCGCGCCGGTCACAATGACCCAGCTCATGCGCGCGCCTCCTCAGCAGTCTCAGCGGCCCGCAGGTCGGCGAGCACATCGGCGGTGTTCAGCACGCGGGCGCAACGACCCGAAGCGTACTCGCACGCCAGGCGGTGCTCCTCCTCCGAGAAGTCGGCGAGCGCATCGGCAACCATGAACGGCTGAATGTCGCGCATGAACGCCTCCAGGGCGGTGGTCAGGCAACCAATATGCGCGTACACGCCGCCGATAATGAGCTGGTCGCGGCCGGACTCCTTGAGCAGGTCCTCGAAGGGGCTGCGCACGAACGCGGAGTAGCGCCACTTGGTCAGCACGGTGTCGCGGTCGGTGGGTGCAAGTGCGTCGAGCACGCGGGCGGATTCGTCATTCTGCAGGCCGTCGCCCCAGAAGTCGATGAGCAGGCGGCGGTCTTCGGGGTTCTGGCGCGGCGGCTGCGCGGTGTAGTAGACGGGAATACCGGCAGCGTGGGCGGCGTCAATGAGGCGGCGCAGATTCTGAATGGCGACGTTAATTTGAGCGTCCGGGTTGGCGTTGCCCTCCCCCAGGTCAGCGCCTTCGAAAGCCTGAACGAAGTGTACCTGCATGTCGTGCACAAGCAGTACAGCTCGGGAGGGGTCCACAGGCCAGCTCACGCGGTTGCTGTGTTCACGGTCAACGTAGGTGTAGGGCTTGATTTTGGGCAGTGCCATGATTCTCCCGGTTTGTGCCTATGGGTTGTATGCGCAGCGCAGGCAGTGCACTGCGGTAGGTGTAGTAGCGAGTGGAGGCTCTCCTCCGAGCCCCCTCGCACCGACCGCCCACACAGTGAGCTTGCGCTTATCTCATAACCATCTTAGGGCATGCTTAGATACCAAGGTATATCTGAACCTTAACAAAAATGCTTCCCCGCCCGCGCCCCCGTTGATAGCACAACGGGCGGAACGGGCAGGGAAGCACTCTGACCAGTAGAAACGCTACGTGAACCGCGAATCCAGACGCGGATTCTAGTTCAACTAGTTCACGGGCACCGCGACAGCAAGAACCTCATTCAGACCCTCGGTGATCGAGGGGTGAGTGTAAATCTCATCGCGCAGCTGCGAAGCGGTAATGCCGTGGCGCATCGCCAGCGCCACCAGGTTAATAACCTCCATGGACTCGATTACCAGCAGCTGGGCGCCCAGAATCTGGTCGGTCTGCGCGTCAATCACGAACTTCATGATGCCGCGCGGGTTCTCCTGGGTCTTCGCGCGCGGCATCGCGGCAACCGCGGCAACCGGCTTCGAAGCGACCTTCACCTTGTGGCCAGCCTCGATTGCCTCACGCTCGGTCAGGCCCACGGAAGACAGCGGCGGGTTCATGTAAATGGTCGAAGCCACTGCCTTGCGGTCCTTGGTGGAGCGGGAACCGTCACCGACCAGCTGGGAGAGTACCACGCGGTAGTCATCCATGGAGATGTAGGTGAACTGCGGGCCGCCGTTCACGTCACCGAGCGCGAAAATGTTCGGCACGGTGCTACGCAGGTGCTCATCCACGACAATTGCGCCGCGGTCATTGGTTTCGATGCTGGTGTTCTCCAGACCCAGACCCTCGGTGGCGGGCTTGCGGCCGGTCGCAACCATCACGTAGTCCACCTCCAGCTCCCGGGTAGCGCCCTCGGAGTCGAGGTAGGTCACGGTCACCGAGTCAGCGCCGTCCTTGAAAGACTGCACGCGCACGCCGGTATGAGCGGCAATGTCCTGGTCTGCGATAATCTCGCGGGCAACCTGGGCAACGTCCTCGTCATAGCGGCCGAAGAGGGCGGGTGCACCGTCCAGAATGGTCACCTCGGTACCGTAGGAGGAGAAAATACCGGCGAACTCAACACCGATGGGGCCGCCACCGATAATGCCCAGGCGCTTGGGGCGCGGGGTGAGCTTCTGCAGCTCGGTGGAGGTGAGCACACGCTCAGATTCGCGGATACCCTCAATCGGCGGGATAACCGACACGGCACCGGTGTTGACGATGAAGTAGTCGGCGGTAACGCGCAGAGTGTCCTCGCCCGCGGTGACCTCAACCTCGCTGTCGGAGATGAAGCGTGCGTGACCGTCAATGAGCTTAGCGGTCTCGTTGGACAGCAGGATCTCGCGGTTCTTGGCGCGCATCATGCCGGTCAGCTTGTCACGGAAAACCACGGCGGACTCGTAGGCGGCGTTTGCCTCTTCAAGGGTGCGCTCGCCGCTGGCGCGGAACTCGTCGGCGCGGTGCACGAGCGCCTTGGTGGGTACGCAACCGATGTTGATGCAGGTGCCGCCGTACATGCCGGTGGACTGTTCGATGAGGGCAACGTTCTTGCCGGTCTTGGCGTATGCTCCGGCGAGGGTCTTGCCGCCCTTGCCGAAGCCGATGACGACCATGTCAAAGTGCAGCTGAGCGGGGGTGGTCATAGTGTTCTCCTGTGGAATTTAGATGATGATGTCTTCGCAGAGTTCAACGGGAAGAAATGAGTATTATTCCCGCGCGCCACATTTTTTCTTCACCCCACCCACCGCCAGGACATGAGCAAAGCCCCCTCCCTTCTTCCACAGCCACCCCTCAGAGCCCGCGCGGGCGTAGACTAAAACTGCCCGGCTCCCTACGAGAAGCCAGCCTACGAGCAGCCAACATTTTCAGGAGGATTCCATGAAAACCCACGATATTCTGCACGACGCCGCCAGCCGCCCCGGCATCGAAGCCGCCGTAGCCGTCAAGGGGCTATCCCCCGAGGCTTTGAACGCACATCCGGGTGGGCACCCGAACTCTATCGCCTGGCTCCTCTGGCATGCAGGACGACAAATGGACATGCAGCTTTCTGCTCTGAATGGTCAGCCGCAGGTCTGGGAGACTCAGGGTTTCAGGGAACGCTTCAACCTGGGCGAGCTGGGCGACACCATGGGCTACGGTCACACCGCCGAGCAGGCACGCTCCATCGTGGTTGAAGATTCTGCCCTGCTGGTGGAGTACCTTGTGGCGACCGGCGAGGCGCTCGCCGACTACGCGCAGACGCTGAGCGAGGCTGATTTGAGCGAGATTATTGACCGTTCGTGGACTCCGCCGGTAACTCGCGGTGTGCGCCTGGTCAGCCTGATTGACGACGCAGCCCAGCACGTAGGCCAGGCGGCGTACGCGGCGGGTATTCTCGCGGCGCAGGACTAACGGCAGAGCACTACCCCCCCCCGACAATAGGCGTGAAAAAGGCGGTGGCGCCTCGGATTGCATCTCCGAGGCGCCACCGCTCTTTTACGTAACCCCTCTAAAAGGCCAGGCTATATTTGAACGACTTTTCCGCCTGAGGTCAGATATCTCGTTACTTTTCCTTTTGAAGAACCCTTACAAGAACCTTCTCGGTTCTTGACGAGTAAAGATACTTCCTAAGGGCATCGCTTCCACGCTTTAACGAGTACAACAGTTCAAGCTTTTTATATATATCACTAGCCAAGATATAGGACTCATGTTTACGCTCCTCTTTAAACTTTTCTTTATTGATATCATGCGGCAATTCAGTTATCGCAGATATATAATCTTCAACTCCAGAACGTGTATAGAATGACCAATGAACTCTCTTGGGATCCTTTAGCGACAACAGGTTCCAATAGAGCTCCAACAGATTGTAATCTCTACGAGCAAGCATCCTAGAATATCTACGCAATTTATCACTTAATAAATCATTGACAATTCGAGTGAAATCATCAGCCTCAGGCAACTCAATAAATTGAAAATTATTATTTCTCATCATAATATAAGTGCCACCCGTTAACGACGAGTAATTAGGAACTCTCTTCTTCATCCTTGAGGAGACAATTGATTTTTGAACCCTAATAACATAGCCATAATTATTTGATATGTCGTACAAATTTTTATCAATCCACAGCATCAATTTTTCATACAACAGCACTGATTCTTCTAGATGCTTATTTCTTTCTTTATCAATAATCTTTCGAACGTCACGTTTCTGACTATAAAAATAGAAGAAGAAGACCGTTGGCACTAAGGCCAGCAATGTGGCAACCAACGGTAACTTTGAAACTAAATCCACAAGGTCAACCCTAAGATTCAATAATTGAAGCATCAAGTCTTGAATCCTATCCACCGGCAGATTAGAAAAACTAAAAATACGCAATGAGATACAAGAAAGAGCGAGAGAAGTGAGTACAGGGATACTAATTAGAAATTTAAATATTGCGACTATATTGTGAGAAATCGAGGCTTTATTCAAGCCTTTCCAAACTATATTTTCATTTGGATACCCGTATGTTACCTGCCCCAAATTTAGAAATCTGTAAACCCTGGTCACCAGATAATTAAATCGCACCATAAGGAGGGCGCGACCTATATTCTCATTGTATACCGCGCGCTCACCTGCATCTTCCAACTTTAAAGAAGTAGATAACCACAATTTCCTCAGGATAATTTCATACAAGAATAAGTATATGATTAATATTATTAGATAAAAATGCCAAGTGTTAGAATGCTTACCAAGTCTCCTTGAGGCTCTGATTTGAAGAAAAATTTTCCAATATCTTTGAGTGGCAAATTTATTGCAACAGCAACAAATGGAACCAAGGCAATTATTTGCCTGGCAATTTTAGAAAATAGCATATATTTAAGTCACTCCCAACAATATAGAATGCCAATTCTGAAGATATATAATATTTAGCAAAAAGTTGTAGCCACTACTGCCTCTGCAGCAGCACCATGACCTCGTAGTGGTCCGTATGCGGGAACATATCCAGCACACGGCCCTGCACCGGCGCATACGAGGGCATACGCTCTAGGTCCTTCGCCAAAGTCACCGCATTACAGCTCGAATACACCACACGGTCAATACCCGAACCCTCAATCCACGCGCACAAGCTCTCACCAATACCGCGGCGAGGCGGGTTCACCACCAGCATCTGCGGCACCGTGCCCGAAGACACCGCAAACTCCGGCGCATCCTGAGCCGAAAAGTCCACGCCCTCAAGCCCAAACTCAGCGACCGTGCGCTGCGCCGAAGCGACCGCCTCCGCACTAATCTCAATACCCGTCACCGAGCCGCCATCCATCACCGAAGCGGCATGCAGGGCAAAACCACCCACGCCGCAGTACAGGTCCCACAGCGAGCGCGGAGCCACCTCACGCACCCACTCGCGACCCTGCGCGTACATCGCCTCCGCGACCTTTGTGTTCGTCTGGAAGAAGCTCTGCGGACGCAAATGCAGAGTCAGGTCGTTCACCTGCATCGGCAGGGTCTGACGCTCCGAAAGGATAATCTCCTCATCACCCTCAACACGCGCCACCGGCTCACGCAGCAGGTTCACCGACAGCACCGCCAGGTTCGGCAACCGCTCCTGCAGCCAGTCCATCTGACGGCGAATCGGCACCAGCAGCTTCTTCGAACGCAACACGAAACGCACCATCAGCTCGCCCTCCGCCGAAGCCGTCACCAGAATATTCTTCAACTCACCGCGACGATTCGGAATGTCATAAGGGGTCAGGTCCGCGCGCTGAATCAGCTCACGCAGCACCGGAATAGCCGCCTGAATCGGCTCCATATAGAGCGGGCATTCGCCAAGATCGGTGGATGCGCCCGTACGGTAATCCACAATGCCGAGGGTCGGGTTCTTCGCCGAACCGCCCACCACGAGCTTCGCCTTGTTGCGGAAGCCCGCCTCCGCGCTGGTCACCGGGTCCAGCCACTGCAGTTGCGGGTGGGCGGCAAGCAGGGCGCGGGCGTGCTCCTGCTTCGCCTGCACCTGCGCGGTGTAGGCGGTCTCAATGCTGGGGCAGGAGGAGCAGAGGTCATCACGAAAATAGGCGCATTCCATAAGGAGCCATTCTACCGCCTCCACGAGCCAGCACGCCGCCTGTACGTCACGCGCAGACACTTAGGAGCATGAAGAACCAGACCGCCAAGTCCCCCGGCGACGATTTACTTTCAGCACCGACCGATACGACCCTACCGAGAGCACAGAGAGCCCCGAAAAGACCGACAGCACGCCAAGAAAGCCTAGGCACAATGCAAAAGCCCCAGCAGAAAAGACAGAGCCGATGGACCCAAGCGAGAATACCGAACCAATCGAAAACGCCGAGTTCACGGAACCAATACTGCAGAACGAGTTCACCGACCCGATGCTCAGAATCGAGCCCCACGACCCGATGCTCTTCACGCTCCAATTGGCGCGGTCCGGAGCCTGCGAGAAATAAGAAGATGACGTAGTGTGAGAGCTCATGTTCTCAGCATATCGTTTGCCCCCTCCTCGCCTCGCAAACGCCTCTTTGAGTTACCGCCCAAACGGCACAGAAAAAGCGGGGGCGGCCACCCTTCATGGGTAGCCGCCCCCGCCTCATACGGATGCGTGGACCTGCGCCGGTTTGGGTACCAGCGTTAGGTCACCACCGTGTCACGCTTCGCGTGCCACGGATTCCGTAGAAATTTACCCCATCAGGGATAAATTTCTACTACATCATGCCTGCCATGCCGTCCGCACCGGGAGCAGCCGCACCAGCGGGCTCCGGCTTGTTCGCAACAACAGCCTCAGTGGTCAGGAACAGACCAGCAATAGACGCAGCGTTCTGCAGAGCCGAACGGGTCACCTTCACCGGGTCAGCAATACCAGCAGCCATCAGTCCTCGTACTCGCCGGTCGCAGCGTTCAGGCCGGTACCAGCAGGCAGGGAACGAACGCGGTCAACCACAACGCCCGGCTCCAGGCCAGCGTTAGCAGCAATCTGCTTCAGCGGTGCGTCAATAGCCACGCGCACAATGTTCGCGCCGGTAGCCTCGTCACCGGTCAGCTCCAGCTTGTCGAAGACCTTTACGCCAGCCTGAATCAGAGCAACGCCACCACCGGGGACGATACCCTCCTCAACAGCAGCCTTAGCGTTACGCACAGCATCCTCAATGCGGTGCTTGCGTTCCTTCAGCTCAACCTCGGTTGCGGCACCAGCCTTCAGCACAGCAACACCACCGGCGAGCTTAGCCAGGCGCTCCTGCAGCTTCTCACGGTCGTAGTCGGAGTCAGAGTTAGCGATCTCTGCGCGAATCTGAGCCACGCGACCCTCGATAGCCGCTGCGTCGCCTGCACCCTCGATGATGGTGGTCTCGTCCTTGGTCACAACGACCTTGCGGGCGGAACCGAGCATGTCCAGGGTTGCTGCGTCCAGGGACAGGCCAACCTCTTCGGTAATGACCTGGCCACCGGTCAGGATAGCGATATCAGCCATCTGAGCCTTACGGCGGTCACCGAAGCCCGGAGCCTTCACAGCCACAGACTTGATGGAGCCGCGCATCTTGTTCAGCACCAGCAGAGCCAGAGCCTCACCCTCAACGTCCTCAGCAACGATCAGCAGCGGCTTGCCGGACTGCATGACCTTCTCCAGAACGGGGACGAGGTCCTTAACGTTCGAAATCTTCTGGTTCACAACCAGGATGTAGGGGTCCTCCAGGACTGCTTCCTGACGCTCCGGGTCGGTCACAAAGTAACCGGACAGGAAGCCCTTGTCGAAGCGCATACCCTCAGTCAGTTCGAGGTGCAGACCGAAAGTGTTGGAGTCCTCAACGGTGATGACGCCTTCCTTGCCGACCTTCTCCATTGCCTCAGCAATGAGCTTGCCGATCTCAGCGTCACCAGCGGAAATAGACGCGGTTGCAGCGATCTCTTCCTCGGTCTCAACTTCCTTCGCGGAGGAGAGCAGAGCCTCGGTCACAGCCTCAACAGCCTTCTCAATGCCGCGCTTGAGGCTCAGCGGGTCAGCGCCAGCAGCCACGTTGCGCAGGCCCTCGCGGACCAGTGCCTGAGCCAGAACGGTAGCGGTGGTGGTACCGTCACCTGCGATGTCATCAGTCTTCTTAGCAACTTCCTTGACGAGCTCCGCACCAATCTTCTCGTACGGATCCTCCAGCTCGATTTCCTTCGCGATCGAGACACCGTCGTTGGTGATGGTGGGGGCGCCCCACGCCTTCTCCAGCACAACGTTGCGGCCGCGGGTGCCGAGGGTCACCTTCACTGCATCGGCGAGGGTGTTCAAACCGCGCTCAAGGCCGCGGCGTGCCTCTTCGTCAAAAGCAATGAGCTTTGCCATAAGTGTCCTCCTGGACGATTGGATTTTTTCCTTCACCCCTGCGGGTGCGGTACATCTAAAATCGGGTGGCTACCCCTCCACAACGCCCCCGTTACGGAAGCGCGGGCAGAGCAGGGCATAAAGCACCCGAACGCTACATCAATTGTGGCACCCGCACCGGCATGGAGCAAACGTTTAAGCCCAAGGTTGAAGGGTTAATCGCCCAGTGCTTAATCTGCGCTCATCAACCCCGCCAAAAGGGGCGTTACCGGTGTGCCCGCCGGGAGTGCGGGAGGGGTGTTAAAAGCATCAACCCCACCCGGCGCATCAGTGGAATTGCGCGGATGGGGTTGATGAAAACTTGTAATTACAAAGCGGCGAACGCCGGGGCCTAGCCGGTGTAATCGGAAGCCAGCACCACAATCACCTCGTGGTTGCCCATCTGCACATCGGAAGTTGCCTGACGCACCTGAGTAATGCCCAGCTTCGAGGCGATGCTCTGCGCCTGCGACTGGTAGCCCTCAGCGTAGTAGACCACGCTGGTTGCCGGTGCCACACCCGTGTAGTTTGCCGTCTCGTTGATGGTGTAGCCGGTCAGCAGAGCCGCCGCACGGGATGCACTACCCGCCGGAGCCGCCGCGTTGTAGACCGCCACAGAGATGGACTCAGCCAGACCGGTCTTCGTAGCACTTGCCGAGGCGGAAGCCTTAGCCGGAGCAGAGGACGCAGAGGCGCTTGCGGGGGCGGAGCTACTCTTCGCGGTGGACGCCGAGTACTGCGGGGAGGCGGTGCGCGGCGCGTACACGTACATTGCGCCGCCGATGAGCAGACCAACTATGCCTGCAGCTACCAGGGGGATAGCGCCCTTGGGGCTCTTTGCCGGGTCAGCGTTGACCGCGCGGTAGGTTCCGCGGCGGGCGGTGTTTTCGTCTACCTCATCAAATTCGTCGCGGGGGTAGCTCATTTATCCTCATTTCACGGGTCTCTGTTTACCGGCTGGTACCGTACCGCCCTGCCGGGCATGCGGGCGCGGCTGCGGAAGGTGCGGTCTTGGTGTTCTAGTACCTAGAGTACCGTCTCAACTAGCGAGAACCAACGTGAACGCCCCGCAACCGGCTGTGAAAGAGACGGACACCGCACAGTGTTCAATCTCTGGTTGAACTTGAGGTGCGCAGGGCTAAAAGCAGGAGTTGGAAAGCTCGCACGGCTCTCCCAGTTTGAGCCCCTAGTCAGTGTCTCGGCGGGCGCGCAGAACGTCGATTATCTGCGGCGCTGCGGCGCGTACCCGCTCATCGTCCAGCATCACGTTCAGGCGCTGGTAGTAGGCAATGGGCGTGAATCCGGCGGCGATAATCGCCTTCTCTTTGGAGCCCTGGTGCTTGAAGCGGCGGCGCTCCACCTCAAGGATGCGGCGCTCCACCGGGGTCAGGCCACCGGGTTGGCTCCCTACTTCCGGCTGGTTCTGTGCTTCCGGCTGGTTCTGTGCTTCCGGCTGGGTCTGCTGTTCCGGCTGGGTCTGCGCGGTTTCAGCTCGTTCCCGTTCTGACACGTTCCCTCCTGTCTGCAGCTCGCCTGCCGCGGCTGGCGTCTCCTAGCGCGTGTATCCGTCATCCCCTAGTCTAGAAGAGAAACTCAGTCTAGAGGAGAAACGTTCATCCCGCGCCCGGTTCCGTCACCGTCCGGGTCGCATCAGCATCAGGAGATTCCCGAGGAGATTCATGAACCAGCCCCTCAGCAGCATTATGAGCGAGGATTGGGCGGCAGCACTCGCCCCCGTCGAAGAGCAGATTCACGCCATGGGCGCTTTCCTGCGTGAAGAGCACGCGGCGGGGTACCGTACTTTCCCGCCTGCCGCCGATATTTTCAATGCGTTCCGCCGCCCGATGAGCCAGGTGAAGGTCCTCATTATTGGCCAGGACCCCTACCCTACTCCGGGCAATGCGATGGGTCTGTCGTTCTCGGTGCACCGCGGTATGCCGTTGCCTCGTTCACTGAACAATATTTACAAGGAGCTGCAGGACGATCTGGGTATCGCCCCGGCTGATCACGGCGACCTGTCCTGTTGGGCTGATGAGGGCGTCATGCTGCTCAACAGGGTTTTGACGGTGCGCGAGTCTGATGCGGGTTCGCACCGCGGCAAGGGTTGGGAGGAGATTACCGAGTGCGCTATCCGTGCACTGGTGGCGCGTAACCAGCCGCTGGTGGGTCTGCTGTGGGGTGCGGATGCGCGCAAGTGCGCACCCATGTTGCAGCCGTACCCGAGCGTGGAGTCGGCGCATCCTTCGCCGCTATCTGCTCGTCGTGGTTTCTTTGGGTCGCGCCCGTTTTCGACGGTGAATTCTTTGCTGGTACAGCAGGGCGCGGAGCCGGTGGATTGGACGGTTCGCTAGGACGGTCCGCTAGGCGCAACATAAGAGCCAGTATGAGAGCTGGCGCAATAGGCATAGTGAAGGGGCGGTAGCTTGTGAGTTCACCTCGCAGGCTACCGCCCCCTCCCAACATCCAATATATGCAATATCGGCTATATACCCTTGAAAAACGGCTAAGAATCAGCCGGTTCCACATTTCGCGGAGTCGTAAAACGCTGTAGCGCATACTGCATCGTGTAATTACCCAACGCAACACCCGAAGCCATCGCCACCACAATCGAAACCGCCGTAATCATATTCTGCATACCCAGAATCACGTCCGTCTCAACCGTCAACAGATACATGCCGCGGAAGAACGACAGACCCGGCAGCAAGAACGTAATCGCAGGAATCGAGAAGATCGCCTGAGGCACATGCAGACGGTACGCAAAATACGTGCTCAACGCACCAATCACAACCGCCGCACACGCCGTCGGACCGCGGCCCGTACTCGGGCCAGCCAGCAACTCATAACCGTAATACGCCGCCAGACCGCAGCCCGTAATGACCATCAGCCACCCGACCTTCACCAGCTTCGTCTGCAAGGTAATCGCAAAGGTCGCAATCGCCACCAGGAAGAAGAACGACGCCACCAGCGGGGTCGTCGGCTCAAAACGCAGCTGCTCAATATCCAGGGTCGGGCCGTTGAAAATATTGATCGCACTCACCGCGGTCGCAATGCCAACCACCAGACCCCAAGAAGCTCATGCCCGTAGACACGAAACGACCCGCAGCCGTCACCGGGAAGCCATTAATCGCGTCCTGCACGGCACCCACCAGGCGCGGCGTTGGCAAGAACATAATCATGCCCGCAGCCACCACCAGAGGCGCCGAAATCGCCTCCCCCTGACGCTGCAACACCGAAAGAATGGATCCCTCACCGCCCAGCCAAATCGCCAAGAAGGTCATCAGACCCGCACTAGCAGCCATACGGAAAGAACGCCGGAATACCAATCGAACTCAACCACTGAATCAGCAGGTACACCGGAATAAAAATAATCGCCGCACTCAACGCCGTCGCAAAACTTGCACCCAGCGCCGCCGTTAGGGTTCCGGCACACGCCAGGTTCGCCAACCACACCACCAGAGGCGGGAACGGCTTGGGTCGGTGGGTAATCTGGTTCAGCTTCAAATCAGCCATTTCCAGGGTCATACCACCGCGAGTAATCTTGTAGATTAGGCCGTACACCTCAGAAAGCGCCTCGTAGTTCTCCGTAGAGGAACGAACCACACGCACCAGGGTGTGGGTAAAGCGCTCGTCAGCGTTCGCATTGCGCTTGGCGATGCGGGACTCCATGTAAATATCGGGGTCCGACGTGTAGTTGATGGTCACCGACTGGTTCGTAATATCGACTTCCACCGAGTCCAGCCCGTACGCCGAAGAGACCGCAATAATCGCCGAGTCCACGTCCATTGCGTCCGCACCGTAGTGGAACATCGCCTCCGCCAGGCGCAGGGTGAAGTTCAGAGTATCGCGGGCGTACTCCTTCTCACGGCGGAACGCCTCACGGCGCTCATGCTCCTCAGAGCGAATCGTCGGCACGAACTGGCGCTGCGCGATGCGCTGGGCACCGCGCGGGGCGGCGGGTGCCGCCTCCTCAGTGCGCACGAAGGAGCGGAAGCGACGCGAACCCCAGCGACCACCGCTACCGCGCCCAAACAGGCCGCGAGAGCCGCCCTCAACCAGCGGTACGGAGGTGGTGGGCATCGAGACAGGCCCGGTCTTCGGCATTGCGGTAGGATCCGCGCCAAAGCGGCGGGCTGCGTGAGAGTTGGGCACCTGCGGAATCATGCCGGTCATGGGCACCGGCTGGGAGGGGCGAGTCAGCGCCGCCTCAGTTACCAAGTTGCTGGATGTGACGGGGTTAGGGTCCTCACGGTACGCATCCAGGTCGTCATCAGGCACGAGGGAGGGGTCAATGACGGTGCGCGCCCCATGATCGTGCTCGTGGGGGCACAGTTCCGGGTCACAATCGGGCTCTGCGGTCTCCTGCGGGGTAATGCCCATGTCGGCAGCAGCTTCCTGGAGCACCTCACTCACTACTTCTGCCTTAACGGTGCCCTCGGGGTTCTTCGCGGAGACGGCCTGCTGAGCCAGCACGCGGCGCAATTTCTCGTCGGTGACCTGGTCTAGTGAAACCAGGGGAAAACCGCGTTTGCCGGCGATGTAGCCCGCGGTGGTATTCTGCTCGCTTCCGTCCGTTGCGGCAGTGTTTGCTTCGCCTGCATGCGAAGCTTCCCGCAATGTGGGGGTCGCGGGGGTGTTCCTCGATTCTGCCAATGTCCCTCCCAGATAGACAGTGCCTTTTTAGTCTAACAAGGGCACGATTCTGCGGTAGCACTGGAGAGCAGAAATATCACTTTTCTGCCCGGTGATTTTGTGAGCAAAAGCGCTCTGCGGAACTTACGGCAGAAAGGTTCATTGATATGAAGAGAAATCCAGGTCACTACTGTACAGAAGATATTTTGGGAGATATTTCTAGAGCTATTTTCGAGGAAAAATAAAGGTTATATATACATTAAGATTTGCAGAGAAATATCCCCCACCTACCCCCACTCACACCTCAATAAAAAATGAATTATTCATAACAAAAAAATATCCCGCCACCGAAGTGACGGGATATTCACGCTTTAAGGCTGTAGCCTTCACAGCATCCGAAGCGCACCGCTCGGGGTCACTTCAGAGGCGAAAGTCAATTACTCAGCGTCGTGGTCGGTCTCGAGGATCTTAACCAGCGAGTCCAGAGCCTCTTCAGCACCTTCACCCTCAGCGCGCAGGACAACAACGTCGCCGTGCTTTGCACCCAGGGACATCAGGGACAGAATCGATGCAGCGTCCATAGCCTCATCTGCGGGCTCGCCCTTAGCAGCGATGGTCACCTCAACGGGGAGGTCGCCAGCTGCCTCAGCGAAGATAGCTGCCGGACGTGCGTGCAGGCCAACACGGCTTGCAATAGTGGCTTCGCGCTCTGCCATTATGTTTCTCCTTTGATCAAGGAACTGAAAATATATCAGTACCTATTCTAAATGAACGGGGCGCTTCAGGACCCGCCCTTACTCTATAAATTGTACCGTTCAGCCATACGCTAACAAGTACCAAAAATGCCGGATGCAGAAATAAAACTCTACACCCGGCATTTTTATGGACTCAGGCACCGCCCAGCACACCCCATCAAGGCGCGGCAGGCAGCCCCGAAATCGTTTTAAGGCTTAGAGGCCCAGCTCATCCAGAATCGGCAGAGCCTTGCGTGCGCTCTCCTTCGCCTCAGCAGAAGAAATCTGCTGCAGAGCTATAGCCGCAATCTGCTGTGCCTTCTCCTTGGTCACGGACTTCAGAACCGCAGCCACAGCGGGAATAGCACCAGCGTTCATGGACAGGGTGTCAACACCCAGACCAATCAGAACAACAGCCAGAGCCGGGTCAGCCGCAGCCTCACCACAGACGCTCACGTACTTCTTCTTACCCGCGGTGACCGATGCACGCTGAGCACCCTCAACGGTCATCTTAATCATCTTCAGCACTGCAGGCTGCCAGGGGTTGTTCAGGTGTGCCAGGTCGCCCAGCAGACGGTCAGCCGCCATGGTGTACTGGGTCAGGTCGTTGGTGCCGATGGACACGAAGTCGACCTCGCCCAGGATAGCCTCAGCGTTCATCACAGCTGCGGGGGTCTCAACCATCACACCGTGAACGGGCAGGCCAATCTCCTTGAGCATGTTCGCGAAGTTGCGTGCCTCGGAGGTGGTCGAAATCATCGGAGCCATAACCCAGATGTCAGCGTCGGAGTCCTCAGAAGCAGCCTTGATAGCCTCCAGCTGGCGGGTCAGAACGCCCGGAACGGTCCAGTCAGTACGGAAACCGCGAACACCCAGTGCGGGGTTCTCCTCGGGGTTCACGTTCAGGAACGGCAGGGGCTTGTCAGCGCCAGCGTCCAGGGTACGAACCACAATGTGCTTGCCGGGGAATGCGTCAAACACGGACTTGTAGGTCTTAGCCTGAGTCTCAATGGAAGGCTCAGAGTCGTGGCCCAGGAAGCCGAACTCGGTGCGCAGCAGGCCAACACCCTCAGCCTTCAGGCTTGCAGCCTTCTCAGCGGACTTGCCGTCACCAACGTTTGCGTACAGCTCAACACGGGTGCCGTCAGCCAGCACACCCTGACCGTCAAAGTCAGCGACGGGCTTACGGTTTGCGTACTTGATTGCTGCCTCACGGTCAGCGTCGGTGGGCTCGGTGTCAACGATGCCTTCGTTGGATTCCACGTAGACGATGGTGCCGTCAGCAATCTCGGTCACGCCCTTAGCCGCCACAATAGCGGGCAGGCCCAGGCCGCGAGCCAGAATAGCGGTGTGTGCCTGGGGGCCACCGTCAGAGGTGATCAGAGCGATAACCTTCTCGGGGTCCAGAGTCGCGGTATCAGCCGGTGCCAAGTCAATAGCAGCCAGGATGAACGGCTCGTCAGAAACGGGGATGCCGGGGGCCTGCTGGCCGGTCAGCTCAGCAACGATGCGGGCACGCACGTCGTGGATGTCGGTGACGCGCTCAGCCATGTAGCCACCCAGGGCAGCCATCTGGTCTGCGAAGGAGGTTGCAGCCTCCCAAATTGCGCGCTCGGGCGCCATCTCCTGAGTCTCAACCAGCTTAATAGCGCTCTTAATCAGTGCACGGTCGGTAGCCATCTGAGAGGTAGACTTCAGAACAGCCTTGCCGTCACGGCTAGCGTGCTCTGCACGAGCGAGCAGGTCTTCCTTCACGCGGACCGAAGCGTCCTTGATGCGCTGCGCTGCAGCCTCAGCGGTCTCACCGCTCAGACGCAGACCATCCTTGGGTTCCTCGATGGGCTTAGGCATCTGAAGAACGGGGCCAATAACGCGGCCGGCGTATACGCCGACGCCCTTGTAGGTAGTCATAGAGTTCATGTCCTATCTGTGGTTTGTCTACAGTGTAACGTGTTTTTTCACGCTCATGCCTGCAAACAGACGATCAAATGAAGGTGAGGTTATACGGCCTTTACGCGGATGCCTTAGAGCGGGCACCCAGGGACTTCAGCACCACGTACAGCAGCGCCGAAACGACGGTACCGGCAACAACAGCCGCCAGGAACATCAGCGGGTTCTGTGCCAGACCAATAATCCAAATACCACCGTGCGGAGCCGGGGAAGCCACGTGCGCACCCATGGAGATTGCACCGGCGATAGCACCACCAACAATGGTCGAAGGAATCACGCGAGCCGGGTCAGCCGAAGCGAAGGGAATAGCACCCTCAGAGATGAAGGATGCACCCAGCAGCCACGCAGCCTTACCGTTCTCACGCTCGTTCTCGTTGAACAGCTTGGGACGCAGGGTGGTTGCCAGAGCCATAGCCAGCGGCGGAACCATACCGGAAATAATGACGGCAGCCATGATTTCCTGGTTCACGGTCGCGCCCGAGGACAAGCCAGCGGTTGCGAAGAGGTAAGCAGCCTTGTTGATGGGGTCACCCAGGTCAGAAGCCATCATGGCACCCAGGATCAGGCCCAGCAGCAGAGCGGAGCCACCAGACATGGAGGTCAGCCAATCCTGCAGGGTGGTCATAACCCACGCCAGGGGCGCACCGAGCAGCAGGTACATTGCCAGGCCGGCAACCAGAGAAGTCACCAGCGGGGTGATGACCACGGGCATCATCGAGCCAAGCCAGCGGGGCAGCTTCAGGGTGCCCAGAGCGTACGCAATCAGACCGGCGAGAATACCGCCAACAATACCGCCAAGGAAGCCCGCGTTCACCGCAAGAGCCACCGAACCGGCGATGAAGCCCGGAGCAATACCGGGACGCTGAGCCAAACCGTACGCAATGTACGCGGCAAGAGCCGGAACCATCAAGCTCAGACCGAAACCACCGATGGTCTGCAGAACAGCACCCAGGTACAGGGTCCAGTGCACATCACCGAGGTTGAACAGGGTTGCCGAGTCAAGAATCGTCTTGGTGTTCACATCACCAAGGTTCGGCACCGTAATTGCCTCGAAAACGAAGCCCAGGGCAACCAGAATACCGCCGGCGGCAACGAACGGAATCATGTAGGAGATACCGGTCATCACAGCTTTGTAGATGCGCGAGCCCCAAGCGCCTTCGGTAGCGCCTGCGCTGTCCTCACCGCTGGATGCGGCAGCGGCAACGCGTGCACCGTTGGGGTTCTCGGCCTCAGCCAGAGCCTCCGCAATCATTTCCTTAGGCTCGTCAATACCGCGCTTGACGGGAGACTCAACGAAGGGCTTACCTGCGAAGCGGTTACGCTCACGCACGTTCACGGACACCGCGAAAATCACGGCGTCTGCGGCGTCAATATCAGCCTGAGTCAGCTTCTCATTACCCGAGGAGCCCTGAGTTTCAACCTTCAGGTCGTAGCCGAGCTCTTCAGCAGCGTACTTGAGGGCGTCCGCAGCCATGTAGGTGTGAGCGATACCGGTGGGGCACGCGGTCACAGCAACAATCTTCTTCACCGGAGCCGAAGCAGCGGGGGTTTCCTGAGCGGAGGCGGCAGATGCGGCGGGCGCAGCCTCGGCGGGCTTAGCCTCTGCCTTCTTCTCGCCCACGCCGAGCGCACCGTTGACCAGTTCAACAATCTCTTCAGCCGAGGAGGCTTCGCGCAAGGATGCGGTGAAGCTCTTCTTCATCAGGGAACGTGCCAGAGTGGAGAGCAGCTTCAGGTGAGCCTGGTCAGCGCCATCGGGTGCAGCGATGAAGAAAATCAGGTCGGCGGGGCCGTCCTTTGCACCGAAGGAAACTGCCGGGTTGGGGCGTGCCATTGCCAGGGTCGGCTCGGTGACGGCGGCGCTACGGCAGTGAGGAATCGCAATACCGCCGGGGATGCCGGTGTCGGTCTTGGATTCGCGTGCCTCGGCAGCCGCGTAGAGCTGCTCGAAGTCGGTAGCGCGTCCGGCATTTACGACTGCCTGGGCGAGCTTGGCAATTACGTCGAATCGGGTCTCGCCGAGGTTCTCGTCCAGCAGGACGAGATCTGCGGTGATCAGATCAGACATATTCCCTCCTCGGGTATGTGTTGGGGCGGGGATTCGCTCAGCGGTGCCGGGCTTCTCCCCTATATGAGTTCAAAGTGTGCGCAGTGTGTGTTGAGTGTGCAGCGTGCGGATATGTGTGTACATATGCGCACAGCACCCCATCTTATATTCCCTTCTGAGAATAAAAGCTGGAGGTGCGAAAACAGCCCGAATTAGAGCTGCAGCTGACGAACAGTGACCTTCTCAGGAGTGGTCTGCTCCAGCGAAGGCATGCGGGTACCGGGCAGAGCAGCAGCAGCCGAACCGTGAGCTACCGCCTGAACCAGGCAACCGGGGGCATCCTCACCACGGGTGTGAGCAATCAAGAAACCGGACAGCGACGAGTCACCGGCACCCACAGTGCTACGAACCTGAATCGGCTCATGCACAGCGTGCCAGATACCCTGCTCAGTGACCAGCACTGCGCCGCCGCCGCCGAGGGTGGCAAGCACGTACTCGATGCCGTCGCCGAGCAGCTTCTGGGCGGTGCGGGCGGTCAGCTCGGGGCTAGCCTCCAGCTCCTCCCAGTTATCGCTACCGGTCAGCTGAGCCAGCTCCTCCGAGTTGGGCTTAATCAGGGTGGGCTTGTGCTCACCGGCGACGGTCGCAATCAGCGGCGCCTCAGAGGTATCGATAGCGATCTTGCCCTCGTAGCCGGAGGCGCGCAGTGCCGCCACCAGCTCGGAGTAGTAGGTCGGTTCCAGACCCGGAGGCAGCGAACCAGCCAAAACCACCCAGTCGGCACCCTTGGAACGCTCAACCACCAGCTCGTCCAGCTTCTGACGCAGTTCGGCATCAAAAACGGTGCCGGGGGCATTCAGCTTGGTGGTGGTACCATCCGGATCAACCACGGTGATGTTTGAGCGAATCGGCTCACCGGTGGGCAGGTTAGCGAACTCGACGTCCACCGCCTGCAGTGCGGTCAGCACCGGGTCGCTGGCTTCACCGGGCACAATGGCGAGGGTCGGTACGCCGGAAACCTGCAGGGCGCGGGAAATATTCACACCCTTACCACCGGGATCCTGTACGGCACCGACAGCACGCTGCACGGCACCGTGAGCCAGGGGTGCACCGAGTTCAATGGTGCGGTCCAGGCTGGGGTTGGCGGTCAAAGTAATAATCATTAGGCAATCACAATCTCAACATTTGCGGCCTCGAGTGCCTGGCGGAGGGCACCTTCGGGCTCGCGATCAGTAATGAGGGTGTCAATATCCTCAAATCCGGCGAAGCGGACCAGGGATTCCTGACCGAACTTCGCGGAGTCACAAAGCAAGACCACGCGGCGGGCTGCCTTGCAAATTGCGGTCTTGACGATAGCTTCGTTCATGCCGGGGGTGGAGATGCCGAAATGCGCTTCAATGCCATTGGCACCGATGAACGCAATGTCGGGGCGCATGGTGCCGAAGTGCTCTGCGGCGCGTGCACCAACAGCAGCCCAGGTCATCTTGCGCAGCTGACCGCCGACCAGCTCGAGGGTGACGCCTTCGGCTTCGGCGAGCTTGACTGCAATGTGCAGTGCATGGGTGATGACGATGCGGTCGTTGCCGGTCTTGAGGCTGAAGTTCTCAGCGCCGATGTGGTCGGCGAGAATTTCGATGGTGGAGCCTGCGTCCAGGACGATGGAGCCCGCCTCGGAGTCGCGCAGCATCTGGTATGCCTTGGTGGCGATGCGGCGCTTTTCGGGGGTGTTCATGCCCTGTCGGGAGGAGATGGAGGACTCCAGGGAGGTGGACTGCTCAATGGTGACAGCACCACCGTGGACACGGCGGAGCTTACCTGCCTCTTCCAGTGCGGCGAGGTCACGACGCACGGTCTCCATGGTCACATCGTAACGGCGCGCAAGGTCAGCGCCGTTGACACGACGTGCGGAGGCAACAAGCTTTGCAATTTCGGCACGGCGTTCTTCTGCGAACATAAATCTGGTGTTCCTTTGGGCTAGTGGGAGGAAATCTGTGCGTTCTTTTCTGTGCTCTGCTCGGCTTTTATAACCGTGAGAGACATGGTTTCAGTGAGCCAGCAGAACACTTGAGGGTAATACTTGATTTTATGTGGGTTTTTGTGGGTAAGTCAATATAAAACGCTGTATTTACCGGAATATTACCCGAATGTTCCCTACAGAAACCACACTATATCGGAGGTCACTGCCTGTTTATGTCTGTTTGACCTAATGAACTGTTGGGTTTTCCCGCTCCCCCCTCATCCGCACAGTATCCAACACCTACACGGCGCCCTCACAGGGTAAAAAGTGGAGGCGCCAGCTCCGAAAATCCTCAGCGAGAATCCTCGAAACCAGCGCCTCCACCGGGCACAAAACTTTATTTACCTTGACGCTCACGACGTTCACGACGCCAACGATGCACGCCCAAAGCACCCGCCGCACCCAGCAGGGCACCCGAACCGTTCATCAGCACATCCACCGGATCGCCGGTACGATCAGGCATGAAACTCTGGATCGTCTCAATGCAGGCGCTGACCAAAAATCCCGAGTACAGCACGTGCGGGCGAGCCTTCGGTTTGAGTAGCAGGGCGAAAAGAAAACCGCCCGGAATGAACATGATGACGTTCGAAAGCTGCTCAATGCTCGAATAAGTGATGAACGCAGGCAGCCACCCCTCGGCGTGGCCGGTATCCAGTAGCTGCGCCAGGCGGCCGCCCATCTCGTTATCGTCCACGTGCACGGGGGCGAACACGATACTCGCCACCACCGCGCAGTACAGCGCCGTGACGGGCCAGAGAATCAGCCGCCACACGCGAGCGCCAGACCATTCTTTACCAGACAAGGCGACCCACCTCGTCGAACTGCTTGGTCGAATCCCACGCGAACAGGCCCGGTACGTCAATCGTGAGCGGTTCGGCGTTCGGCACGGTCACGGTCCACTCTTCACCGGCTGCGGCGGAGAGGGCGCGGCGGATAAAGCTGCCGTGGCTGACGGCAATAATCTTCTGGTCGCCCGGCTCTTCGGAGAGTTCACGCACGATATTGCGCAGGGTGCGCACCGCACGAATGTACACGTCGCGTTCGGATTCCACGTTCGGGTAGTAGCGTTCGGGGGCGCGGCGTTCGGGGGCGGGAATGTCCAGGCCCTCACCGGCACCGTAGGCGCGTTCCACCAGCTCGGGGTAGGTCTTGTGCACCTGCAGGTCGAAGTGCTCACCGACCAGCTGCGCGGTCTCGTGGGCGCGGGAGAGCGGCGAGGACACTAGCACGGTGAACTCCAGACCCATGTCGGCGAGCTTCTTGCCGGTGGTGCGTGCCTGCTCGCGACCGGTGTCATTGAGCGGAATGTCGGTGATGCCCTGCATCAGGTTCGCCTTGTTCCAGTCGGTCTGGCCGTGGCGAATCAGGGTGAGGGTCGTGTTCTCGGCGCCCGCCGGTACTTCCTCGGGGCCCAGCTCAGGTTCCAGATGCTGCACGACCAGGCGGTCGATGGCATCGTCCAGGTACTGCAGGGGCACCTCGGTGAGGGAAGCGTTCACGGGGATCGGGTAGATGCCGTCCTCGTTGAGCAGTTCGGGGATGGCGTTCAGCGACCAGGGCGGTCATGGTCATGGCAATCAGCATGCCGTGCGCGGCGACCACAACGGTCTGACCCTCGTATTCGCGGCGGACGCGGTTCAGCGCCGCGAGGGAGCGGGCGAGGAAGTCCTTCTTCGGTTCCACATTGAAAGCATTGTTGGACTGGCGGGAGGCGAGGATCAGCTCGCGGGTAGCGATCTGCCCTTCCAAGTCGCCAAAGGAACGTTCCTGGAAGCCGTCAACGGCACCGCGGTAGGGTACGCCCAGGCCTTCGGCTACGATTTCGGCGCTTTCTACGGCGCGGGAGAGCGGCGAGGAGACGATAGCGTCCACGGTGGTGCCTTCAGCTGCTGCCTGCTTCAGGGCGCCGATAGCGGTGCGGACCTGTTCTCTGCCGGTGTCGTTGAGGGGGGATGTCGGTGCCGCCCTGGAAGCGGTGGTCAATGTTCCAGTCGGTCTGGCCGTGGCGTAGGAAGATGATGCGGGTTCCTGCCTCGGGGTCGGCTACCGGAGTGATGATGGGGGTGTTCTGTGCGTCGGTCATCCTTCTAGTATGGCACTGCCTCCATGCAGTTCAAGGCCGCCGCGCAGTTCAAGGCCTCGGTGCAGTTCAAGGGGTGCGCGGCTTATCCCTTCTGCTGAGGCGCACTCATACCGCGGTATGAGCTGCGGGGTGGTTGAGCACCCGGTCGGGCGAATTTTTTCAGGGTTTTCCCATATTTCAGCCCCCAGACGGAGGGGTGAGCTGCCGAGAAGCTGAGATGATAGAAGAGTACTTCCGTTAGTTCATACCCAATGAAGGTTGTCATGACGCAGAATCCTCAATCTCAGAACCCGCAGTTCCAGGCTCAGAACCCGTACTCAATGACCCCTCCGCAGGCGGCGCAGCCTGCCGGTCAGTATTCCGCTCAGCAGGGTCAGCCTAACCAGCAGAGCCAGGCGGGCTACTATCAGAGTCAGCCGCAGGGCTACCCGGCTCAGGCACCTCAGCAGATGCAGCAGGCGCCCTTCGCGCGCGGCGCGATTATTTCTGCCCGTAACCTGCACAAGTCGTACGGCAATAACCCGGTGCTGCGTAACGTGAGCCTGGATATTTTCCCCGGCGAGTCCGTGGCGATTATGGGTCCTTCCGGTTCCGGTAAGACCACCCTGTTGCACGCGCTCTCGGGCATTATCAAACTCGATGCCGGTTCTGTGCTGTTCAATGGCCCGACCGGTCAGGTGGCGGTGGAGTCCCTCAGTGAGCGTGAGCGCACCTCCCTGCGCGCTAACTCGTTTGGTTTCGTGTTCCAGCAGGGTCTACTGGTTCCCGAGCTGACCGCAGAGGAGAATGTCTCCCTCGCCGCGATGATTGCCGGTGTTCCCCGCCAGCAGGCGCGTTCCATTTCGGCTGATCTGCTGAACCGCCTGGGTTTGGGTCAGATGCTGGACCGCCGTATGGGCGAGATGTCCGGTGGTCAGGCTCAGCGTGTGGCGATTGCCCGCTCCCAGGTGAACGGTGCCCCCGTGACTTTCGCGGATGAGCCGACCGGTGCGCTGGATTCGAAGACCGCGCGTGAGGTGATGGCTCTGCTGCTGACCATGATTCCGCAGCAGGGTAAGACTCTGCTGGTGGTTACTCACGACCCGAACGTGGCGGCGGCGTGCTCCCGCGTGGTGTACCTGCAGGACGGTCAGATTGTGAGCGATCAGCGCAATAACCAGGGCGGTGTTCCCGCTTCCCAGAACCACGCTCAGAGCTTCGGCGCTCAGTCTCAGGCAGGTGCATAATGCAAATCTATGCTCTACTCGCCAAGCGAACCCTATGGAGTTCGCAGGCGATTCTTCCCGTGCTGGCTTTTGCCGCCTCCTCGGCACTGTTTTTGACGGTTGCCGGTGGTGTTCAGGCGCTGAGTACTTGGCTTGAGCACGCCAACGTTGACCACGAAATGATCAACCTGATGGGCATTCAGAAGCTCTACATGGGTTTGGCGTGGGTTGCCGCTCTGGTGCTGATTGTTCCGCTCTTTACCCTGGGCGCTTCGGCTGCTCGTTTGAGTGCCCGCCGCCGTGATGAGCGTCTGGCGTCCCTGCGCCTGATTGGTGCCTCCACAACCCTGATTGTGGGTCTGTCCGTTGCGGACGCGCTGGTGTACTCTCTTGTGGGTTTCGTCATCGGTCTGTTGCTCTACCTGGTGCTGATTTCCCCTTTGGCGCTTTACACTTCATGAACGTTCCGCTGGGTGCTGAGAATATGCTCCTGCCGGTGAGCGTGATTTTCTACTGCTTCCTGGGTTGTATGGTTTTGGCGGCTCTCAGCTCCCTCTTCGGTCTGGCGAAGGTCAGCATCAGCCCGCTGGGCGTGCGTACCCGCGCGAAGGCTGGCTCCGCCGGTTACATTGCTCTGGGTATCGGTGTTGTTCTGGTCATTGCCGTGATGATTCTGGCTTCGACCTCGAAGGGTTTTAGCATGTTCTCACCCTTCCAGGACGGCGGTGCCGATAGCGCGATTAAGAACCTAGCGATTTTCATTGCTCTGCCGGGTCTGCTGATGATGGTTGCTATCGACCTGATTGGTACCTTCCTGGTGTGGGCGTACGCAAAGATTCGTGTGCGCATGACCCAGAAGGCGTCGGTTCTGCTGGGGTACCGTGCGGTGCTGGAGTCCCCGCGCGGGGCGTGGCGTCAGGTTTCGGGTGTGGCACTGTCGACCTTCTTGGTGACCTTCTTCGGCCCCATCCTGATTCTGGCGGGTGAGATGAACAAAACGGCGAAGGAGGTAGGCCCCGCCGCCGGCCCCTTCATGACCATCATGTCGGACATGTTCCAGGGCATGCTGCTCATGCTGTTCTTCTCGTACCTGCTGATCACTCTCTCCGCAGTGTTGAACCAGAGCGCCGCCATTTACGAGCGTGGTTCGCTGTACTCTTCGCTGAATATGATGGGTACCCCCACGAGGATGTTGCAGGCTTCGCGCCTTACCGTGGTTTTCGGTCCGCTGGTGCTCATTAGCGTGGTTTCTGCGCTGCTGGGTCTGCCGCTGACGGCGTTGATTGCGGCGCAGGGTCTTTCCGGTGAGATTCTGACGAAGATGTTCGGTATGACCTTCGGCGCTATTGCACTGGGTCTGGCGCTGGTCTATGTGGGCCTGTTGGCGACCATTCCGTTTATGCGTCAGGTGACTCATAAGCCGGTGTCCGCTCTCTAAGCTGTACGGCTGCTACCCTCCCGTTGCGTTCTCAGTGGATGCGGCGGGAGGGTTTCTTCATGTCCAACGTTTGTGTTGCGTGCTTTTGTGCCCTCGCCCGGTTTGCGCCCTGCATGTTTTCTCACGCACCGGGCCACCGCTTCCATAGCCTAAAGCCCTGTGAGAGACTGACATTATGTTTGAACACACAGTACCCCCCGAATGGTTCCCCCGCTGCGCAATCTTCGACTGCGACGGCATCCTCCTCGACTCCGAGACCGTCTGGAACGATGTGCAGCGTGAGCTTTTCGCCCGCTGGTCTGTTCCCTTCACCGAAGAGGTGGAGCACCGCCTCACCGGCCTGGCGGCAGCCGACGTCGCGCAGGAGCTTGCCCTGCTCTCCTACGAGGCGCAGAACGGTCAGAAGCCGGACACCGCCTCCGCAGAGTACGCCGAACACCATGAACGCGTGATGAAGGACCTGCTCACCACCGAGCACGAGGTCATCAGCTCCGGCGTGGACCTGATTGAGGGTGCGCAGAAGTTCCTGGGCTTCCTGAGCGAGCACATGCCGGTTGCGGTGGCGTCGAACTCCACCGCGAACATTCTGACCCTGAAAATGGAAAGCTACGGTTACGCCCCGCTGGTGCGCACCTGGGTCAGCAGCAACGACGTTCCCACCGGTAAGCCCGCCCCGGACATGTACCTGGAGGCGGCACATCGCCTCGGCTTTGAAGGTCACGAGGCGCTGGCGTTCGAGGACTCCCCCGCGGGCGCGCAGGCGGCACGTGACGCCAGTACAAAGGTCATGATTTACGTTCCGGAAGGCACCGACCCGGCAAAGGCACCGGCCGGTTTTGGGCGCTTCGATTCGTTTAATGACCCGCAGCTCTGGGAGGCGGCACGCACCTGGATCGCCAAGCTTGAGGCGGCACAGCAGTCGGAGGCGGCGCAGAACTAAGAGGCACCCGCCCCACCGCCTCACCTGGCAGGCGGCATCAAGAAAGACCCCCGGCCCGCTCTTCAAGAGCAGACCGGGGGTCTTCTATGCTTTATCAGCTGTGCCCATGGGGGCATGAGCCTATCGGCGCATAACCTTCTTCGCCAGGAAGTTACCGATGAACTGAACCAGCTGAACCAGGACGATAATAATCGCCACAACAGCCCAGGTGATCTCATCGTTAAAGCGCTGGTAGCCGTCCACAATCGCGATCTTACCCAGACCACCGGCACCCACGTAACCGGCCATAGCGGACATATCCACCACGCCAATGACGAGGAAGGTGTAACCGAGAATCAGCGGACCAAGCGCCTCCGGAATCATCACGGTGAACAGGATGGTCAGCTTTGAAGCGCCCATCGCACGCGCCGCCTCAATCACGCCCGGATCAATGGAGACCATGTTCTGCTCCACGATACGGGCAATTGCGAACGCAGCACCGAAGCTCATCGCGAAAACCGCAGCGTTCACGCCCAGGCGGGTACCCACCACGGCGCTCGTCAGCGGGCCAAGCGCCGCAATCAGGATAATGAACGGAATCGGGCGAATCACGTTCACCAGAATGTTCAGGATCGTGTACACGAAGCGGTTCTGGAAGATGTTGCCCTCACGGGTGGTGTACAGCAGAGCACCCACAATCAGGCCGACCAGACCGGCGCACAGCATGGTGATAGACACCATGTAGAACGTATCGCCGATAGCCGGGAGCAGCTTCTCGGGCAGAACTCAGACCAGTCAGTCTTAGACGCAGCCAGCGGAAGAGTAGTAGCAAACATTTAGCGCACCTCCTGCACGCGAGCAACGGTCTTCAGTTCAGCAACAGCGGCATCAATGCTGGTGATTTCGCCGAGAAGTTCCAGGGTGAGGGTACCGTACGCCTTGCCCTGCAGGGTCTCAATACCGCCGCCCACAATGTTGAAGCGGACGTTACGGGCGCCCAGGTAGGACAGCACCTTACCGAGCTCCTGGTTACCCTCCACGATTTCAACGTTGATGAGGTAACCCTTGTGGTTTGCGCGCAGCTCAGCCGCTTCCTTGCCGGTGGGGGCGAGCTTGACGGTGGTCGCAACAAACAGCTTTGCCACGTCGGTCTGCGGGTTGGAGAAGACGTCGTAGACGTTGCCCTGCTCCACCACGCGGCCGGACTCCATGACAGCCACACGGTCAGCGATGCTGGAGACCACGTCCATCTCGTGGGTAATCACCACGACGGTCACACCCAGTTCACGGTTCACACGCTTAAGGAGCGCAAGAACTTCATGAGTGGTTTCCGGGTCCAGCGCGCTGGTGGACTCATCCGCCAGCAGCAGGGCGGGGCTGGTCGCGAGCGCACGAGCAATGCCCACACGCTGCTTCTGACCACCCGAAAGCTGGTTCGGGTAATGACCTGCACGGTCGGCAAGACCCACGAACTCAAGCATTTCCAGGGCGCGTTCGCGGCGGTCCTTCTTAGACCAGCCGGCAATCTTCAGCGGGAACTCGACGTTACCGAGCACGGTGCGGGAGTTCATCAGGTTGAACTGCTGGAAGATCATACCGATGTTGGTGCGTGCTTCACGCAGTTCGGAGTCGCGCTTACCGGAAATCTGGAAGCCACCGACGGTCAGGGTGCCGCTGGTGGTGGTTTCCAGGCCGTTGATGAGGCGGACCAGGGTAGACTTACCGGCGCCGGAGTAGCCGATGATTGCAAAGATTTCACCGCGGTTAATGGTGAGGGAGACGTTGTCGACAGCAACTACTGCCTTGGGGCCGTTGCCGAAGACCTTGGAGACTCCGTCCAGAACCACCATGGGCGAGGTGCTGTCGCCGAAGCTCTGTGCCAGTTCACTCATAAATATGTATCCGTAAATGTCGTGGTTGGGGCGCTAAAGGGCCTTAACGCCGTTACGCAAAGGACGGTAAGCCTTCACCCGCATCGGGTTCTTAGACTTACCGCCTTTGCGTATGCCTAGAAGAGGCGTGTATTCAGAAGATTACTTCTTGGCGCGCAGCTTGGCTTCTTCGTTAGCCAGGGACTGACGCAGCTCGTCGGTGCTCACGTTGACCTCAACAGCGGTGCCGCGGGTCTCTTCCTGAACAACATCCATGACGGGCTTGGTGTGGAAGATTTCAACAATCTTCTTGTAGGTCTCGTCGTCAGCCTTGTCCTTCTGAGCAACGAAGAGGTTCACATACTTGACAGCCGAGGGGTCGGTCTTGGGGTCGTCCTGAGCCAGGGCGTCTGCGGGCTTCAGGCCTGCATCCTTGAGGAAGTCGTTGTTGACGACTGCGCCGTCAGCGGACTCCATGCCAACCACGGTCTGGGTTGCGTCGACGGGGGTGACCTTCACCTTGGAATTAGCGGTGTCCACGTCGTCGATGGTGGGTGCGTCAACATCAGCGTTCTTGAAGGTAACCAGACCGTTGGTCTTCAGCAGCTTCAGAGCGCGGGCTTCGTTCACGGTGTCGTTCGGGATAACGATCTCGCCGCCCTGGGGGATGTCAGCCAACTTGGAGTGCTTCTTGGAGAACAGAGCCATCGGGTAGATGACGGTCGGGCCGACAATCTGCAGGTCCTTCTTAGCGCTCACGTTGTAGTTGGACAGGTACGCGATGTGCTGGAAGCGGTTCATATCGATGTCACCGGCGTCCAGTGCGGGGTTCGGCTCGGTGTAAGCGCTGAACTCCTTGAACTCAATGTCGATACCCTGCTTCTTAGCTTCTTCCTTCAGGGTCTTGTTGAACTTCTCAGAGCCAACCACACCGATGGTGACCTTCTTGGATGCGGAAGAGGAGGAAGAGGAGGAGTTGGTGGAACCGCAGGCTGCCAGGCCAAAGACCATGGGGACAACTGCGAGTGCAGCAGCAAACTTCTTCACGGCTATGAATCTTTCTGTTGAATGATGATGCGTTCCACCGGGTGCTGACGTTGGTATTAGCACGTCCGATGGGAATGATGATGGGACAATTACAGCACGGGCGGGGGCGGGTGTGGAAGTTAAGAGCTATTCATGAGACACAGAACGTCAAGGTCGTCATATTTTGTCATATTTCGTCATGCGGTGATTATTTCCAGGTCATAAAGCGTCATTGACCGGTGTATTCAGACGCACACAAAACGCCGGCAAGGGCACAAAAACCCAAGCCAGCGTCCATCTAACCCACTCATTACGAGCAGGCGGCGAATCAACCAGTACTCCTGATCGAACTCGCCCGAAGCAATCAGCTGCTCACGCACCTTACGGCGCAGAACCTTACCCAGCATCGAACGGGGCAGATCATCCACCACCACGATGCGGCGCGGAACCTTATAACGGGTCACCTTCGAGTAGCAGTGCTCGCGCAGAGTATGTTCCTGCACCACTCGACCCGGGGCGGGCAACCACAGCGGCGACCACCATCTCGCCACCGGCGGGCAGCGGAATACCGACGACCGCCGCATCCGCGACCATATCGTGCTGTTTGAGGGCGACCTCAACCTCCGTCGGGGAGACGTTGAAAGCCGCCGGTAATAATGACTTCCTTAATGCGGTCGACAATCTGAATGAAGTAGTCCTCGTCCAGGCGCACAATATCGCCGGTACGCAGCCAACCCATCGGGGGTGATGGTCTTCGCCGTCTCGTCCTCACGCTTCCAGTAACCAGCAAAACGCTGAGGGCCCTTCACCCACAGCTCGCCCTCTTCACCATCAGGGCACATCCTCGCCAGTTTCCGGGTCCACCACACGAATATCGGTGGAGGGGAACGGAACACCAATAAAACCGGCGCGGCGAGTGTCATTGAGCGGGTTGCAGGACACCAGCGGCGCGCACTCGGTCAGGCCGTAGCCTTCCACCATGAAACCGCCGGACGCTTCCTCCCACTCGGCAACCAGCTCAGGCGGCAGGTTCATCGCACCAGAGACCGCGTAACGGATACCCTCCAGGGATACGCCGCGCTTCTTCGCCTCATCCATCAGGCGGCGATACACCGGCGGAACCGCAGGAAGAATGGTCGGGCGGGTCTTCTTCATCGCCTTCAAAATCAGATCCATGTCCACGGTCGGGAACAGCACCAGGCGGGCACGGCACAGCGACGCAATCGTCACGCCCAGGGTCATACCGTACGCGTGGAACAGCGGCAGAACCGAGTAAATCACCTCGTCATCGCCCGGGTTAATCCATGCCTCACCCATGCGGCCGTTAGACTCCAGGTTGCGGTGCGTGAGCATCACGCCCTTCGGCAGGCCGGTCGTACCCGAGGTGTACTGCAGCAGCGCAATATCGTGCGCGGTCGGGCGGCGATGCGACGGGTCAATACGCTCGCTCTTCACCAGCTGAGCCCACGACACCGTACCCGGCGCAGGACCGGTCAGCTTCTCACGCGAAGCACGCGCGCTCTTCAACGGCAGCTTCAGCGCGGTACGCATCAGCGCGGGCATCGCCGAAATCATGTTCACCGAATAAATATGATTCGGGCGAATATCCGCCGGAAGACCCGTAATATGCGAGGCGATCTTATCCCACACAATCGCGACCTTCGCGCCGTGGTCCTCAAACATGTGGCGCAACTCCGCGCCCGTGTACAGAGGGTTATGCTCCACCACAATCGCGCCCAGGCGCAGAAATCGCGTAGAAACGCCGCAATATGCTGAGGGCAGTTCGGCAAAATCAGCGCCACACGGTCACCCGCCTGCACACCCAGCCACTCGCAGACCCTCCGCCGCACGCTCAATCTGATCCCCCAACTCGGCGTAGGTCGTGGTCGCGCCGAAAGAACTCCAGCGCCACCTTGTGGGGTACGGTGCGGACCGCCTCGTCAATGAGGTGGCTCAGCGAGGTTTCGGGCAGCTCAATATCGCGGGCAGTCCACGGAGAATAATTCTTCAACCAGGGGTCGATGCGCCAACGGATGCGCACCAGCCGATACGCCAGCGGGGGATGCAGGTGCCGCCGCATCCTGCAGGTTCGTGTTCTTCTGAGCCTCAGTCATGCATTGATTGTGCCTTCCCACACCCTCACGCTTCAACTCAGCAGCGCTTTCTTTCCACGCTGAAAATCACACGGTACACCCGCCCCAGATACCGCAATAAACGCCGAAACACTAAGGTAGAACCCAAGCAACTCTGGGATACTTAAAGCATGAGTAAACGACAGCAAGACATCACTGACGAGCAGTTCAAGAAGCTCCTCCGCGAAATTTCCAAACGATTCGCTATCGCCGGAGGAGTCGTCATCCTGTTCGGAATGGCCATCATCGCACTTGCTTACCTTCTGGGAGGAGCCCACTAATGCACACCCCGCAGCGCCCCAACGGCGACATCTTCAACCGCATGGTCTCCGGCGCCGCCTACATGCCCGACGCCGAATGCGCCGCGCAGACTAAGCGCATCCACGCTGCAACCCGTCCTCGCCGAAGAACACTACGCACGCGGCGAGCAGGCACAGGCAATGCACGTCTACCGTGAACACCTCGGCCGCCTGGGCGAGCACTCGCACATCCGCCCCGGTGCACGCTTCGACTACGGCGTGAACACTTATATTGGTGACGGCTCCTTCTTCAACTTTGGCTGCGTCTTCCTGGACGTCTGCCCGATCCGCATCGGCTCCACCGTGCTCGTCGGCAACAACGTACAGTTCCTCACCCCCACCCACCCGCTCAACCCGGTCGACCGCGCCGCATACTGGGAAGGTGGCGAGCCCATCACCGTTGAAGACAACGTCTGGATCGGTGGCGGCGCCATCATCCTGGGCGGTGTGACCATCGGCAAGAACTCCGTGATTGGCGCGGGCACCGTCGTCACCAAGGATGTCCCGGCTAACTCCCTCGTGGTCGGGCAACCCCGGCCGCGTGATCCGCACCCTGGACGAGAACGAACGCCCGGCATACCCGCACACCTACTCCGCAGAAGCCCTGGAAGAAGCACGCGCCTTCTACGCTGACCGCAACCGCTAAATCAGCACCCAGGACTAGAATCCAAAGGATTTAATGAACGCACAGAACAACACCCCGCAGCAGCGTCCGGCCGCCGCGGCGTCCACCCCCACCGAAAGTGACCTGTGGGAGGCGGCATTCTCCTCCGACGACCCCACCGTGATTCTGACCGATGAGGAGCTGAACGCGGCACGCCGCGCCCACGAAAAGGCGCGCGAGTCGGCCTCTTCGGCGCAGTCCTCCGCGCAGTCCTCGCAGGATGCGACCCGCCCCCTCACCGAGGCGGCTACCGCAACCCAGCCGCTCCTCTCCGCAAACAGCGCCGCTCAAAGTGCAGACTCCGGCGCTGACTTGGGCGAACCCGCTACCGACAACCTCAGCTGGCTCGACAAGCCTGCAGCCCCCAGCACGGACAACGTGCGCGGCGGCGCAACCCCTGCGCACCCCCACCGCACCGACCGCAGCGGCAAGCTACGAAGTGCCCGCACCCGGCAACGCCCATGCGGCACCCAGCGCCCCGCAGGCTGCCCCCGCGGCAGATGACCACTTCGTCATCCCCACCCCCGCAGGTGATGCCGCTGGCTCGGAACCCATCCTCACCGCCGCAACCGCACTGTCCATGCAGAAGAGCCGCTACTCCCGCATGCACCTACTGCCCGGCCTGCTCGGCTGGCTGATCACCATCTCCCTCATGGACGGTGGCCTGTGGGCTATCCAGTCGTGGCTGACCCTGACCGGTCAGAGCGAGTCCATCGAATACGCCTCGGTGGTCTCCCGACTCTTCAGCGGCGCGTCGAACGCCGTGCCGGTCGCGGTGGCGTTGAGCGTGCTCATCTTTCTTCGCCTACCTGGTGGGCGGTTACGCGGCGGGACGCATGGCACGATTCGCCGGCGCGAAGCAGGGCATTGCCGTGTGGCTCTGGCAGATTATGGCGCTCATCCTCGGGTCCCTGGCGACCTTCCTCACGCCTCAGCTGTTCCAGAATAGTGTCGCGTCCCTGTCGTTGCAGAAGCTGATTGCGGGCGATTTCGCGAACGGCCTGCTCGCGGTTCTGCTGGTTCTGGCGTTGAGCTTCCTCGGCGCTATCCTCGGCGGCCTGTTGGGACGCCTGTACCACCGCCGCGTGGACAAGTACCCGAGCGACCAGGTGGCACGCGAGGACGCCTAGTCTTCTAAGCACCCGCGCCTCGTTGCGATAGGGATAAAACGTGCAGAAAACCTCCGGTACCTTACGAAAGGTACCGGAGGTTTTCTGTATCTAAGTATCTGTATCCTAAACGGCCTTAGCTACCCAGCAATACGGCGCTGACTAGCCAAAATGTTCCGCTTAGTGGTCCAGCAGCAGTGCAGGCTCCTCAAGAATCGCAGCCACATCAGCCATGAAACGAGCTGACAGGTCGCCATCCACCACACGGTGATCGAAGGAGCCACCCAGGGTCGTCACCCAGCGAGGAATGACCTCACCATCAACCACCCACGGCTTCTGCTTGATCGTACCGAAGGCAACAATCGCCACCTCACCGGGGTTAATAATCGGGGTACCCGTATCAATACCCAGCGAACCGATGTTCGTAATGGTCAGGGTGCCGTTCGCCATCTCAGCGGGCTGAGTCTTACCCTCACGGGCGCGAGTGGTCAGGTTGTTCAGCGCGATAGCCAGCTCACGCAGGGACAGCTCCTGAGCGTCCTTAATGTTCGGAACCATCAGGCCGCGCGGGGTCGCCGCAGCAATACCCAGGTTCATGAAGTGCTTAATCTGGATTTCGCTATCGGTCCAGGTCGCGTTGACCTGCGGGTTACGCTCAGCAGCCCAAATGACCGCGGCGGCAAGCACCAGCAGCGGGGTGACCTTCACACCCTCAAAGTGGCGGGACTTCTTCAAAGCGCTTCACGAACTCCATGGTGCGGGAGGCATCAACATCCACGAAGATGGACACGTGCGGGGCGCTAAACGCCGAAGCAACCATAGCCTTCGCGGTAGCCTTACGCACGCCACGCACCGGGATGCGCTCAATGCGGTCACCGGGGGTGGCTGCGGGCTGCCAGAACGGCTGGCGGGCGCCGCTATGCTGCACATCGCTCAGGTGCGCCACATAGTTCATGAGGTCCTGCTTGGTCACCTGGCCGCGCGCACCGGTAGCGGTCACGTTCGCCAGGTCAACACCCAGCTCCTTTGCGGCAAGACGCACCGGAGGCGGCGCGAGGGTCGGGCGGTGCGGAACCTGCTCAGGAGCCAAAGTCGGCGCGGGAGCCGCTGCGGGCTCGGGTGCCAGACGCTGCACCACCGAGTTCAGCGGGGTGTTCTCCACAAAGCGGGAGGCGCGCTCAGCCAGCTCGCTCAGCAGGCCCTGGTTGCGGTTCGCCGAGTCGGCGGGGGTGTGCGCCACGGGTGCCTGAACAGCCGGTGCGACCGGTGCCGCAACAGCCTGTGCGGGCTGGGCCGCGGAGGCGGGGCGTTTGCGGGCGCGGCGCTTCACAGCGTCCGCCTTGGGGCCGGAGCCGACCAGTGCGGTGCCGGACTCAGCCTCTGCCGCGGCGGGTGCCGCCGGGGTTGCGGGTGCGTTGTCGCCGCCGGAGATGCTGATGATTGGGGTGCCCACCTCAACGGTTTCGCCTTCGGCAACGAGCAGCGCCTCGACGGTGCCGGCGAAGGGCGAGGGTAGTTCCACGACGCTCTTCGCGGTTTCAATTTCGACGAGGACGTCGTTGATGGCGACCTCGGTGCCGACTGCCACCTTCCAGCTGAGGATTTCTGCTTCGGTCAGGCCTTCGCCCACGTCAGGGAGCGGGAAAATCTGGGACATTTTTACCTCTCACTAGGCATATACCCTACATGGAATATTCTGTGCGGGCTCGCAACCCGCCATAGCGCAACACGCTGATACGTCAGATCAGGGAATGCCTAGTAGTCAAAAGCGCGGTCAACCGCCTCAAGAATACGGTCAATATCGGGCACGTACTCTTCCTCAACGCGGGACACCGGGTACGGCATGTAGTAGCCGCCAACGCGAATCACCGGCGCCTGCAGGCTGTAGAAGCAACGCTCCGTAATCGCCGCAGCCAGCTCACCACCCATACCGCCGAAGGTCGGCGCCTCGTGCGCGACAATCAGGCGGCCAGTCTTTGCCACCGAAGCAGCAACGGTCGGCACGTCCAGCGGTGAAATCGAGCGCAGGTCAATGACCTCAATCGAGCGGCCATCCTCCACGGCAGCCTCTGCCGCAGCCAGAGCAACCGGCACCAGCGGACCGTACGCAACGATGGTCGCGTCCGTACCCTCACGCACCACCTGGGCGCTAAACGGATCAAAGGAAGTGTCGCTAAAGTCCACTTCACCCTTGAGCCAGTAGCGGCGCTTCGGCTCAAAAATAATGACCGGGTCGGGGCACTCAATCGCCTTTCGGGTCATCCAGTACGCCTCGTGCGGGGTCGAGGGGGTCACAATACGCAGACCCGCGGTGTGGGCGAACAGCGCCTCGGGTGACTCGGAGTGGTGCTCCACCGAGCCAATCACGCCGCCGTAGGGAATACGAATCGTCACCGGCACGATGTACTGCTTATCGGTGCGGTTGTGAATCTTCGCAAGCTGGCTCGTGATTTGGTTGAAGGCGGGGAAAACGAAGCCGTCGAACTGAATCTGGGAACGGGGCGGTACCCGCGCAGCGCCATGCCGATGGAGGTGCCGATAATGCCGGACTCCCCCAGCGGGCTATCCATGACGCGGCGGTTGCCGAAGCGGGCCTGCAAGCCCTCGGTCACGCGGTACACGCCGCCAAGCTTGCCGATATCCTCACCGAGCAGAACCACGGTGCGGTCAGCCTCCAGGGCATCCTCCAGGCCGCGAGTAATGGCCTTGGCGAGGGTCAAACGCTCAATGTTTTCGCTCATCTTTACTCCTCTTCAAAGCCTGCGTTGTAGGTACGGTAGAATTCGCGGTCGTCCTCAACCTGCTGGTGTTCCTGGGCGTAGACGCGGTCGAAGAAGTGCTCAAAGTCGGCCACCTCGGCGGAAAGCACGGCGTCGCGAACGCCAGAGGCAACCTTCTGGGCGGACTCGGCCACCTCCTCGAAGAAGGCATCGTCAGCGTAGCCCTGCTCGCGCAGGTACTTCTCGAGGCGAATCATGGGGTCGCGGTGCAGCGGCCCCTCAAGGTCGGCCTCGGTGCGGTACTTCGTGGGGTCGTCGGCAGTGGTGTGCGGGCCCAGGCGGTAGGTCTCGGCCTCGATGAGCACGGGACCCTCGCCGGCACGAATCTTCTCCATGGCGTAACGGGTCACCGCGAGCACGCCCAGGATGTCATTGCCGTCCACGCGCAGGCCCTCGAAGCCGTAACCGGCGGCTCGGGTCGAAATCGGCACGCGCGACTGCACCTCGAAGGGAACCGAGATGGCCCAGCGGTTGTTCTGCACGAAGAAGAGCACCGGTGCGTCGTAGGAGGCCGCGAAGACCATGGATTCGTGAGCATCGCCCTCGCTGGAGGAGCCGTCGCCGAAGTAGACCGCGACGGCGGGCTTCTGCGCGTCGGTTGCGGGGTCGGTGGCCTGGCCCTGGCCGGTGGGGCGCTTGCCGGTTTCAGCCTCGATATCGGCATCGAAGTTCAGGCCCATGGCGTAGCCGACGGCGTGCAGGGTCTGGGCGGCCAGCACCTTGGTGTAGGTGTGGAAGTTGTGGGCCTTCATGTCCCAACCGTGGGTGGTGGTGCCGCGGAAGATGGTAATCAGATCGCGGAAATCCACACCGCGCGCCAGGGCGACGGCGTGCTCACGATAGGAGGGGAAGATGTAGTCGTTGGGGGCGTAGGCCAGTGCGGAGCCGACCTGCGCGGCCTCCTGGCCTCGGCTAGGAACCCACAGGGCGAGCTGGCCCTGGCGCTGCAGGGCGGTCGCCTCGTCGTCGAAGCGGCGGGTGGTGTACATGAGGCGGTAGGCCTCGCGCAGGGTATCACCATCGACGTCTTTGACGTATCGGCTGAAGGTGGGGTGTTCGTGGACGGTGCCGTTCTCATCCATGAGCTGGATGCGCTCGGGCACTCCCGGGTACTTGTCGTTCTCGTGCATCTAACCTCCACACGTGACGAGGGCTTGGCCCTCAGCGGCTTGGGTTTTAGTCTCAACTTTCACCTGATGGTGCAGGGTTTGAGGTGTTCCGGCAAGCCTGTGAGGGTCTGGGCATATATAGTTACCAGTCTACTCTTTTCGGCTTTATCTCGCGGCAGTTACGCTAATAACGCAGTGTATTATGCCCTGTCATTCACTATTTGAACATCATTAAATTAAACCTCCCATATATTCTTTTTCGAGAATATATGGGAGGTTTAATTTAACTACTGAGAGCTTTTTCGGGCCATCATTTTCCCACGCGAGAACCATTTGAAAAGCCCAAACAAACCTCGACAAGGGAAAATAGTACATTGTTCAATTAGGGCCGAGCGGGTACCCCCACCCCTTCACAAGACGCTCTAGAGCCCCTTCGCGAAGACCTCACAGAGCGAGAGGAAACGGTCATTCGCCTCCACCTCGCCAATGCTCACGCGAACACCCTCGGTACCGAACGCACGCACCGACAGGGCATGCTCAGCCATCAGCTGCACAAACTCACCCGTGCGCTCCCCCAGCGGCAGCCACACAAAGTTCGCGTAAGTGCTCGGGAAATCGTAGCCCAGCTCCCGCAGTCGAGCGGTCACGCGCTCACGCTCAGCGACCAGGTGGCTCACGCGCTCCATCACCGCATCCTCATGCTCGATGGAGGCGATAGCCGCCGCCTCAGCCAGCGCCGTCACGGCGAACGGGGTTGCCGCCACGCGCAGGTGCTGCGTAATCTGCGGGTGCGAAATCGAGTAGCCCACGCGCAGACCCGCCAGGCCCTGCGCCTTGGAGAAGGTGCGCAGAATGATGACGTTCTCGTAGTCGCGGTAGATATCCATGCCGTTCAGCGGGGCTTCTTCGCCTTCCGGCACGGTGGAGGCGGCGCAGAACTCGAAGTATGCCTCATCAATGACCACGGGGATGTGGGCGGGCACCTTCGCCAAGAACGCACGGATTTGGCTTTCGGTGACGGCGGGACCGGTCGGGTTGTTGGGGGTGCAGACCAGAATCAGGCGGGTGCGGTCGGTGATAGCTGCCGCCATGGCGTCCAGGTCGTGTGCGCCGTCGGGCAGGTTCGGCACCTGCACGCTACGAGCACCCATAATGCCGACGAGGATCGGGTATGCCTCGAAGGAGCGCCAGGCGTAGATGACTTCGTCCTGCACGCCGTCGGCGTTTACGCCGGCGAAGGTTTTGAGGATTTGGTTGAGCGCGCCGAGGCTTCCGGCACCGGTGACGATGTCGTCAGCGTCCACGCCGAGCCGTGCGGAGAGCTTGTGGCGCAGGGCGGTGGAGAGCGGGTCGGGGTAGCGGTGCGCGGTCGCAAATTCTGCGAGGACGCGCGCAACCTCGGGTACAGGACCCAGCGGGTTCTCGTTCGAGGAGAGCTTGTACTGGGTGAGGCCTTCAACGGGCGCGGGCGGCTTGCCTGCCGCGTAGCTGGGCAGGGTGCTAAAGACGGGGCGGACCGGGATGTTGGCGTGTTCAGCTGACTGGCTCATGGTTCCAGTATGTGCCTGCGGGCGGCTCGGAGGCTAACGCTTCTCATCTGGAGAGCAGGCAGCGGATACTAGCCGCGAGCGCTGCACTCAAAGAAGCGCTGTACGCAAAGGCTACATGTAAAGGCTGTACGCAAAGATGGAGGGGCGCCGCCGGGGTTGTTCCCGGCGCCGCCCCTCCTTTCCTCTTCTCTACTCTACTCGCCCCTCCACCCTCCACCGAGTCTTTGAGATACCGAGTCCTTGAGATTGGTGCTTTTAGACTCGGTGTTTAGACCATCAGGGGTTCCCGCTCCTCGATGGGAGTCAGGTCCTCGGGAGGGCCTGGGGCGCGGAACCCAGGGTCGATGTTCTCAGGCGGAGTTGGTGCGAGGAAGCCGGGGTCAATGCTCTTGGGCGGGAGCATGGGCGCAGGTTTCAGATCCGGCAGAGTCGGGATGAGCGACTCGCTACCGTCGTAGTCTCCACCTTGCCTATCGCCACCGACCACATGCGGCATAGCTGTTAGGTCACCAATCCGGGGTAGTGATTCAACCACGTCTGGGAGGCCCTGAATGAGGCGGGGTGCGAGGTTCCCAAGGGCGGGTTGTGCTTCCGGGCGCACAATGAATCCGGGGTCGATGTCCTCTGCCGGTGTCATGGGCATGCGGCTGACGGGCTGAGTGTCCTGCGGTGCGTTGACGATGAATCCACGGTTGGCAGGTGCCTCGGTATTGGAGCCCAGCAGCTTTGCGGCTGATAGCACGGGCTGCGCAGGTGCAAGGTTTGGTGCGGGCAAGGCTCTTGAATTCGGCATCTGCGGTACAGGGGTTTCGGGCCAGGCAGGCTTCGGGTTCTGAGGCTTTTCCTGCGGAGTCGGCTCAGGGTGAGGGAGGGTCTTTTTGACGCCCTCGATGACGGCGGGGATCTGCTTAGCAGCCGCCTGTACGGTTTCTCCAGCTTCTCGCCGAAGACCCTCGGCCCTCTGCTTGGCAATCTCCATGTCCTGTTGGACATCTGAGACGGTATCTTCGATACCACGCTTTGCTTGCCCCAGGCGCCCGCCTGTCAGCTGATCAATCCCCTCAACTATACCCAAGCCACCAGGGATAGTTCCTGATGCAAGGGCTGCAACAGCGTAGCCCTCGGTACGTTTGATAGTTATACCCACTCGTAGAGCGGGAGGCAGACCGTCCGGCAGGTTTGAGGCGGAGGTAACCTTCTGTTCCCCCAGCACATACTCTTTACCATCCATTGCGGTGCGCATACCGCCAGGCACCTTACTACTATGCCCTTCACGTTGTAGGGATTCGTGGTAATTTACAGCATGATGCTCATGGTTATCAACGGTGATTACCGTATCGCGTTCATCAGGATGCCATCCATCTTCTCGCCATGCAGAATCAGGAACCGGGTCTCCGTCACCCTCCACGTAGTCCACGGCAAAGTCACGTTGTTTGGCTGACATACCCCGTATCGGGGCGGCTTGAGCGTAGACACCCACAATATTGATTTCTTTGGCGACTTCAGCGCTATTCGCCATGTTGTGGGCAATCATGGCTCCCTGGCTGAAGCCCTCCATGTACACACGAGCACCCTTGGGAGCACCGGCATCGCGCAGGGCCTGCAAAATCATCATGTATGCAGAGTTCATCTGGTCTGGACCCGATGCTTCACGGAGAGCCCCCTCGCCATCTATGATGGATCCACCCCAAGATCCAAAGATAGTACCCGGAATGCTCACCACATACAGCGCGTGGGCAGGGTCGCCTTCATGTCCTGCTTCGTACATAACGGTGACGAGCACGGCACTACGTTCAGCGGTCAAAGGGTCCTGTCGGGAACGTTCAAGTTCAAGGTCCTGCGCCTGCGCCGCCGCCAGAAGACGTTCCGAGCTGGCACCTACAGAAAGCTGGCTTTTCTCGCCACGATGCGTAGCAATACCGTATTCCTCCGCAGAGGCTGTACGGACGTTGTAAACCACGTTTCCACCGATAGCTGTCTTGATGAGGTCAGACAGGCCACCACCCAGTGCCTTTCGAACAAGTCCTCGCGGAATGCCAAACATGTCTGCAACGCGGTCAAATGTTCGCTGACTCGCAATTTCGGGATTCCATTTGGCATCCATGTAGGCAGTGAAGCCGAAGAGAATACCCGCCACGAGAGGCGAATACGGCAGCGTCCGAGATGCTGAGAAGTACCCGAGCTCGGGAATGGTGAGCTTCAAGAGGTAGTTAGCTTCGCCGGGTTCTCCGGCGATGAGTCCGCGCAGGTGGTCTCGGGTGCTGCGTCCGTCGGGTAGCTTGCCGTCCTTTGCGATGCCCATGGAGTCGAACCATCCTGCGACGGTGTTTTCGGTCTGCAGGTAGGAGCTGTGGGCGGCGCGGACGGCGGCTGCGGTGGCGCCGAACTTTGCGGCACTCATACCGAGGTCTGCGGCAAGGACGGCGCAAATAGCGGCAGCCTGCTGGGCGCGTCCGTTGATGCCGAGGAAGAGCCGAGTCTCGGTGGCGATGCCGAGAATGGGCATGGTGCGGTCGGCGCAGGTGCGGCTGACGGTGTCGAGGCCGTCGGCGATGGCGGGCATTTCTTCAAGCTCAACGCTGATGGTGCCTGCGGTGGGCCCTGCGGAGTTGCTGAGGTCACCGATGGGCGCAACGGTGGGTCCGGTAATCATGGTGTCTCCTAGGGTGGGGTTAGTGGGTTCGGATGAGCGAGCTCAGCCCGTCGGGCAGGCTCACGTGCATGAGTGAATCCAGCGTTGACTGGGCTTTTTGCACGCCTGAGCGGGCGATGATTTCGCCGGGGTTGAGTTTTTCGAGGGCGTCGGCGGCACCGTCGGCGAGTTTGCCGAGTAGGTTATCTACGGCGGAGGCGGCGGCTTTGATTGCCTGAGCTTTGGTGGTGAGGTCGTTGGCGAGTTCTTCACCGGCGGCGGCGATCATGGCGGCGGTGCCTTCGGCTTGTTCGGCTTGGTGGCGGATTTTTTCGCGGTGTTCTTCGAGTTGTCGCCGGTAGGCGCGTCCGGCTTCGGATGCCCAGTGGTCGCCGTTGAGTTCGTTGGCGCGTTGGTGTGCGGTGCGGATTTCTTGGGCTTCGGTGCGCATCCTGTGGGCGAGTTCTGCCCCTTTGGCGCGGGCGAGGGTGGCAGCCGCCATGAGCTGTTCGGCGAGGGCGTGGCCGGCGGCGGTGCCGATGCCCATGTGTCCTGCTGCGCGGAGGATATCGGTTGGTTCGATTCTGGGCAGTTGGGGTGCGTGAGGTGGTGCGGTGTCGACGATTGTGTTCACGGGGCGTCCTTTCGGTGGTTGGACTGGTTGTTTGTGCGCCTGTTTCTGTCCTGTGTTTGGGTTTGTTTTAGGCTAAATCTGCCGCGGTGACCGTGCAGGCTGAGTACGCCAACCTGTGGATAACTCAGGCTTGCTTCGAAAAATTCGCACGTTTTGACCCCTCAAGACCCGAAAAATACCCCTTCCGCAGCACCTCGTTTTGTCATATTTCTGCAACTAACCAAGCCGCCCGCCACGTCCATATGCTCTTCCCGCCTCTTTTTTTCAGCGAATTCATGCAAAAATAGAGCTATGTCTCACACCAATAACACCTTCTTGCCTTCTGGCCGTATTGACCTGGGCACCGGCGAACTTGCGCTGGGCCCCCTCGACGGACGCTACGCATCCGTGACCGCCCCCCTGACCAACTACCTTTCTGAGGCGGCGCTGAACCGCGACCGCATCCACGTTGAGGTTGAGTGGTTCATTTACCTGTGCGAGCACGAGGTGCTGCCGGGTCTGTCCCCGCTGAGCGAGGAGCAGAAGAAGGGCCTGCGCGCCATCGTGACCGATTTCAACGCTGATTCTGTCGCTGAGCTGGCTGAGATTGAGGCTGTCACCGTTCACGATGTGAAGGCGGTCGAGTACTACATTGGTCGCCGCCTGGAGGGCCTGGGCCTGGGTCACCTGGTGCCGCTGGTTCACTTCGGTTGCACTTCTGAAGACATTAACAACCTCTCCTACGCGCTGGGTATCAAGGACGCCGTTGAGAACGTGTGGGTTCCTGCCGCTGAGAACCTGATTGATGTTCTGCTGAAGCTGGCTGAGGACGGCCGTGATGTGCCGATGCTGTGCCGTACTCACGGTCAGCCTGCAACTCCCTCCACCCTGGGTAAGGAGCTGGGCGTGCTCGCGTACCGCCTGAAGCGCCAGGTGAAGCACGTTGCTGCTGCTGAGTTCTTGGGCAAGATTAATGGTGCAACCGGCACCTACGCTGCTCACTATGCGTCGGTTCCTGACGCTGATTGGCAGGATGTTTCTCGCGGTTTTGTGGAGCACCTGGGCCTGACCTGGAACCCGCTGACCACTCAGATCGAGTCGCACGACTGGCAGGCTGAGCTGTACTCGGATATCGCTCATTTCAACCGCGTGCTGCACAACCTCTGCACCGATGTGTGGAGCTACATTTCGATTGGTTTCTTCCGTCAGATTCCGGTGGCTGGTGCGACCGGTTCGTCCACTATGCCGCACAAGGTGAACCCGATTCGCTTTGAGAATGCGGAGGCTAACCTGGAGCTCTCTAACGCTCTGCTGGATTCGCTGGGTTCGACTCTGGTGACTTCTCGTTGGCAGCGTGACCTGACTGACTCCTCGGCGCAGCGCAATATTGGTGTGGCGTTTGGTCACTCGGTGCTGGCTATCTCCAATGTGGTGAAGGGTCTTGAGCGTCTGGATATTGCGACCGAGGTTATTTCCGCTGACCTGGATGCGAACTGGGAGGTTCTGGCTGAGGCGATCCAGATGGTGATGCGTGCTGAGGCTATTGCGGGTGTTCCCGGCATGGAGAACCCGTACGAGCGTCTGAAGGAGCTGACTCGCGGTCACCGCGTGGATGCCGCTCGCTTGAAGGAGTTCGTGGCTACTCTGGGCCTCTCCCCCGAGGCTGAGGCGCGTCTGTCGGCTCTGACTCCGCACACCTATAACGGTATTGCGGCTCAGCTGCTGGACCATGCGAAGAACGCTTAGTCCGTAGCAAAGATATAAACAAAAGACCCCGGGTCCCTGCATTCAGGGATTCGGGGTCTTTAGCGTGTTGGGTCTTCGCTATGTTCCGGTTTTATGACCGGCGAGGATTTTAGCGGCCGAGCATGCGGTGGTGACCGGTTTCGGTGTCGTTGCCCTTGTCGCGGGTGAAGACCTTGCCTACAGCCTTACCTGCGTCCTTGACGCCCTTGAGCAGGGAGCCAGCCACGCCGGAGGAGCCGTCCGAACCTTCGCCGCCCTGTACGCGCGGTGCACGCGGGGTAATCATGAGCTCTGCGGGGAAGTAGGCGGGCGCGTCGCCGAAGGCTCGGCGGGTGTTGCGCACGACGTCCTTGCCGAGGGTCAGGTTCGCGCCACCGCCAACGACTGCGCCCACGCCGAAGGGCAGGGCACGGCCGAGCAGTGCACCGGTCTGGCGGGTGAGGAAGCGGCGGATGAACATGTTTCGGATGGTACGTTCGACGCTGAACATCTTGCCGTTGGAGGAGTTGCCGAGTAGCATGCCCCACTTGTTGGAGATGCCGCCTGCCTTACCGGTCTGCAGCAGCACGGTGTTCATGAGCTGGGAGCCTTCTTCGCCGAGCATGATTGCCATGACCATGGAACGGGCGGTTTCGGCGTCGTGTACGTGCACGCCGTGCAGTTCTGCGACTGCCTGGGCGTAGAGTGCGGTGCGTTCGAGGTAGCCGCCGACTGCGAGCGCGGACAGGCTCATGGCGGTGACGGTGCCGACGCCGGGCACGAATGCGGATGCGCCGGTGACGCCGCCGATGGCGGTGATGTCACGCAGGTAGGTGCGGTCGAGGCGCTTGTGGATTTGTTCGGGGGTTTCGTCGGGGTGTGCTTCACGCAGTTTTTTGACGATGGACAGCGCGAGCGGTCGTTGCATGCGCAGTACGTTGTCGAGGGTGGTGGTCAGTGCGGGACGGGGGTTGCCGTCTTCATCGAATAGAGACTTCTTCGGGTCAAGCATGCTCTCAGTAAATCACGGCTTGGTGAATTTTTCCTGAATATGGGGCCTGTGGTGGGGTTTGGGGGGTGAAATTTCACCGAGGGCGTGGAGGTTTTTGATCGCTTGTTAGGGTGTTTTGGTCTTTATTTGCGCCCAATTTTAAAGCGCGTAAAATTGTCGTAGATTACACACTATTCATTGTTTGCATAGTGCGTGACCTGCTTCACGGAGATTCGGGTTGCGCCTGATGACAGATAGCGGCTAATACCTCTTCTGAATCCTAAGGAATACTATGACTTCTTCCACCCATACGCCCAATGCTGCGCGTTCTCCCCTGGCGACTCAGGGGCTGGGTGTTGCGTACGCGACCGGCGCGATTATTTCGGCGCAGTTCGGTGCGGCTCTTGCCAAGCAGCTCATGGGCGATTTGGGCCCCTGGGGCGTGGTCGCTCTGCGCCTGCTGACATCTTCTATCCTGCTGTGGGTGTTCTTCCGCCCGCAGATTCGTTCGTGGACCCGTCAGCAGTGGATGGCGGTCATTGTCCTCGGTGTCGCCCTGACCGGTGCGAATGCCTTCTTCTATGTGGCTATTGAGCAGGTTCCGCTAGCAATTGCGGTGGCTATTGAGTTTATGGGTCCGCTGGTGCTGGCGACGGTTATGTCGCGCCGTAAGCTGGACCTGGTGTGGATTGCTCTGTCATTTACGGGCATGGCGATTCTGACTGCTGAGTCCCAGGCGAAGCCTGAAGATTTCGCGTTGATGGGTGTGGTTTTCGCAATCCTGACCGCTATTTCTCGTGCCGCCTATATTCTGGCGACTGAGAAGGTTGGCGCTCTGATTCCGGGTATGGGCGGCATGGTCGTGGGTAACGTTGTCTCTACCCTGCTGGTTCTGCCGTTCCCGTTCCTGATAAGCGGCAATAACCTGTTGAAGGTCACCCAGGATGTGCACCTGCTGGCTATTGGCTGCCTGATGGGTCTGCTGGCTTCTGCCCTGCCGGCGCTGGGTGAGGTTTCTTCGCTGCGTCTGCTGCCCGCGCACATTTATAGCGTGGTGCTGTCCCTGGAGCCTGCGATTGCGGCGGCTGTGGGTATTGTGATGCTTGGTGAGGCTACCGGCCTGGTCCGTTGGGTTGCTATTGCTCTGCTGGTGGCTGCGAGTATCGGTATTTCGATTTCTCACGCTCGTGCGCAGAAGAAGGCGCAGGAGGACGGCACGCTGGAGGATGCGGACCATTACCTGCCGGGTGCGGTGGATGCGCACGCGGTGGATATTGCGCAGATGGCGACTAACTCTATTACGATTCCGTCGGCTGAACAGATTAAGGCTGACCGTGAGGCGAAGGGCCTCTAATCTACTGAACTGTAGCCGTGTCAACGGCTTCTAGCCCCCCCCCGGGTAACGAGTAGGATAGTATCTCGTGTTGCCCGGGGGGCGCGCTCTTTAAACGGCGCTATTGGAGCGTTCGTTCTGCCCCGTAGCGGCACAGCATGCACACGTGGAGAAGTACCGCCTTGTGAGGCGCAGGAAGGAGAATCATGCCGCATACTTCATCTCAACGCCCCGCACTGGGCATTATGTTTGTGCTGATGTCCTGCTCATCGCTGCAGTTCGGTGCCGCGTTCGCGGTGACGCTCTTCCCGCTGTTTGGTGCTCTGGCTATTAGTGTCAGCCGTCTGGCGATTGCTTCCATGGTGGTGGGTAGCGCCGTGTGGTTGGCGGCGCGTTGGCGTACCCGTCGCAGGGGCACGATGCCGCCGGGGGCGCTGTCTTGGTCGAAGGAGCAGTGGCGTGCCGTCATCATTTTCGGTATGACTTTCGGTCTGATGAACGGCTTCTTCTATTGCGCGATTGACCGCATCCCGATTGGTTTGGCGGTTGCGGTGGAGTTCTTGGGCCCGCTGGCGTTGGCGTCCATGCTGACGCGCAGGCTCCGCGACGCGGTGTGGGTGCTCTGCGCCCTGGCGGGCATGCTGGTGCTCGGCTACGAGGCGGCGGTCGGCAAGGATACCGACTACCTGGGTCTGACGTTCGCGCTGATTGCTGGCGTGTTCTGGGCGCTGTACATTCGCTCTAGCGCGAAGGTGGGTGCCCTGGTTCCGGGTGCGAGCGGCCTGGCGGTGGCGATGCTTGTTGGTGCTACGTTTATTGCCCCGGTGGCGGCGGTTGTTCCGGCGCCTCAGCCGATTTGGAACGCGGCGCAGGATCCGATGCTGCTCCTCATGATTTTTGGTACCGCCATGTTCGCTTCGGTGATTCCCTATAGCGCGGAGCTGATGGCTCTGCGTAACCTGCCGCAGCAGGTGTTTAGTGTGCTGATGAGCATGGAACCGGCGATTGCGGCGATTGCCGGTTGGGCGTTGCTGGATCAGGAGACCGGCCCGATTCGTTGGGTGGCAATCTGTCTGCTGATGACGGCGAGTGTGGGTATTACGCTCACCACCACGAAGGGCGATTCCCCCAAACAGAAGGATGACGGTGAGGACCCCGTTCCCGTGCCGCTACCCGAATAAAACCAAGATTCTGCCGGCGCGCGGCGTATAGAAAACCCCTGTAGAAAATCCATAGAAAAAACCGTTGAGGCGGGTACCTGGTTGGTACCCGCCTCAACGGTTTTGTATGTCAGGTTTAGCTCTCAGCCAGCTCGTCCAGCAGGTCGCGCAGCTCATCGGTGGTGAGCACCTCCGCCGGATGCGGGCCCAGGGCGTACAGCCAGTCCTGGGTGTCCTCGTCCAGCTCACGGGCGGTACCGACCAGCACGAGGTTGCCCTCATTCTGCCCGCTAAGCATGGAACTTTCGCACAGGCACCACACGTGGTCGAAGACTTCCAGCATGGCGGCTGCCTGCAGCTGGAAGAAGGGCAGACCCGCGTCATCGCCCACGTTGATGGCGACCATGCCGCGCTCGTTCAGGGCGTCCTTGAGTTCGCGGTAGAAGTCGCGGTTCGCCAGGTGAGCGGGTGCATCCATGCCGGTGAAGATGTCGAGAATGATCGCGTCGAAGCCGGGTCACGCCCAGCAGTTCGGGCAGGTTTGCCAGCTGCTCGCGGGCGTCACCGACCACCAGCTGGCAGTCGGTTTCGGCGGGTAGCGGCAGGCGGTCCGTTACGAAGCCCATGAGCTCGGGTTCAATATCCACGGCAACCTGGCGGGAGCCGGGGCGGGTCGCCTGAATATAGCGCACGAGGGTGAGCGCACCGGCGCCCAGGTGTGCAGCGGTGATGGGTTCGCCGGCGGGTGCAAGCGCATCCACCGCGTTTGCGATGCGGCGCAGGTACTCGTAGAACACGTAGTCGGGGTTCCGCACGTCCACGTGGGACTGCTCGGCGCCACCGATTTCGAGGACGTGGCCGTGGTCGCTGAACCCGTCGGGGTGAATTTCGGCGCGCTGCCCGCCGGAGAGCTGAATGTGTGCCACTACTTCACGCCAGCTTCACGCTTGAAGGTGCTGACCAGGTCATCCACCGAGGAGGAAGAATCCAGGCCCTCAACGACCTTGTCGTTCACGGCGAAGGTGGGGGTGCCCTTCACACCGATCTTCACGGCGTGCTCGTAGTCGCGCTGGATGGGCTTGACGGTGTCGGAGGCGAGTAGGACCTTGTCGAATTCTTCGACGTTCAGGCCCAGTTCCTTGGCGTAGTCGTTGAAGAGGGTGCGCAGCTTGTCGCGCTCTTTGATGTTCTTCCAGTCGGTCTGGGTGTTGAAGAGCTTGTTCGCCATTTCGAGGTGCTTACCCTGAGCTGTTGCGGCTTCTACGGCGAGCGCGGCGGGTACGGCATTGGCGTGCATGTTCAGCGGCATGTGGCGCACGGTCACATTCATGATGCCGTCAAGCTTCTTGGCGGCTTCTTCGAACTTGGGTTCTGCCTTGGCGCAGTAGGGGCACTGGTAGTCGGTGTACAGGGTTGCGGTGCCTGCACCGGGTACTTCGCGGTTGAGGCGGTAGCCGACATAGCCGTCATCGGCGGTTGCCGAGCCGCTCACAGAAGCCGAGGGGTCCGTAGATGCCGAAGCGCTAGCGGTAGCACTTGCGGATGCGCTTGCCGAGGTAGCGGCGGTGCTTGCAGATGCGCTCGCAGATGCCGATGCGGAGGGCTGGGAGGAGCTGGAACCGCATGCGCTCAATCCCAGGGCTGCGGCGGGCACTACGCCCAGCAGCAGGGTGCGGCGGTTGAGGGGTGAAGTCATGGTGGTTCCTCTCTATGGGGGGCGGCTGTCTGTGGTTGATGTGTCAGTGGTTGTTGGGCGCGGTGAGGCGCGATTAGCCGCCGTGGGTATAGGGTTTATTGTATGCCTCTGCCCTGAACATTCCCTATCTTCGGGCGGGTTTGCGGGGTGAATGCAGTGCACACCATAGCCGCCCTGTCGCATGCTCCCAGCTGCGGGGCCGGTGTTGAAAGTAATTAGCCTCTCCCCCGCCTTTTTGGTACTATTGCGGGGTATGCACTGTTCGTCGGCTGCTTTCGGGCGGTTGGGAACGAACGCATATGCGCCTCTATAGCTCAGGGGTAGAGCATTTCCCTCGTAAAGAAAAGGTCGTGGGTTCGAATCCCACTGGGGGCTCCACATCCGCCGTAACGCGTGCCGGTTTCCGGTGTGTTGCGGCGGTTTTTAGCATCTGAGAGATGTCACGTATCTCGCAGGATGTCACCATCGATTTTTAGGAGATTCTCGTGTCTTCTCATTCCTCAAATACTCAGCGTCTGCAGAACCGTTCGCAGGGTGGTCGCCCCTCCGCGGGTTCTTCGCGTCCGATGAGCCCGACTACACGTTTTGCTCTGGTGTACGTGCTGGCGTTGGTTGTTTCCCTGGCGGTGTGGTTCTTCTACCGTTCCGTGTATGAGGATGACACCTCGTTCCTGGTGCCGATTGTGATTTCTTTGGTGACCTCGTATGTGTGCGCTCATGCGCTGACGGGCGGCAAGTCGCCCCGCAACTAGTAGCTAAGTTGTAGCGCGCCAGAGGTTTCAGGCAGATAAAAGCCGCGCATCCGGTTCCCCGTTCAGGGGTCGGATGCGCGGCTTTTTACGCGTGTACTTTAGGCGAGTACCTTACTTGGAGGCGCGCTGGAAGTCGCTGTCGGTCTTGCCCCACAGGCCGTAAACCTTGGCGAGTTCCTTGACCTTCTTTGCACGCAGGTAACGCGGCAGGTAGGATCCGTCGCGGGGGCCGTCGAGGGGCACGTCGAGCATCTGGTGTGCTTCTTCGATTTCGATCTCGCTCGGGGAGAATGCCGCGTTGATGGTCTCGGTCTGGCGGATGTCCAGGGTGATCTTACCGGTCATGCCGTGGTCGTTCGCGTAGCCGCATGCCTTGGAGAGGTCGGCACCGTATGCGCCGAGGGTCGGGCCGTCGATGGGGCCGGGCAGACCACCCAGGGTGGAGGCGATGACCAGCTGCGAACGCACGTAGGCGAGCGCCATGGGGGTTGCGGAGGAGCCGGTGTCGCGGCGGTAGTCGCCTGCGCCGAATGCGAGGCGGAAAGTGCCGATTGCACGCGCAATTTCGACGGAGTGGTGCACGCCGAGTGCGGACTCAATCAGCGCGATGATGGGGGTTCCGGGGGGCAGCTCGGCTGCGGTGCGGTCAATGTCGGTGGCGTGCTCTGCGGTGGCGAGCATGACGCCTCGCAGGCCCTTCACGTTCTTGAGGGCCTTGACGTCCTTCCACCAGTGTTCGGTGGTGATGGCGTTGATTCGCACCCATGCGACGACGCCAGAGTTGAGCATACGGACGACCTGTTCGCGGGCTGCGTCCTTCTCTTCAGCGGGGCAGCCGTCTTCGAGGTCGATGATGATGGAGTCAGCCTCGGATTCGAAGGCCTCTTCAAAAACTTCTTCGGAGGAGTTGGCGCGCACGAGGAGCCAGGAGCGTGAGAGGCTGGGGCGCAGCTGACGCGCACGCTCATTGCGGTGGAATTCAAACATGGTGTGTGACTTCTTCCGTGAATTGTATATGCAGTGGGTTGTGCCGTAGAGGGGCAGGAAAAAGCCTGCGGTTCTTCCGCGCGTACCATCGCATTGTGTCGTCACCTCCATTGTGACGGAACCGCATAAGAAGTGTCCTACACCTCTTCTTTAAGCGTATCGCCTGTTGAGGTGCACATCAAACTAGCTCGCCTGCTGACCGCAATTTAGGCCCTGTGTTATGCTCAACCAGTTGGGTGCGGCCCACGGGGATTCCATCGTCGAAGGTCAGCTCGCCGGCGGCTTCCTTCTGGGCGCGCTGAATCAGGCGTTCCGCATCCTCAATGTGCTGGATGACGGTTTCCACGCGGCGGTGCACGCTCACCTGGCGGTCGCATCCGGTGGCACAGTTGCCGAAGCAACGTGCCATGGCGAGCGCTTCGGCGCAGAGTGCCACGGCGTTACCTGCCTTGGAGAGGGCGCGGTTCAGGTCGGAGTAGGTGCCGAACGGGGAGGCGGGAATATCGCCGTCGCTGGGGGCGAGGCGGTGCGCTTCCATAGCGACTGCACGCACGCGCGGAATCAGGTCGGCGAGCGCGTTTGCGTCCGGCACGATGAGCTCAATCATGGAGGTGGACGAATCGGTTGCCGCCAAGCGTTCGAGGACCTGGTGGAAGCGGTCGATACCGCGAATGAACCGGTCGTGGGATCGGCGCCAGATGCCTTTGCCGAGTTCGGCGTCGTCGCGGCGCGATTGCAGGTAGCTTTTAAGTCCCATATGTCCTCCTCTGCGTGGTGTGTGTGCCGTGTCTGTTGGTCGGTGGAGGTTGCCGGTGACGGGCTCTGTGGCGCCCCGCAAACCTCCCTATACTTAGGTTACCCTAAATCTCCTTTAGTGACGAGATGTCAGCAGTCAACTGTTTATTTCAAACCCAGATTTTCTTCACGCCGCTCACGCGACGCTCCCCGCAGCGCCAGTCTAAAATGGCACCGACCTAAAATAGCACCGCAGGGGCGCAGCGATTTCTAGACCATGCGCAGCACAATCTTGCCGCGATGCTGACCGGAGTCGAAGTATTCGTGGGCGGCAGCCGCCTCCTCCATGTCGAAGATACGGTCCAGACCCACGCCAATCCTGCCGGATTCAATCAGCGGCAGCACGTGTTCACGTACACCGCGCAAAATCTCAGCCTTCTGCTGATCCGAACGGGTGCGCAGGCTCGTGGCGTGCACCGACAGGCGGCGGGAGAGCATATACCCCAGGTTCACTTCTGCTTTGGCGCCGCCCATCAGACCGATAATGCACAGGTGCCCGCCATCGGCGAGGGTGTGCAGATTGTCGTCCAGGTACTTTCCGCCCACAACGTCGAGGATGTAGTCGGCGCCGCGTCCGCCAGTTTCAGCCAGCAGAACTTCACGGAACGAATGTTCGGTATAAATAATGGGTTCCGCACCTAGTGAGCACACATATTCTGCTTTCCTCGGTGCCCACGGTTGCAAACACGCGAGTACCTACGGCGAGCGCCAGCTGGATGGCGTGCACACCGATACCGCCGGTACCACCGTGAATGAGCACCACCGCGGGTTCGCCGTCTTCCTTGAGGTTTTCGGCGGGGTTCATGCTCATGCCGCAGGTGAGCACCAGGTTCGAGTAGACGGTTGCCGCGACTTCGGGAATACCGGCGGCTTCGGCGAAGCTCAGCTGTTCGGGTACGGGTAGCACGTGGTCGACCGGTACGGTCACGTAGTCGGCGTAGCCGCCTCCAGGCAGGAGCGCCATGACGGGGGTGCCGCGGTTCTCCACGGAGGCGCCTTCACCGACCGCTTCGATAACGCCGGCTACTTCGAGGCCGTAGATGGCGCTCGCTCCGGCGGGAGGCGGGTAGAATCCGCGGCGCTGCAGGGCATCGGCGCGGTTGATTCCGGCGGCGTGAACACGGATGAGAACTTCGTGGGATCGGGGTACGGGGGCGGGGACTTCGCTGATTGTCAGAGCCTCAGGTCCACCGTGACTGTTCTCAATAATTGCTCTCATGAGTCCTCCTCATTGCCGGAAGCACCATCGTTGGTGCGCGATTTACAGAAAGCTTATCGCATGAGATAATCTCGTAGTGCCCTGCGGCACGGTATTGCCATAAAATGCCGGTCTCTGGTGCGTATGGATGGTTGTCCGAGCGGCCGAAGGAGCTGGTCTTGAAAACCAGTAGGCGGTAACCCCGTCTCAAGGGTTCAAATCCCTTACCATCCGCGTTTTAGCTTCTGCTCCACGTGTGGAGCGCAAAGAGCCCCGTTCCTCGTATTGAGGAACGGGGCTCTTCACATATGCCGTTTCGAGTTACCGGGGGCGTCGTTAGTGTATGCCTGACAAGGCGTTTAGAAGCGACGTGACGAGGACTACGATACCGATGAAGATGCATAGCTCCAGCCCGTTAAGAATCAGACCACCGATGGCACGCGTACCACGCCGCCTTGCCGCGAACCCCAGCCAGATACCCAGGACATTCAGCACCGGCGCAACGAACACTACCCGCAGACCGCTTTCTCCAAGATCATGGAAAATCAACCAGCACCCTAGAAAGAACGTCAGCGGGCCGAGAGCGCCGAAAAGCAGGGAGAAGGTCGCTACCCTTTTACCGTCTTGTGCCCCTTGCACGTCAGGAGGTTGCTCGCTCGCATGTTGCTCCCAGTCGTCCGTATCGTCAGCACTGGGTTGCACGCTGTTGTTCGCCTGGTAGAGCTTGGCGTACTCGGGGTTGTTATCAAAATCTTCGTTATTTTGGGGTAGCTGCGACATTGCATCCACAACCTTTCAGAATCTACACGCGTTAGTTGAATACCTCAGCCTGGTGCTTCGCAAAAACCTATTCGGCATTGAACCACGCCCACACAATCAGTACGTACCCAAGGACAAGCACAGCGATAGCTATCCAGCTCAGGATTCGACCCGCAAGAGAAACTACGCCGTAACTATCCGCTTCCTTAGCTTTCTGTAGACCAAGGACACTCAAGATGACAGTGGGGATACCGAAAAACCACGAACCCAACACCAAGATGTTGATGAGGCTGAGCACACCAAAAGTGAGTGAAAGTTGGGAGGCTCGCTCCCCTAGATTAGTCGCTGTTTTCCCACCGCCCTGCATCATAGGGGGCTCTTCAATATCAGCACCCTGTTTGTGGCGATGATGTTTCGAGCGCAGACCAGCTGCTGGGTCGGAATACGGGCCTAGGATTGGACCCTGCATCGTTGCATCATAACCTTTCAATACCGGGTGTTACGTGTCTATCGAAGTGAGAGAGCGCTCAGGCTCGTCGACGGGCCTGCATCATTGAAGCCGTACAGAGCAAACCCAATCATTATGATGAAGCCGACGATGGCGATGACAATGACCATTCCTATCCCGCTGAGAAACAGACCCACGTTGGCGTCCTCACCGTGCTGTCTTGCCACTCGTGCTTGCCAGAGACCCAAGAGGCTCAGTAATGGCGCAGCAATGATTATTGGCATGCCGATACCAAAGCCATGGGAAACCCACCAAAACGCTAGGGCGAGAATAAGCATACCGAAGACACCGAAAATCAGGGAGAGGTTTGCGGCTTTTTCGCCAGGGCCCATCTTCCACACGCTCGAAGAGAACTCACTCGCGGGTAGCGGCTGGTCGTCCGTACCAGACTGCACGCTGTCGTTCCCCCGGTGGGTCTTGGCGTATTCGGGGTTGTAATCGAAGGCTTCATTGTTTTGGGGTAGCTGCGACATCGCATCCACGACCTTTCACGTTCCACACGCAAGGGGCGTTAACTTCACCCTAGACCCTCCCCACCGGGGAAACAAGCATGTCGAGC